>ERZ1292629.1138-Hain-H43-01um-R1-1138-length-27070-cov-7_pt2 | contig 17003 bp, 26 predicted proteins | sample MGYA00564399_ERZ1292629 | MGnify/ENA primary metagenome ERZ1292629 (study PRJEB36523, sample SAMEA6512636) | groundwater metagenome | collected 2019-01-08 | study: AquaDiva: Metagenomics assemblies of 32 groundwater samples
TTTCTTTGTTGTTTGATTTTGACTTAACTTTTATCGTAAAAGTTATTTCTTTGTTGTTTGATTTTGACTTAACTTTTATCGTAAAAGTTATTTCTTTGTTCAAACTTTCTTTTCAAGAAAGTTTGTCAATAGACATATGCTATCAAGCATCCTCCTATATTTTGTTCTTTAGCTTCATAATGATCCATTAGTCCTTTGTTAGTTGATATAATGACAAAACCAAAATCTTTTGCAGGAAGATACCTTCTGACATAATGCTCAATTTTGTCAACAGGAGATGTAAATCTTGGCTTAATTGATTTTATCTGGTTTAATTTATTTATTTCAACAGTAATTTCATTTCCACTAACATCATAATCAATATATCCTGCTTTTTTTATTATTTCTAATACTTTTCTCAATAATTTTGAGTTCTTTCTAAGCACAACTGATTTTTTTCTTGCTGTTTTAGCATTCATTATTTCATTCAGTGCATCTGAAACTATATCTTGTGACATTTTTAAATTTGGTGTCTTTTATTTAATTTTGAATTTGAAAATGGAATTGACATTTTTTCTCCTATGAATATTTTTTAAACCCAAGGTCTTCTGCAATTTCCCTGAAGCAGTGCCTGCATAAATTTAATCCATATCTGTTTATCATTGCCCCAAACCTTCCGCATCTTTCGCATTTTTTCTTTGCGATTCCAGTTGTTCTTTCCTTAGGCTTGTTATGTTTGATGAATTTTTCTCTTACAGCAGGTTTTTTTGAAAACTGCTTTAATGATTTTCTCCAGTCTGATGATGTCATCTTAAATCACCTCCGGTGTTTAAGAGGCAGAAAATTTCATAAATTTTCTGTATGTCAGGAATTCTTAATTCCTGAACACTCAAAATCCCATAAAGGGATTTTTTTGTTTCAAAAATCTTGTTTGATAAAATGGAACCTTTTCGCTGATTTTTGAATATCATTTTCCAACCTCCAAATTGAAATTTTTCCTTAAATAATCAATAATTTCTCCAGGTGTTACATTTTGTTTTTTTGGATATTTTCCTCTTTTTATTTTTCTAAGCTTTACTCTTTTTCCTTTTCTTGTAAAAACAATATCCATTTCCAACCCCAATATTCCAATATCCCTGTTGTATTCCATCCCAGGAATTTCAATATACTCTTTTATTCCAAAAGATAGATGATTTTCACTTACCTTTTTTTTAGAAATCTTATTGTCAACTGCAGCAAAAAATCTTTTTAATAAGCTGATTATCTCTTTTTTATCCCTTATTGTAATTTTGCATCCGCTTTTCTTTCCAGGGCTTATTCCAAAATCAGGAATTCTTTTTGTTGACTTTATCACCAGGACTTTTCTTTTTGTTATTGTTTCAAGCAGTTTTATGGATCTCTCTAACTTTTCTTCAACTGCTCCGCAGTTTAAAGTCATTTTTTCAATTTCAATTTCCTGCATAGGATTCTTAATTTCTATTTTTATTTCATTAATTTGTTTTGCCATTTTTATTTTGCTATTGCCACAGCTAAATCCCTCCTTCTATCTTGATAAGCAATTAATAAAATATTTCTCTGTTCTCTTGCCTTTCTATATCTCTCTGTAAATTTTCCAAATGGTTTCCAATCTCCAACTAATTCTCCATACATTCTTACTATAGAATTATAATTATTACCAACATTGTTATGAAGATTTCTATCTATTTTTGGAACAGCATTATCATCTTGATTATATTTGGCTATTAATTGCTGGTTTGATTGTTCTAATTGTAAAATTAATAGCTCAGCTAAAGCTAGCAATCCTTTTTTTCCTTCTTCAATTAATCTTTTTCTTATTACTGTTGTCATTTTTATTCCATCACAATTATATTCTTAATCCAGACATTTATTTTTCCTTTCTTAGTGATTATTTTTGCGAGTGTTTTTCCCCCTCTTGAAATAATTTCTTCAATCTTTCCTTTTTGTCCTGCATGCTTTCCATGAGTGACAAAAGCTTCCTTTCCCTTTTCCATAGGAATTATTTTTGAAATTTTGTTTTCATGAAAATTAAAAACTACAGAATCTCCTGTCTTTACTTTTTCTTTTGAAATTGTATTTTTTCCATGCATAAGATTTAATTGTATTTCTTTTCCAGGAAGGATTCTTTTGTTAATTATCTTAAATGTCTTTGTTTCAGAATCTTTTCCAGAAACTTCTTCAAAAAACATTTTTTTAATTTCTGATAGCATCAATCTGTAGCTTTTTCCATGAGCAAAGCTCAGAATATCAAAGAGGCATATTGGATAATTAGTGTCTCTGATTTCCTTGTGATTTATTTTTATTTGCTTTTCATTGATTATTTTTTTTGCCTCTTTTTTATTCTCAACAACTTTCAAAATATCCCTTAGTGCAATTATTAATGGAATAGATTCATTCTTGTCATGACTGGCAACAGCTAGGTATTTTGTTCCTTTTCTCGGAATTGGCCAAAATTTAGGTATATTACTTCTTTTGATGTGCATTTTGTTATTAAGTAATTTTATTTTTAGTTTTTGCCCCCGGGCTTTTGTGAAGCAAAAGGGCTGTTGGTAATGTTAATGCTGATGATTATGAGTTATGGTATCTGTTGATTCGCTTAATCATCTCATCTGCAAAGCTTATCAGTTTATACATTACTAATTACTTTTTGCCTCCTGTTTTTGCTTGGTTTTTATTTTTTTAGTTTCTTTTACTTTCTCAGAGGTCTTTTCTAAAGAGCTCTCTTTCTTAACTTCTTGTTTTTTCTCCCCAGATTTTCTATTCAAAGCCTCTATTCTTTTTTTATCATCTAAATTTAATTCCTTGATTTGAAGGTTTGATGGATGAAAATATACATTTATCTTTGTTCCGTCTTTTTTTGTCCTGTGTACCCCTTCAATTACAATTCTTAATTTTTTTAAATCAACAATCTCTACCTTCCCTGATTTTTTATTGAATTCTCCATTCATGATTCTTACTTCATCTCCTTTTCTGACTGGAAAATTTCTTTTTCCATATTTTTTTCTTAATTCTTTTGTCAGGTTTGCAGAAAGCATTTTGTGCCTTATGTGCAATGGAGCATTAGCTAAGTATTTTCTCTGCTTTCTAGGCTGTCTGCTTCCATTCCAATGTATTGAAAATTCTTTCTTCATGTTTATGCTGCCTCCAATAATTCTTCACATCTTTTTACCGAATTATCATATTGAGCCATAACATAATCTCTGAAAATTTTAGCTTTTTCATCTGTCATGATAGAAAACATTTCAGAATCTGTTTGAGCTCCAAATAATCTCATTAATTTTATATAAACACCATCCTTTTTTCTTTTTGCAAGAGCTATTATTTTCGCAGAATCCTCTAATGAACCAGTTTTTGCACGCTCCACTCCTTGTTCAAGCAGCCATACCATTTCAACAAGTGAACTAACAAATTCTGAAGAGTCTCCAATAGAATCCATATCAAAATTTTTACCATTAAGATATCTCTCTAGTTTTCCTTTTTCAGTATTATATCTTTTAATATATTCTTCGTTTTCCATTTTAAACAATAAATCTGCTTATCTTAGCCAAAAATGGCCATTTTTCAGAAACCTCCTTGGCAATTGGTCCTTTAATTTGAGTTCCTTTTGGATTTCCTTTTTCATCTTTTAATAAACATACTGCATTATCCTGAAATGCAACTCTTTCTCCTGTATTTCTTCTAAATGGTTTTTTCTGCCTTATTATAACTGCGTCAAAAACCTGGCTTATAATTTCAGGATTTCCCTTTCTGACAGATATTTTAATATGATCTCCAATTTTAGCATACTGCTGTCTTCCTCTTCTTGATTTGCTTCCCATCACTCCAACAATTTTTACAATTCTTGCTCCGCTGTTATCACTAGCCAGCATATAGCTTCCCACGTTCAATCCTTTTGTTAATCTTGCTGCAACGCCTTTCATGTTGTTTTTTATATTGGTAATGTTAATGCCGATGTGGTGAGAGATTGTTGAACTCGTTTTGTCCTCATAAACATTTCTTAAATTTTACACATTACTAATATTTTCTTTCCTCCAAATTTATTTTGATTTTCATTGTGTTTCTCCCTCATTAATTTTCTTAGTAACAATAAAATGAACTATCTTTGAAATAGGCCTGCATTCTGTTATTTCAATATAATCTCCAACATTAATGTCATTGAACATGCAGTCAGGAAGTCTTGCATGAAGCTTTGTTTTTCTTTTGGCATATCTTTCATATTTTTTTATAAAAACAGTTCTCTCAAATTCAATAACAGCTCTTTTTGGGAATTTCTTTATTACTTTTCCCTGGAAGCTTCTTCCCCTAAGGCTGATTTGTCCGTGAACAGGACAGCATCTGTCATTACAATTTCTATTTTCTATATTCATTTCTTGTTTCTTTATTTTTTCTGCCATTTTGTTTTATTTAATTTTTGCCCCAGGACTTTTTCTAAAAGGGCTGTTGGTAATATCAATACTTTATGAGTTTTGGCATCTGTTGTTCTCTTAAACATCTTAATCTCCTCATCTCCATAACTCATCAGTTTTTTACATTACTGATATTACCAGTTTATTTTTTACCTCCAGATTTATTTTTATTTTCATTATTCTTTACCCAAGGTATCAATTTAATTGTAACATGACATCTCTTAAACCTTCCTGCTCCAAATCTTTTATAAGGCCTTGATGCAAGATTAGGTATGCAGTGTATTCTATATTTTTCAATTTCTATTTCATTCACAATTGCATTTGATTTCAGACTTTTTAATAATTTAATGAACACAAGTGAAGCTTTTACAGGATATCTTCCGCTTCCACTTGCAAATCTCATTCCTTTTTTATGAGGAATTTCTCCTCTCATTGGAATTGGCCTTTTCATTTTTGCAACCTCTTCTAGCATTGAAATTGCCCTGTCAATATCCTTTCCTTTTATAAAATTGCAAACAGCAACAGCATGTTTTAATCCAACAGGTAAGTCTCTTCCATTTACAATTGCCTGTTTCTTGATTGTTTTCTCATCATGAATTTTTGTTTCATGTTTTTCTTTTTCTTTTGTTTGTGTTTTTTCTTCTGCCATGTTATTTTGTTATTAGTTTTTACCCCAGAACTTTTGTGAAACAAAAGGGCTGTTGGCAATGTTAATGCTGTTATGTAAGAGTAGATTGTTGAACTCTCTAATCATCTCATCTGCGCAACTCATTAGTTTGTGACATTACTGATATTGCCAGTTATTTATTCCCTCCATCTTATTTCACAGACTGGGATGCACTTGACCTTGTTGCACCAATTCCAGCTGCTCCATGTTTAACTCTTGACCTTGTAACAGAGAATTCACCTAATCTATGCCCTAGCATTTCAAAACTAATATCAATTGGAACAAATTCTTTTCCATTATGAATATGTATTCTCATTCCAACCATCTTTGGAACAATCAGCATTTCTCTTAAATGAGTCCTTATTGGTTTGTTATTAAGTATTTTTTCATTGCAGCTTAAAACAAATCTATGTATCTGGTCATGCTGCCTTAGAGCTGTTCTTTTTTCATTTGATTTTAATAATTTTGCAAATTCACGAATATCTAATTCTTTTAATTCTTCAATAAGCTTGCCTCTATAAGTAAGTTCTTTCTTCTTCAGCGATATTTCTTCATCTTGTTCTTCAAAATTTTCTTCTGCCATTTTATGCTAATCTTGTGTTTTGATTTAATTGTTTTAAATATTCTTCTGCTTTCTTAGCTAAATCTTCCATTCTTTGTATTTGTAGTTGTTTATCCATCCCCATAAGATATAAAGTAAATGCAGTATCATATGCTAAATTATTTTCTTCTAATGCAAAATAATAATGCCCTGTCTCTTCAGATTCTACCATTTGATTACAATATATCTCATGAAATTGTTGAACACTTGCATGATTTCTATCTCTAAAAATTTTTGAAATTCTGTTTTCCATTTTATCTCACATGTCCTGTCCTGCTAGGCCTTATATGTCCTACCTTTGCACCGGGAGGAGCATTTCTCTTTGCAATCTTTGATTTAATTCTCTTTCCTCTACCACTACCAAATGGATGGTCAACAGCATTAGTCTTAATCGCAGAGGTTCTGTGCCATTTTCTTCCTTTTGATTTCATGAGATGATGCATTTTTCCAGCCTTGACAAAAGGTTTTATCAATCTTCCCTCGCCAGCTGCAATTCCTATTACTGCTCTACAATTTTCATTTAATTTTATGACTTTTCTTCTGATTATAATTTCAACACCCTTGTCATCTCTGTTCATTACAACAGCAGAACTTCCCGCGCTTCTTAAATATTTTCCACCGCTTCCAGGCGATACTTCTATGTTAAATATGTTTGTTCCTTGTGAAACATCTTTTAATCTCACAATATCTCCTGTTTCAGGAGATTTATTTTCTTCTCTATTTCCAATATAAATTTCCTGTCCTTCATAGATTCCCTGAGCAGCAGGTATAAAAAATTCTTCATTATTAATTTTCATTTTTGCAAGAGGAGCAGAATGCGCAGCAGAATTAATTAATTTAACAACCAAAGCTTTTCCTTCAGAATCTAATCTAGGATATCCTATTCTATAAATATAACCTCTTCTTCTAACTCTGAATGTAAAGCTTCCCTTTCCCCTTGCCCTTTGTGTTATTCTTTTTCCCATGCTATCTTTTTCTAGCCTTCCACAATCTCATTACTCTTTGATAATCTTCTTCTCCTAATCCTTTTTTAGTAATCTCATACGGATAAGTACAATTCATAGGGAATTTAAAAAATCCAGCACCTATATATTCAACTTCAAAATCCCTTTTCCTAATACCATTTATAACTCTCTGCCCATTTAATCTTTCACTAATTGAATCAATAAAAAGACATAGACTATCACTTACTCCGGCACATAACATTTCTATTGGAGTACTATGATTAATCTTAACTTTTACAACTCTTCCTTCATATTGTCTTATTGCTACAATACTATCTATTTTTTCTTCTACTTTTGTATCCATTGTTTGTGTGCTCATTTTATATCATCCCCAGCCTTGTTGCAACATCAATCGCAGGATTTTTTTTATTTAATTTAATATAAGCTATTTTCTTGTTTCCATGTATTAATGTATTTACTGAATCAATTTTAACTTTAAACATTTCTTCAAATTCTTTTTTTATTTTTTTCTTAGAATCTTTCCTATCTGCTTCAATTAAAAGAGTATTGTTTAATTCAATCAGTCTTACTGCTTTTTCAGTTGTTATAGGGGATATCATGTTAATTTTTTTATTGGTTTTTACCCCAGGGCTTTTGTGAAGCAAAAGGGCTGTTTGTAATGTTAATGCCGTTGAGGGGGTGAGATTGTTGAACTCGCTTTTATCCTCATAAACATTTCTTAAATTTACATATTACTAATTATTTGTTCTCTCCAGATTTATTTTTATTTCCATCTTCTTTCCCTATTAAAGATTTTTCCAGCTCTTTAATTGCTTTTTCAGTGAACATTGTTAATCTTGCTCCGCCATCAGCTAAATCCACAACCTTTAATTCATTTGCTCTTGAAACATCAATTCCCTGTATTTTTGCTATTTCCTCATTTCCAATTACAAGCAAAGCTCCTGCGTTTTTCTTATACCTTCTTCCTCTTAATTTTCCAATACCTGCGCGTGTTGTTTTCTTTTGTATTGCAATAGAATATAATTCTCCTAAAATTATCTTCATTGATTTTAAAAATTCTTTTGTTTTTAATTTTAATATTCTGTCTTCAACAATCAAAGGAAGTTTGATATCAATTTTTTTGTCAGAGATTGAAGTATATTTCTTTTTTAATTCTTCAGAAGAACTTGTGTAAGTCAATGCAGAAAGCAATGCCTTTGTCAGTTCTTTTTTATTTATTTTTTTAATTCTTCCTAATCCTTTTGGAGGGTGAGCTCTTCTACCTCCTCTTGCAGAAGGAATAATAGCCGCTTCCCATGTAAACTGTGTTCCTCTTCTCATCATGACTTTTCTAGGAACTCTTGGAATTCCTTTTCCTCTGTCTGATTTCCAGTCATGCCTTGTATGAAGTATTTTTCCAGAAGCTGAACGATTCATACCTGCATATTGTTTTGGAGCATAAGGCTGCTTTGTTTTTTCAGCCTCAATAACTTTAAAGATAATATCTTCTCTTACTGGTTCTTCAAATAGGGAAGTTGTAATATCCTTTATTTTCTTTCCTTCAATGTCTAATATTTGTGTTTTCATTGTGTTTTTGTTTTATGCAGCAACTCCAAGTTCTGCTTTCCTCTTATTTTCACATAATTTAACTAGAATATTTCTTTGATAAACTAATCTATCAAAATCTTTTCCTGGAATATTTCCATGAACTACAAATGCTCCTAATTGTTTTAGATATTCATCGATATTCTGATATGTTTGTAAAACATAATCATAATTAACAGGCCCATAAATGTGTTGGCTGATTGGCTGTCTATCAATAATCATCTCAATATTCCTTTCTTCTGCAAGATAGCAGTCCATTAAGTTTAAACCTTCTTGGAATAATCTAAGCAAATGCCTCGCAGCCCCATTTCTCCAGTCTTGATTTGCCTTTGTCATTTTAATTTTTATTAGTAATGTTAATGCCTATGTGGTGAGAGATTGTTGATTTACTTATTTTATTATCTCATCTACGCAACTCATTAGTTTATGCATTACCAGTTATTCTTCCTCCTGTTTTATTATTTATTGCTATCATCTTATCTCAACTCCAAAAATTCATAATTTTTTTTAGTATTGCCTATTTTTGCCCTTAATGGGGATGTTATCAGCAAAGCTCTTTTTTGAGGCCCCTGAACACTTCCTTCTAAAATCAGATAATCTGTTTTTATTTTTCCAAAATGCCTGAATCCCTCGCCAGGATTAATGTCTTTCTCATTTATATTTCCAACAAAAATTATTTTATTATTATAAACAACTCTTGTAAAATATCCCATCTGCCCTGAACGAGGCTGTGTATAATCAACTCTTGATGGATGCCAAGGTCCTCCGCTTCCAAGAGTTCTCTGTCCTTTTTCAGATTTATGCGCTTTAAGTGTAAGTCCAAATCTTTTTATTGTTCCCTGCAATCCCTTTCCTTTTGTAACACCTCTTACATCAACAATGCCTTCTTTTAAAACATCTTTTATTGAAATTTCCTTAGAAAAATGATTTTTAACAAAATTTAGCTTTTCCTCTTTTGTTCCTGATAATCCTATTTCCTTTATATCAGGAGTTTTTTTAATTCCTGTTTTTTTAACCTGAGAATAAACAACAACAGCAATGTCATCAAATTCTTTTTTTTCCAAATCCTCTATTTTTTTGTGACCTCCATCCTGAGATTGACTTATCTTACTTTTTGGAAGTTTTATCTTCCTCTTTAATTCTTTGTCAAGATTATGATTTAAAACCTCTCCAATGATTTTTTTATCCTTATAGAATCTAACAGAAAGGATTTTTATCGTAGGACATTCAATAATTGTAGCAGGAATAATAATTCTTTTTCCTTTTGTCAAAGAATTAGCAGTATTGTCTTTTACAAAAACAGATATCATTCCTACTTTATATCCAATAAATCCAAGCAATCCAGGTTCTTTTCTGGAAAGAGCTTTCCAGCTAACACCAGGCAAGATTTTATGTGCTCTTGACCTTGGATAAAATTGCAAGCTTCCGTGTCTTGGTGCAGGATTTACCATTTTGATTTATTATTTTATATCAGTAATGTTAATGCCGAGGCTTAGTTAGGGCATTTGAGATTGTAGTTTTAGTTTAAAATAACTGTTCCTCACTTGCTCTCTGCTTAACATCTCATCAGATTATTACATTACCAATATTCATTTTTCAATTCAGATTAAAAACTCAGAAAAGAACTCAATTAGAGCGTTTCTGAGCCTTTTCCTAAAAAGGAAATGCTGTCAAAAACTTAAGATGCATTATCCTAAATTATTGTAATATTAATTCAAGCTGGGAAGGGTTTATAAAGCTTTTGAGTAGTTTTTTAACATGGAAGAAACAAATAATCAAAGCAGGATAATATGTCCTTATGCTAAATGTCCGGATTATGGATTAGCCAAAATCTGTTATTTGAAAATTTATCATGATTGTAATATTATTAAAAATAAAACAGTGCAGTATAGAGATGGTAGATATGTTCCAAATTTTCCATTGTCTGAATTAGAAATATTGAATTTATAATTATTTATCTAGATTTTGGAAATGCTATTGCAATAATCTTTTTAAACCTGTAAAATATTCAATTTTTATGGCAAAGACTAAAGATGAAGTACTGAACGGACTTAAAGGACTAGGAGCTATAGCAGTAGTCGGATTAGCAATGCTTGTTGGGCAGTGTGAAAAAAGTCAAACAAGCAGCAGAGCCCCTGATGATGCTACAATCAGAATTGTTGCAAGACAAAGGCTAAAAGATAAGCTAAGAGACCCTGATTCATTGCAGATAATTGAAGAAAAAGTAATCCGCCCTGGAAAATATGGAAGTGATGTAGGTTACTGGTGCAAATACAGGGCTAAAAATGGTTTCGGCGGATATACTGTAGAAGAAAGTTATGATGAATAAATTTTATATTGCTTAATCCTAAGCAGGCTGAGTCACAATTCGGTTTTTTACCATTTTTTAAAACTTTTTTAGCTTTTTAGCGTCTATAAAACCGAATTTTTCTGTTCCATAAGGATTATGGGACAGCCTCCTAAGGATAAATCTCCCCACGAGGCATTGAACCCATCTTTTTGAGGTGTTCACGCCTCAAACTCCACTTCCTTCTTTTCTTTCTTTCCATCAATATCCAGATACCTGATAATCTTTCCTCGGCGAAGGGCTTTTTCCCTTATAATTGCAAAATCTTTTTCATTTTTTAGTTCAGTTGGGATAACAATGTCTGTTATGATAAAATCATGCTTTACTTCAACTTTCTTGAAATTATCTAGATTGTCAAATAATAATGCCTGAACAATAGTCTTATCAGAAGTTTTTAGCTTGCAGAAATCAATTTTCACTTCTGCATCTTCTTTTTTAGAACTTGAAGATCCTTTAGCGGATTTAGGAGATTTGTCCTTGATTTTTAACTCACTATCTCCAACACTGAATGAAAGTCCAAAAAAAGCCTTTGTTAATCTCTCTCCTAATTCTAATATCTCATTTCCACTCATCTCCCTGTTAATCATGTATTTTCTTGCACCCATTGCCATTTTCTTTTCCTCATACTTAAATCCTGTTAAATCAAGTGCAGAAATCAGTGCTCCAGTAACATGAGCTTTGTTATTTCCAAGCTTCTTGGCCATTGCCATTACTAATTCTCTAGCATACTCATAGGTTGTATCAATAGTGTATTTTCCATCAGAATTCTTGACTTTAATCATCGCCTTATTTCTGAATTCCCCTCTTGAAAACTTCTGAAACTGTAAATGAACAGATTCGTCTGCTTTTCCATCAAATATTTTTTTTATAAAAAATTCCATGATATGAAGCTTGTCCTATACAAGCGAATATTTGAAAATTATTAATAATTTTCATATGATACTTCAGAATTTTTCATTTATAAAGTTTACCCCTAGCCCAAGATAAAATTTTCCAAAAGTAGCAAATTTTATAAACAAACAACTACATCTAATATCATGCCAGATAAAAACAATTTTAAAGATATAGTAAACTATATTCTTGTAGCAGGACTTTTCATACTTGCCGCCATAATAATATATCCTATTATTTATTCAATAATTTATGGTGTTTTATTAGCTTATCTCTTTTTTCCATTATACAAATGGCTGTCAAAAAGAGTAAAAAATGAATTTTTATCAGCACTTTTTGTCTGCATAGGATTATTAATAATCATAGCAGCAGCAGTTATTTTATTATTTGGAGCTGTTTTTAATCAAGCTGTCAATTTATATTTATTTTTGCAGAAATTAGACTTAGTAGCCTTCATAAGAGGTGCTCTTCCAGGTTTTATAGTCTCTTCAGGAATTTCTGAAAATATAATAAGTGCTGTTAATAATCAGGTTTCAACTTTAATTGCAAATTATCTGAAAACCTTTACAGAGATGATTGCAAATCTCCCAATAATAATAATCAATTTGGCAGTTGTTATTTTTACCTTCTTTTTTGCATTAAAAGAAGGTGAAAAAGTTATTGATTATTTTAAATCAATGTCTCCTTTAAAAAAAGAAACAGAAGAAAAATTCTTTAAGCAATTCAAAGATATAACAAGCTCTGTTGTAATAGGGCAGATTTTTATAGGAATCATACAGGGCTTGATAGCAGGAATTGGATATTTTATTTTTGGAGTTCCTAATGCAACACTTTTAACTTTCATAACAATAATAATGGCATTGATTCCTGTAATCGGAGCATGGATAGTCTGGATTCCAGTTGATATTTATTTATTTGCATCAGGAAAAACAGGAGCTGCAATAGGGCTTTTAATATATGGAATAGCAGTAGTCTCATGGATAGATAATGTTATAAGAACAATCATAGTTTCCAGAAGAACTAAGATAAACATATGGATTGTCTTGATAGGAATGCTTGGAGGATTATTTGTATTCGGATTTTTAGGATTAATCATAGGCCCCTTAATACTTGCCTATGTTCTATTAGTTATAGAAGTTTATAGAAAAGGAACAGTCAATGATGTTAATCCTATTTTCCAGAAGACTGAATGATTCTGAAAATTAAAAAGATATCTTAGATTTATAAAATTTAGTAAGTTTTATAACAAAACTAAGTTATAGACGAGATGCATAATCGCTAATGAGATGTTTACCAGATTCTCAAAGTCATCACATTACCAATAATTTATCATAAAGATTTAACTTCGCAAACCTTTTTAAGTTATTGAAATTATAATATATTATAAAGAAGAATTTAAAAAAGAGACAATGAAACTGCAGATAAAAAAACTGAAATTTCTTACAGGAAGGCCTGTGTGCATGATTCATGCAAAAACAGCAAAGAAAATGAGCTTGCATGTTGGAAACAGGGTTGTAATAACAAACAAGAATCACAGAAAAATAATTTCAATTGTTGACACAGTCACTGGAATAATAAATCCTCATGAAATAGCTGTTTCAGAAGAAATTATAGAAATGCTTAGTCTGAAAAACAAAGAGATTGTGGATGTTGAAATAACAGAGCATCCAAGAAGCATCTCATTTATAAAAAAGAAACTAAAAGGAGGAAGACTAAGCAAGGAAGAAATCTTTGAAATAATAGAGGATATTGCAGAAAATGCACTTACAGAAATAGAGGTTGCATTTTTTATTTCAGCAGTTTATGCAAAAGACATGACTCTTGAAGAAACAAAAAATCTAATTAAAGCAATGGTTGAAAATGGGAACAAGATAAAACTAAAAGGAAAGGTTGTTGATAAGCATTCAATAGGAGGAATTGCAGGAAACAGGACAACTCCAATTATTGTCTCAATATGCGCTTGCACAGGATTAATAATGCCAAAGACTTCTTCAAGAGCAATAACAAGCGCAGCAGGAACAGCAGATGTAATTGAAACAATTGCAAGAGTAGAATTTTCAATTGAAGAAATAAAAAAAATAATAAGAAAAACAAATGCCTGTATGGTTTGGGGAGGAGCATTAGGGCTTGCTCCTGTCGATGATAAAATAATAAGAATAGAAAGAATAATTAACATAGATTCCAGACCACAGCTTCTTGCAAGCATTCTCTCAAAAAAAATTTCAGTTGGAAGCAAATACATTCTGATAGATATTCCATGCGGAAAATCAGCCAAAGTTTCCAAACATCAGGCAGAACATCTCAGGAAAAAATTCCTGAAATTAGGGAAAATCTTTGGTTTGAAAATAGCAGTCATATTAACTGATGGAAGCGAGCCAATTGGAAACGGAATAGGCCCTATCTTGGAAATAAAAGACATTTTTAAAGTTCTTAAAAGAAGCAAAGATGCTCCAAGGGATTTAGAGGAAAAATCACTGATTCTTTCAGGAGAATTATTAGAGCTGGCTGGAAAAGCAAAAAAATCAAAAGGAATTAAACTTGCAAGAGAAATTCTAGAATCAGGAAAAGCTTTTGAAAAATTCAAGCAAATAATAAAAGCACAGCACGGGCATTTGGATGGACTGCCAAGGGCAAATTTTTCCCTTGAAATAAAATCAAAAAGAAAAGCAAAAATAATTCATATTGATAATCATCTTATAAATAAAATAGCAAGATTTGCAGGATGTCCAGAAGATAAAACAGCAGGAATTTACCTTCATAAGAAAAAAGGAGATATTGTTGAAAAGAGAGGAGATATAATGACAATATATGCCGCATCAGAGGAAAAATTAAAGCAAGCTAAGAATCTTTATAATAATCTGAAGAAAAAAGTTATTGAGTTTTCTAGATAAAATTATAATTTAAAAATAAATATCAGTAATAAATAATCTTGATGAGATGTTGATGAATAGCAGGAGTTATAAATGAAAGGTTATGGACAATAATAAATCTGCTAATCAACAGAAGACTTAACTGATAAATATGAATATTGCCAATAATCCATGTTTTATATAAAATTATTAATACAATATATGATGCACAGAATCTAAATATTTTAGATGCTCTTTTTTTATCTTTTGCATTTCGGACTTGTTACTTTTTACCTTTTCAATTATATCAGAAACTTTCTGCCCTGAAATAACCTGGGGCAGAATCACATAATCAGCCCCTGCCTTGTACAAGCTGACAGCCTCGCTTATTCTTTCAGCGACAACAAAACTTATTATTTTGGGATTGCTTCTTTTTATTTTCTTGATTAAAAGAAGATTTTCATCAAAATCAGGAATAGTGCTTATCATCATCTCTGCTTTTTTCAGATTTATTTTATTTAAAACCTCTTCATTTACGTAATCTCCATAAATGCATGGAATTTTCTTGTCCATTAAAGGTTTTATTATTTCAGGATTATAATCCACAACAAAAATATCACTCTTATTTTTTTCAAATTCCTTTAAGAACAAACTTCCCATTCTATGGCACCCAAAAATCAGAATCTTCTTCCCATCATTTCCATTATATTCGAGGTTTTCATTTTTAGAATGATATCTGTTTAAAATATTCAATGGCCAGTCAAGAACCCTGGAAATTCTTTTCTCATAGATTATAAGATAAGTTGATATTGACATTGTAATAATCGTAAGCAAAACAAGAGTACTAAACAAATTATCATTTAGATAACCAAGGGTAAATCCAAGGGTGATTATTATCAGTGAGAATTCACTTGTCTGTGCAAGAGCATTTCCAGTTAAAAAGGAAGTTCTTTTCTTGTATCCAAGAAGTCTTATTGTAAACATTGTTACTAATGGCTTGATAACCATTACCAGAGCAAGCAATACAAAAAACAAAAGAAAAAAATCTCTTGAAATTATCTTCAACTGCATTCCTAATGCAACAAAGAATATCACTGCAAAAAATTCCCTTAAAGGACTTATTTTTCCCTGTATCTCTGTTTTATAATCTGAATTTGCCAGTGCAACTCCTGCAAGAAAAGCACCTATTATTAAAGATAATCCTGAAGCAAATGCGCCTAAAATAAATAAAAACAAGAAAGATATTGAAACAAGCAATAGTAAATCATGAGTCTTTGCAGAAATCTTGAAAATAGGATTTGCAATCTTTGATAAAATAAATGTCGCAAGTAAGAACAAAATACATTTAATAAACATAATTCCAATGCTTTCCAAGGATAAATCACTTGAGAGAATAGCTAATGCAATAATTGCAGCAACATCCTGAATAAGCATTATTCCTATGATAATTCTTCCATGAAGGCTGTTTATCTCTCTTTTATCAGATAAAATCTTTACAACAATCATTGTGCTGCTGAATGCAACAACAAGTCCAATATACATTGAAGCCTGATTTCCAAACCCAAGATATTCAGAAATAAAAAATGCAATGACAAACAATGAAACTACCTGAATCACTCCTCCAATTAAAATAGTTTTTCCAACTTCTTTTAATTTTTTTATTTTTATTTCAAGCCCTGCAGTGAAAATCAGGAAAGCGATTCCTATTTCAGACAAAGCCATGACAAGTTCCTGATTTTTAATTAATCCTAAAACCAATGGCCCAATTATTATTCCTGTCACAATATAAGCAGGAATCAGTGGCTGCCTGAATGCCCTTATAACTAATGCAAGCGTGGTTGCAATTATTATAATCAGCGCTATCTCAGTCAATGTTGACAAATTAGGAGGTATATCTGCAATAATGCTTTGTAAAAGATTAAACATTCATCATTCACCTTTTTTGTATATAAAGACTAATCTAACTATAAAAACATTCCTAGTCTGATTGATAATATAAAATAAATCTGAATTATTTATGATAGTAATATATCGGTAGTGTAAAAATAAATAAGTTATGAAGATGGTAAGCAGGAAGTTATGGAATCGGAAGTCAAAACTTAATAAACAAATGTCCTAACTGATAAGCTATTTATGATACCAATAAATAAATCAGTAATATAAAAAACTGAAAGATGAGGATGAATAGATTAAGTTATGGAATCAGATGCTCCCGCTTAATCAACAGATACCATAGCTTATAAGGCATTAACATTACCAATAATCTTTAAAACAATCTTCTTTAAAAAATCTATATTCAAGTATAGAAAGATTTTTTAAAGCAGGATTCTTGATAAATTCATGCATAAACCAGAAGACCATATACAGCAACTTGCAGATTATTTTAAAAAAAATTTGTCTAAAGGATATACTCTAGATTCTCTAAGATTTTCTCTTTTAAATCAGGGTTATTCAAGGATTTCTGTTAATAAAGCAATTGAGATTGCAAATCAGCAATTAGCAGCAGTTGCTCCTCCAATGAAAGAAAAACCCCAGATAATTTACAGGACAATTCCAGAGGTAGAAGAAAAACCAGGATTTTTCAGAAGAATTCTAATAAAATTATTTGGATGAATTAGTTACAGGTCCTTGTTTATGAAAAATTAATTTATAGTATATAATCTATATAAAAAAGCTTGCCTTTTTTAAGGGCAAGC
>ERZ1292629.790-Hain-H43-01um-R1-790-length-34527-cov-5_pt2 | contig 16957 bp, 17 predicted proteins | sample MGYA00564399_ERZ1292629 | MGnify/ENA primary metagenome ERZ1292629 (study PRJEB36523, sample SAMEA6512636) | groundwater metagenome | collected 2019-01-08 | study: AquaDiva: Metagenomics assemblies of 32 groundwater samples
GATTACTTGCCGTACTGATTCCTAAATATAGGGTTTATCTTGTTTCTGGGCCGATTATTCTTATTATATTAGAGGTTATTCTTACTCCTATGTTACCTTCTGGAATTGCTGAAGCAATAAGTATTGTTTTTACACTACTTATGTTTTTGAGTATATTTGCGATGTTTTCAAGAAATCAGAGATTTAGAAGGTTATCAGTTCCGGTAGCTTTGCCTTTGTGGGTTGCACCTATTGTAGCTATTGTTCCTTTGGTAGTAATAAGCTTTTTTGTTTCTTTGCCAATAGGAAATACTGCACATCTTGGTGGGTTGATTATGGGATTGGTGTATGGAATTGCTTTGAGATTAAAGTATCCAAAGAAAGTTGCTTTTTTGGAGAGAATGTTCACTAGATAAATTTACTAGCTTTTTTAAACTACTAACTCTTACTTTACGAATGGAGATTAAAAAGAGATATTTTGAAAGTTGGAATTATATTGTTGAGAGCAGGAAGTATATTTATTTCATTATATCTATTTTTTTTATAGCAGGAGTTTTTGGATTTATTTTTCATTCTAATTTGGATTTTTTAATTAGCACTCTTAAACAAATGGTTGAGAGAACTAAAGGCTTAAGTTTGTTTGAACTTTTTGTTTGGATATTTGTTAATAATTTAAGGGCTGCTTTATTTGGAATGTTAGGAGGTTTAGTGTTAGGGATATTACCAATTTTGAATGCTTTGAGTAATGGTGTTATTTTGGGGTATGTTTTTCAAATGGTAGGGGTTAAAGCAGGATATTTAGAATTCTGGAAAATTTTACCTCATGGAATATTTGAATTACCTGCTGTTTTTATTTCGTTAGGAATTGGAGTTCGTCTTGGTATGTTTGTATTCACTAAGAATAAAAAAGAAGTTTTTGTTTATGAAACTAGGCAAGCAATTTTGACTTTTATTTTGATTGTTGTTCCTTTGTTAGTATTAGCAGCAATTATAGAAAGTCTTTTAATTTGGTTAAAAATTTAAGCATAGAAAAAAGCAAGTGTGCTTTATCATATAGTTTTTAAATCCGATATTCATGAAGAGATTATGGATTTGAGTAGTAAGGAACTTGAAGAGATTGATGATGAGCTTGAGGCTGAAAGTAGGAGAAAAGTAGAGGCTGCATTATTTTTAGCTGGAAAGTATATGAGTGTTCAGGAGTTAGTGGCTTTGACTGATGTAAATCCTCTGCTTCTTAAAAAAACTCTTGCTGATTTACAGGATGTTTATAAAAAAACAGGTTTTCGATTAGTTCAGCAGAATCAGATGTGGAAAATGGATGTTGCTTCAGATTATAGCTGGATGGTAAACAAGTTGGCTACAGGAAGTTCTGAATTTAGCAAGGCAGAACAGGAGACTTTAGCTATTATTGCATATAAACAACCAATGAAGCAGTCTATTTTAGTTAAAATTAGGGGAAACAAGGCATATGATCACATAAAGAAGTTTGTTGATATGGGTTTAATTAATAAAAAGAAAATGGGGCATACTTCTGATTTGACTCTTACTGAGAACTTTCATGATTATTTTAGTTTAAGTGGACAAGAAGAATTATTAGAGATGGGAAAAGTAGAGGAAAAAGGATCTGGAGAGTAACAGAATGAATTTTTTTACTGCTTTTTATTTAGTTATGTTTTTTTTTGGATTGTTTTTTTTATTTATATTTATGATTTTACACTATCGAAATAAAGACAAACTATACTCTTATCCTAAACCAAAAATAATTCCATCTGTTTCTATTATTGTTCCAGCATATAATGAAGAAAATAATATTGCTGCGACTTTGAATGCTTTGATTAATTTAGAGTATCCTGCTGGAAAAAAAGAGATTATTGTAGTAGATGATGAGAGTACAGACAAAACTCTTGAAATTGCAAAGAAATTTGCAGAGAAATATTCAGCAATAAAATTAATTCATAAGAAAAACTCAGGCAAAGCCGATTCTGTTAATGTAGGCATAAAAAGGGCTAAAGGAGAATTGATTGCAGTTGTTGATGCTGATTCTTATCCTAATAAAGACGCTTTATTAAAAATGATAGGTTATTTTGATGAAGTAGGTGTTGCAGCAGTTACTTCAAGAGTTTTAGTAAAAAATAAAGAAAATTGGCTGACTAAATTTCAAGTAATGGACTATTCAATTATAGCTTGGACTAGAAAATTATTAGATTTTATTGATTCGGTTTATGTTACAAATGGTCCTATTAGTGTTTATAGAAAGGATGTTCTTTTGGAAATTGGGGGTTTTGATAAGAAAAATCTAACCGAAGATATAGAAGTTACTTGGAATATTCTTAGTAGAGGGTATAAAACTAGAATGTCATATTCAGCTATAGTCTATACTACTGTGCCTGAAAAATTTACAGTTTGGGTTAAACAAAGAATACGTTGGAATTTAGGAGGAATACAAACAATTTGGAAGTATTGGAAGTCTATTATCAACAGTCCTAATTATATCTTTGGTCGTTTTGTTATCCCATACGTAACTACTTCTTTTATTTTAGCGCTAATTGGCCTTTTTCTAGTTATTAGATCAATATGGATTACGGGAAGTTATCACTTATATTCTTTGTACTATGCTTTTTCAGGTTATTCATTATTTAAGTATGCAGATTTTAATTTTAGTATTTCCCTACTTTTTATTTTTGCAGTAATTTTTTTAGTTTGTGGTATTTGGTATTATAAAGTAGGATTTAAAAATTCTGAGACAGGTAAAAAAGGAATATTTAGTATACTAGCATATTCATTTATATATAGAGCATTTTATGTAATTCCGTTAGTTTTGGCTATTTATAAAATGGTCAGAGGAGACTTAAGATGGTACACAAAATAATTCAAAGCAGATTTAATGTGTTTTTAGAAGCTTTTCTTATGGCTGCAAGCATTTTTATAATAGCCTTCGCTTTAGGGTTATATATAGAATCCTCTAGAACTAATAATATTATAAATAATTACAAGACTTACGAAATTCAAGGACTTGATTTTAAGTTACAGAGCTATTATTTTCAGACTATGACTGCAAGTACTTGTGATCTAGCTGTGAAACATAATTTTGAGTTTGCGGATCAGGTTTATAGCAGTGCTATAGATTTAGAGAGAGCGGAAGGAGCTAATCAAATAACAGATGATTTGATTCTTGAAAAGCAGAGACATACTTTATTAAGAACTGAGCTTTGGCTTAATACTTTACAGTTGAAATCTAAATGCGGTTATCCATTTGATACGGTTGTTTATTTTTATTATGGCGATCCAAGAACGAATAAGGCAGTTTCTGAACAGAAAATTATATCTAATGTTCTAAAGGAAGTAAAGGAAAGGTTTGGAAATAAAATGATTTTGATTCCTATTGCTGGAGATTTCAATCTTGATTCAGTTAATTTACAAATGGAATCTTATAATGTTACTCAACTTCCTGCTGTATTAATAAATGAAAAAACTGTTTTATATGGATTTCATTCTGCTGAAGAAATTGAGAGTTATGTTGGAAGATAGGATATCGAGAACTATGTAGATTAGATTACATTTTGTACTTAGTTCTCTAATGGCTAACTGCCCAAAACAGCGTCATCTAAATAATTCAGTTATCCATGTTATTAATCACAATAAACAATAAAAAGGATGATTTTCTTTGGTTTAAATGAGTAATAATAAGGGAGAGGGATGGGTTGATGTCATTGATGACGGTAGAATCGTAAAAGTTTCTGAGAGTTATGCTCAAAGTGAGGGATTACCTATTATAAGGAGGTATAGTCCTGAAGTTCATAAAACTCCTTCCGATAAGCCTCAGGCTCAACCTATATCTTCTAGAGAAAAAAAAGGACTTTTGAGATTTGAGGAATTTAGAAGGCCACTGAAGGGAGACAGAGGGATAATAAATGAGTTGAAGGATAATTTTCATTGGGATCTTGTAAAATTGAGAAAATCTAGAGGACTTTCGAGAAAGCAGGTTGCTGATGCTATAGGAGTGAATGAGAACGATTTGAAGATGTTTGAACACGGAGTTTTAACTAAGGAAGATTATGTTCTTATAGGTAAAGTTGAGAATTACTATCGAATTAATTTGAGGAAAGATAAAAGTCTTTCTGGCTCAGCTTTACAGAATGCTTTAGGTTCTAAATCTTTTGGGTCGAGATTGAATGAGAAAGATAGAGAAAAGAGTGAATCTGGGAAAGAAGGTGTTTCTAAGGATTTGGTTTCAGATGAAGACATTGAAATTGATGATTCGGTATAAATTATATAAGATTAATAGTTTTTGTTAGGTATGGAATGTAAGTTTTGATTTAATCCTGCTTGAAATTATAGAGAAAGGATAATGAATATTATTTGAATAATTCTAATTTGAGTTTTTATAATTTTGAATTGCTTTTATTGCTTCTTCTATTAAGTCATTTGTTATGAAAAGTGAAGATTGGCTATGCATTTCTTTTATTTTAGTTATAGCTAGTTCTTTATTTATTATTTTTTCTTTAAATGCTCTAAGAATAATTCCTATTGTTCCGTGTACTTTTAAGTTATAAACTTTTGCAGTTATTCTAGCATCAAGGTCATCTGTTAAAAAATAATCTGAATTTGTTTGGATTGTTAGAGCTATCGCCTCTGATTCGCCCATATCTAGATTATACTGATTAGTTAGTAGGTTCACTATATTTTTTGATTGGGCGTCAATTGAAATTATTTTTATATTTTTAGGTATGGGGATATTATGTTTTTTTATTTCTTTGGATACTTCTAGAGGTATTGTTATAGTTTTGAAAATCTTTAATGTTTCTGTGAGATTTATTTCTGATAGATGAATTATTGGACCAGTATTTGAAATCGCATTAGCTTCCATAGAGCCCCCATTCTATGTCTTCTTTTATTGCAGATTGAAGCTGAGTCACTTTTTGTTTTTTTATTAGTTCGCGGACGGCATTACGAATTAACTCTGATTTGTTAGCATACCATCCTTGTTTGACTAATTCTTCCATTTCAGTTATTATTCTTTTAGTCATTTTGGTTGGAACCATTTCCATTTCATTGTTTTTCATATTGTATTACCTGAGTAATACTTTATAAACATTATGAAAGAAGGGTTTATGAATAAATTATGTTAATCTGATTTATGAAAAGGTTTATAAATCACTTTTGTGGGAATGTTTTATGCAGATTAATGTTTTGAAGCTTGAAAAGGATGAGGCAGACTTGCAAATTGATAATATTACTGTTGCAGAAGTTCTGAGAGTATATTTGAATAAACAGGATGTTGATTTTGCAGCTTGGAGAAAAGAACATCCTTCTAAACCAATAGTCATGAAAATAAAGTCTTCAAATGTTTCTAGGTCTGTTGTAGATGCAGTTAATGCTATAAAAAAAGATTGCACTGCTTTAGTTTCTGAGATTAAGAAATAGAGGGTTATTCACTACCTATTTGTGTGACATTTTTATAGAAAAGTTTATGAATACTTCTTGTTGATAAAAAAGATGGGTCAAGTAGATAGAGTGGAATTGGGAAAAGGAACTAAAGAAGGAACTTTTAGATATGCAGAGCCTTTTTCAGGAAAAGATGCAGAAGAATTAGTAAGAGAAGTAAAAGGAAGAATAAAATCTGAGTTTGAAAATGCTAATGGATTACAAGGACATTTTGAATATAATTCAGAATCAAAAATGATTGAAGGAAGTTCAACGTATCTTGCTATTTTAGCAAATTCAATTCTAGCAGAAAAAGGCAAGGGACTTCCAACAATAAGAGATGGAATTGCTTTAGACAAAGCAGAAAGATTAGCAAATGGAGTTTACAGAGACTGGGGCGTTGCAGTCTATTTAGAAGGAAATCCAAATGCTAATGTTGCAAAAGTCCTAATGGAAAGAGGATATCAACTTCCATTTTTGGCTTCATTTAACGATTTAAGATTGAGAAATGCAAACAATGCCCAAGGATTAGAGATATTTTTCGCTGATGAACCAAAAGAATTAATTCAGGGAGAAGAAGCAGAATCGTTTTTAAGAGATAATAATTTCCACACTAATAAAACAGGTGCCCGTAGGGTTGATCGTGGCGGGGATGGCAATCGGTATGCTGGCTGGGTCGATTTCGGTGATTCCGGCTCTGGTGGTCGGGTGGATTTCGTTTGTGCCGAAGGCGCGCGCGAAAAATTACTAATTCAATAGAATAGTTTTTAAATAGAAATAATTAGATTTATTAAGGGTTTTTGTCTTTATTCTTTGGAGGTGTTGAAATGGGATGTAAATTAATGAAGAGTGTTATTGCGATTGTTATTGCAGTACTAGCTATTTGGCCGAGTTTGATAGGATATTCAACTAGTAAGTGGTTGATTTTTGTGGGAGCAATTGTTCTGCTAGTTCATGATTGGTGTTGTAGAAAGTGTTCTATGTGCTGTGGCGCTTGTGGTGGTTCTTGTGACGCAGAGATGTCAAGACCGAGTAAGAAAAGAAAGAAGTGATTGTTTATAATCTATTTTAAATATACTGAAAGTTCTTTCTGGTTATGACTAAAATATCTGCCGGCTACAAACTTTTAACAAAAGTTTCTAGGAGTTCAAAACTCGAAGGAGGAGCCTTTCTGTGACTAAAATATCTGCAGGCTCGTGGGATTTGAATAAATGGCTTTTTGGAGGTTATGAGACTGATGTTTTGACTGTGTTATATGGTGCTTCTGGTACAGGAAAGACTAATTTTTGTTTGCTTGCTGCAGTTAGTCAAGTTAAAAAAGGAAATAAGGTAGTTTTTATGGACACCGAAGGGGGATTTTCTGTTGAAAGAGTTAAGCAGTTATGTGAGAGTTCTCAAAACGGGAACTCAATAGTTGATTATCATGATGTTTTAAAAAATATTTTTCTTCTTAAACCAACTTCTTTTTCTGAGCAAAAAAGGGATTTTGAAAAATTATTAGAGTATCTTAAAGATGAAATTAGTCTTATTGTTGTTGATGGGATGACTATTCTTTATAGATTGGAAAGCGCTGATGCAAGGGAAAAAAGTAAGGAGGCAATGCAAAAGATAAATTCTGAATTGGTTAAACAGATGAGAACTCTTGCCGAAATTTCTAGGAAGAGGGAAATACCTGTAATAATAACAAATCAAGTTTATAATTGGGAAGATGAAAATAAGATGGTCGGAGGAGATATTTTAAAGTATTGGAGTAAATGTCATATTGAATTGGTAAATGAGCGAGGGGGGAGAGTTGCGCATTTGAGAAAGCATAGGAGTTTGAAGGAGAAAAGTCTTGAGTTTGAGATTGTTAATTCTGGAATAAGGAAAAAGGGGTGGATTTGAGGGTGTGGGACAGGAGTAGTTTATGATGGTTCGAACAGATCGTACCTATAGATTTTGTGATGGCATATGTAAGAAACAAAAAGATTAAATGAAAAACTTACTATTATGTTGTAGAAGGAAAATTGGATAGAATAGGTAAGGTAAAACAGAAATTTATTCTTTACCTAGGAAGCACTAAAAATATATATATATATATATTAGAAATCTTTAATTTCTACAATGAAGAACATAATGACTAATTAATCCTGTCCCAATCCCAAAATCGGGCAAAGATTTATATATATATATATATATATATATATATAGTTTGTAGTTATCATGAAGAAGGGGATTGGGAAAATTTTTGTTCTTTTTTTAGGACTTGTTTTATTTATTAGTTTTGTTTCTGCGGTTTGGTGGAATCCTTTTACATGGTTTAGTCATGATGTTAGTTTGAGTCCTTCTGATAGTTCTTCAGGGGTTGTTGCATATTACAACTTTGATGGTGATTTATTAGATGCTTCTGGAAGGAATAATAATCTGAGGTATTCTAATTCTTCTACTTTTACTTATTTATCTACTGGGCATGGTAATTATCTTGCTCTTATGGGAAACGGGTATTTATATTCTGATTATAATATTAATATTACTGGAAATTCTCCTAGAACTGTTTCTTTATGGTTAAATCCTTATGTACCTTCTGCTTGGAATCTTCCTGTGTCAGGCAGTATCCCTTTCTTATATTGGGGAGATGCGAGGACAACAGGTTCTTTGAATCTATTAGGTTCATGGTCTAGTAAATTATCCTTTTTAGGGCTTGGTAAAGATGTTTTCTCTTCTTCTAGTCCTAGATCAAATGTTTGGCAACATTTTGCTGTGACCTATGATGGAACGACTGCTAGAGTGTATCTTAATGGAACGTTAATTAAGACATCTGCGGTTTATGGTTTGGGCACTTCGGTGTCTCCATTGAAGATAGGAATGTATAATTTGACTGGAGGATGGACAAAGTATTATACTGGAGGAATTGATGAAGTATTAATATATAATAAGGCTATTTCAAGTTCGGATGTTTTGGAAATTTATAATTATCAAAAGGGGTTGTTTAATCAAACTGGTCAGACTGTATCTTTTAATACGACTTGTGGTACAATTATTGGTAGTAGTATGGTTACTCAGAATTGTACTAAATCTTTTACGTATAATTATACTGGAGGAGATAGATCGATCTTGATAACGCATAATACCTCTACAGGAGTTGTTGAAAGCTATAATATAAGAATGAATATGTTCACTACCGTGGGGGATCCAATTAACAAGACAGAGTTTGAGTATTATGAGGGAGGTAACTGGGTTTCAAAGGGTCAAAAAGGTTCGGGAGATACTATTAGTTTGGGTACCTTGATATTGATAGTGGATAGGGTAGATATAATGGGGAATATTAAGTCAGTTACACTGCATGGAAATGATTTTCTATATAGAATTTTTAACATACTTGGTGAATGTGCTGATACCGATTGGGGCACCAATTGGGGCAGGGATTATTTTGTTAAAGGGAGCATTTGGAGTAATGGGACAATAATTCATACTGATTATTGTAAAAGTAATTATAGTGACTATTTAGTTGAGGGGTATTGTCTTGGTGAAATGTTTATGGCTCTTCCGAACACTTGCCCAGATGGATGCTTAGATGGAGCATGTATCAGTGTTAATCAGACGAATACATCTGTTTCTAACAATTGGTGTAATGGAGCAGATACGGATAAGAGCGGATTTGTAGATTTGAAAGATCTTGATACTGTGAATACTTGGTGGTATAAGTCGTGTGGTTATTAGCTTTTGTGGTGTAATGAATTTGTAGGTAATTAGATTAATTAGTTGGGTTATAAAGATGATACTGTTGAAGAGTATTGTTTAAAGTATGCATTAGCAATGCATATTAGTATGCATTAGCAATGCAAATCTTTATAAATATATAACATATACTCTTATTATGATAGATAAAGAAAGTTTGAGAAGAGTGGTAAAACTTCAAAGAGAGGAACTGAAGATGTTTGAGAAAGGAATACTTAGAGAAGGATTTAAAGAAATAGATATTGATGTGTTTTTTGCAGTTATCCTGTCGGGCATAAGAAGGTGTGGGAAAAGCACTCTTCTTAGACAACTTATGAAAAAAACTAATAATTTTTATTACTTTAATTTTGAAGATTCAAGAGCTACTAATTTTGATGTAGATGATTTTGAAAAGTTAGAAGGAATATTTCATGAAGATTATGGAAATAGTGATTATTATTTTTTTGATGAGATACAAAATATACCTAAGTGGGAGTTATTTGTTAGGAGATTAGTTGATATAAAAAAACATGTTATAATTACTGGTTCAAATGCTTCACTTCTTAGTAAGGAGTTAGGTACTAAGTTGACTGGAAGACATTTAAATCATGAAATTTTTCCTTTTTCTTTTAGAGAATTTCTTAAAATAAATAATGAAAAAGAAGGAATTGATTCTTTTGAAAGATATCTTAACGAAGGAGGATTTCCTGAGTATCTTACTTTAAAAAGACCAGATATTCTTCAAGAACTTTTGAAGGACGTAATTGCTAGAGATATTACATCAAGATATAATGTTCGTAATCAGAAGGCATTAAAAGATTTAGCAGTTTATCTTTTAACTAATATTGGAAAAAAGTTTAGTTATAACTCTTTGAAAAATAATTTTAAATTTGCTTCAATTAATAGTGTAATTTCATTTATGTCATATTTTGAAGATACTTATATGTTATTTTCTATTCCAATGTTTGATTATTCTTTAAAAAAGAGCCTTGTTAATCCCAAGAAAGTTTATGCAATAGATAATGGATTTGCTATAAAGAATTCAAATTCCTTTTTTGATGATAGGGGTAGATTACTTGAGAATATGGTTTTTTTAAATTTAAGAAGAAAGTATAAAGATATTTTTTATTTTCAAGGCAATGCTGAATGTGATTTTTTAGTTAAAGATGGTTTAAATATTATTCATGCATTTCAAGTTTGTTATGAAGTCAATGGAGATAGTAAAGAAAGGGAAGTTAGTGGTTTGCTCGAAGCTATGAATAAATTTAATCTTATGGAAGGAACTATTATTACTTTCAATCAGGAAGATGAATTTACTATTGAAAATAGGACAATTAAATTAATTCCTGCTTGGAAGTGGTTGTTAAAATGAGGTATATAGAATTTGTTAGTTTGTATGAGAAGTTGGGCGCAACAACAAAGAGACTTGAAAAGGCGACTATTTTGAGCGGGTTTTTGAAAAAGTTGAAAGAGGAAGGAAAGGAAGAGTGGATCTATCTATTAATGGGAAGAACTTTACCAGACTATGATACTAGAGAGAGCGGTATTTCAACTCAACTTGTTATTAAGATTATCTCTTCAGTATATGGTATTTCTTATGAAAAGATATTTACAAAAATGAATAAAATAGGAGATTTGGGAGAAGTAATTCAAGAATTTGCTCAAAAGAATAAACAAAGTTTGTTATTTAGTTCTAAGTTGGAAGTTGGAAAAGTATTTGAAAATTTTAGGAAGTTAATTGAATGTGAAGGTAAGGGCGCAGTGGATAGAAAAATAGGATATGTTTCCGAGTTATTAAGTAATTCTACTCCTTTAGAAGCAAAATATATTGTAAGAACTCTGCTTTCTGATTTGAGAATTGGTATTTCTAGTTCGACTATAATAAGTGCATTTGGAGAAGCATTTGGAATTGAGCCTGAGAAAATTCAGGAGGCTTATGATTTATCTAATGATTTCGCATTGATTTTTCATGCTTGTGTTAATAACAATCTTGAAAAAATAGGACTTGAGCCAGGAAGACCTGTAAATGTAATGCTTGCAGTTAAGGTAACAAGCATTAAAGAGGCTTTTGAAGTTTGTGGAAGACCTGCTGCAATAGAACATAAATACGATGGATTTAGAGTCTTGATAAATAAAACTTCAAATGGAAAGATTATTCTTTTTACTAGAAAGTTAGAGAATGTTACAAACCAGTTTCCAGATGTTGTAAATGCGATTAAGGAGAATGTTATGGGAAGGAGTTTCATTTTGGATAGTGAGATTGTAGGATATGATAATAAAACTGGAAATTATCTTCCTTTTGAGTCTATAAGTCAAAGAATAAAGAGAAAGTATGACATTGATAAACTAATTAAGGAATTACCTGTGGAAATAAATGTATTTGATTGTTTATATTTAGATGGAGAGAGCATTATTAATTTGCCTTTTATTCAAAGAAGAAAGTTTGTTGAAAAGATTGTTAAGGAAAAGAAGAAAGTCATTAGGCCTGCAGTACAAATTGTTACCGAAAATGATAGTGAAGCTGAAATGTTCTATGAAAATGCATTAAAGATAGGTGAGGAAGGGATAATGATAAAAAAAATAGATGCACCATATAAACAAGGAAGAAAAGTTGGATTTATGGTAAAAATGAAACCAGATGTTAATGAAATGGATTTAGTAATTGTTGGAGCAGAATATGGAACTGGAAAAAGAGCAGGGTGGTTTACAAGTTATATAGTTGCTTGTATAAATGAAGGAGAGTTTTTGGAAGTTGGAAAAGTTTCCACTGGGCTCAAAGAAAAAGATTCTGAGGGATTTTCTTTTGAACAAATGACTAATTTACTAAAACCTTTAGTGGAAGAAAAAAAAGAGAATTATGTTAAAATTAAACCTTCAATAGTTGTTTCTGTAGCATATCAAAATATTCAAGGAAGTCCTAGCTATAGCTCAGGGTATGCGTTAAGATTTCCTAGAATTTTAAGATATAGACCAGATAGACGAGTGGATGATATTATTAATTTAGAAGAGATTAAAAGTGAAGTGGGTCAAAGTCTGAGATAATCGACGATTAAAACTAAAGCTTTATAAAGGGTTTTTATTTATAAATAGCATGGCTAAGTCTGATTTGAAAGTACAAAACATCGTAGCTACTACTTCTTTGGGAAAGGAAGTTTCTTTGACTAAACTTGCAAGAACACAAAGTAATACTGAGTATAATCCAGAACAGTTTCCCGGTTTGGTATTGAGAATTGATAAACCAAAGTCTGCAGTTTTAGTATTTTCTTCTGGAAATCTTGTGTGTACTGGAACTAAAAGCGTAGCGCAGGTTAAGGAAGTAATAAAGGCAGTTATAAAACAGATAGCTAAAATAGGAGTTAAGGTTACGGATGTTCCAAAGATTACTGTTCAGAATATTGTGGCTTCTGGAAGTATAGATATGACTTTGAATTTGAATATTCTTGCTTTGCAATTGGAAAATACGGAGTATGAGCCAGAACAGTTTCCCGGTCTTGTATATAAACTAGATGAACCTACTGCTACGTTTTTGCTTTTTAGCAATGGTAAGCTTGTATGTACTGGAACAAAAAATAAACAGCAACTAGAAGAAAGTATGGTTAAGCTCAATAAGAATATTAAAGAAGCACAAAAGAAGGAAGTTTGATTTATATATCAGTCTGGAATTAAGTTTAAATAATATCTTTGTTTGTTGTGTGAATGAGAAAGAGAGGGAATGCTGGAAAGAAAATTAATGAGAGAGGGATTTTGTTTTTGTGTTTTCTACTTTTAATTTTTTTTGTTGTATTAGGATTGTTTCTGTTTTATCACTTTCAGGGATTTTCTTTTGTAGAAGGTTTGTTTGGGAAAATTAGATATTCTCCGTTTGTGTATAATGATACTTTTAATGGAAATCATACTTGCAATTGGAACGGAAGTGGATGTTTATCTGGAGAAAAACTTGTTAATATTTCTTTATACCCTGGGCTTAATTATATTACTTTTCCAATTTATCCTAGTATCTCTACAACAGGTTTATTGACTGATTTTATATTAAACTTAAATAATTTTACTGGAAAGGTTTTATTGTTTAATGGATCTTTTCAAATGATAAATATCACTCAGAGTATTTATGAGTATAGCTTTAATGGAGGAGTTATATTTAATTCTACTAATTATTTCAATTTAACTTTTGATGGATTTAATGTTTCTTCTTTAAATCTTACTAGAGCAATGTTTGATTTATCAAATGGATGGAACGCTCTTGAGACATTTTTGCCTTTATGCTTCAATGGATATAGATACAATGCTTCTACTATTTTGAGTGAATTGAATGATTATGGATATAGGAATTGTAGTACTGTTATATCTCCTGAAGGAAATAATCCGTCTAAAAATTACTTTTCTATTGATAGCAACTTTACTCCTTTTGATTCATCTGATCAGATGAATGATTTTTATTTAGAATCTGGGAAATTACATTTTGTTAATTGTCATAATGTAAATGTTTCAGTTTCAAATCTTCCTGTTTGGAATCCTTTGTGTAGAAATTATTCTCCTTGCCTTCCTACTTGGCAAACTGTTATTACTTTTTGTAATAGTAGCAATATTCAGCAAGTATACCAAATTCAGAATGGAACTACTTGTGATGCTTTTCCTTTTGCTACTAATTATAGTACTCAATCCTGTGTATATTGTGTTGCTAATTGGACTTCTATTTGGACTGGATGTTTATCTGGAGAGCAGAAAATAGGATATTTTGTTCAAAATGGAACGAGTTGTAATAATGTGAGTCCTCCTGCTAACCTGAGTGAATCTTGTGATTATAATGGTAATAATATTATTGGAAATGAAGGAAGTATTATTTCATCTAAATCTTTTAATTTGATTATTGATGACCAAAGGTTTAATGATTCTGTAAAGTACAATAATTCTGATTTGTTTGTTGAATTAAAAGAAGGAAATGTTAGTAGAGTAGAATTTAACTTTAATTTTAATGATTCAAATAAACTTGATTTAAATAGAATTAGAATAACAATTCAGAGTTCTGGAGATTCTTTAGGTTACATAGAAGTTAATGGACTTGAAGTTGAGAAGACTGTAAGATTGGAGCGTAAGAATTCTAATTCTAATCTTGTTTGTGTGAGAAATAGTAGTAGTGGCACAATTAGTGCAAATTGTGATTCTAGTTCGGAATATGTTATTCAGTGTGACAATTCGAATCATGGAGGATATACATGTAATTCACAAGCTATTGATAATAAGTCTTATTTTGTTGTTACAGGATTAACTCATTCAAGTGCTAGAGAGTATGTTAATGGCAGTAGTGTAGTTTTAGGTGGGGAAAATAATGTTGGAGGAGGGTGTGTCTTGCCTATGGTTCTTGCCAATGGAACGTGCGTTTTACCTTCTACTGACTGTCCTCTTCCAAGAATTTTAGTCAATGGGGTTTGTGTATTTCCAAATGCTACGGGATGTTCTCCTCCAAGAATTTTAGTCAATGGAACCTGTATTCTTCCAATTAGTTCTAGTAGCGGTGAAGGAGACAATGGCAAGAACATTATCTTTTGGGTTGTGATTGGGGCTTTGATAATTGGTATATTAGTAGTAGGAGGAACTATCTTTTCTCTATTGAAGAAAAACAAGGAAGGAGAGAATAAAACTCCTGTGGGAGTTTCTGGATTAGTTAATTCAGGACCTATTTATCGTCCACCTGCGGGTAGTGTTGGTTATTCAAGGTAGTTTATAAAAATTGATATAATAATGATTATAAAGTATAAATTTCATTGTTGTTATAGGAAGATTTTTGATAAAATGAATAAAAAGAGAAGGATAAAAGGAAAGGAGAGAAATAATGAAATTGTTATGTTTTTGAGTATTTTTTTGATATTATTGCTAATAGGAATATACTTTTTATTATCTTTTTATTCTTTGAATAACTTATTTAATTTTTCTAGTGCTGGCGTAAATGCAATTAGCGGTTTGATTATAAGTGGAAAGGGAATTACAGGGTTAGTATTGCAAGAGCTACAAGTAGAAGGTCAGAATTCCAGTGATTTGATGGAAAATGTTTCTCAAGAAACAGATATTACTTCAAATGAGAGTGCCGTTGAAAATTTCTCTGAAGAAATAGATAATTCTTCCAAAACATATTCTTATCTTTTGGGAGATTATGGGCTTTTGGATGGTTCAAATGAATTGAATGTTAGTTTTGTGTATCCTAGTCCAATAAATGGATTTGCTCAATCTAGTAGTTCTATAACTGTTAATATTTCTAGTCACAGTAACTTTGACCATTATACTTTTTTGGACTTTGATAATTCTCTTTTATTATGGATGAGAATGGACGATTTAAATGCATCAGGCGATCCTCTCGATTTGAGTAATTATAGATATAATGGAAGCAAGAAAGGAGGCGCTGTGCAAAATCCATCAGGAGCGTATAACTCTTCTTTTAATTTTCCTTCTTTTGCGACTTCTGCAGGAATTTCTTTACCTTCTTCTCTTAAATTATCAAGTATGAAGAATTGGACTTTAAGTATGTGGATTAAAACTGTAGGAGAACAGTATAATCTTATTTATTTAGATGGTTCTGGAAGTTATGATTCATCTTTTTGGATATCTGTTAAAGAGAACAATATACCTTATGAAGTTGTATTGACAAATCATAATTTTGATATGATTGCGGGTTTGGGTTCTAGTTCTAATTTTCCTTATAATATCTGGACACATGTAGCGTTTACATATAATGGAAGTAATTTCACATATTATAGAAATGGCGTTGCTACTCTATCACAAAATTTAGTTATTCCGACTAGTGTAGGTTCTAAAGTTTATATTGGAGGAGTAAGACCAGATAGCTGGAATGAATATAATTTAGACGAAACTTTAATATTTAATAGAACTTTGATGCCTTCTGAAATACTTTCATTATTTAATGCTTCTGCCAATAATTATTATAATTCTTTTGATAATCTTTCATTGGGAAATCATACTTTTAAAGCTTATTCTGTTGATAGTTCTGGAAATAGAAGTGAAACTGCACTGATAAGAGGACTTATAGGCAACTCACTGGAAATTAGTGCGATTTCGCCTATTGAGAATAGGAAGTATTATACTTCTTTTCAATCTTTTAATGTTTCAACTAATAGAAATGTTTCAGTAAATTATACTTTGGATAATGGAATAACTAATTATACTATGTTGTCAAATGCTTCTGCAACAGGATTCAGTATAACAAATCTCTCTCTTAGCGATGGAATATATGGCGTGAGATTTTATGTTAGAGCGGATGATGGCATGTTCAATAATAGTTTGAATGTTTCTTTTGAAGTTGATGCTACTTCGCCTATATCTGTTCAGTATATCAGCCCAACTTATCAGAATAATAGCATTTTGGATAAATCTGGTTTTTTCTTAAGCACAAATATTAATTCATCTAATTTTAAAAATATTACTTATTTGTTATACAATTCTTCTGGTAGTATTATTTCTTCTGGAAATGGTCTTAAGTACAATTCCGAATTTGTTGGAGCGCGGTCTAGCTATTGTTTTATTAAATTAAATGGTTCAGTGGAAGGAGAGTTTTTTAGCTACACTGGCGGAGACGCCATCCAGTGTTCTGTTGGTGTTAGAGGTTATGGTCAAGCTTGTGTCTTAAAATCAAATGGTAATGTTAAATGTTATGGTTACGGTCTTCCTAGTTACACAGGTGGCGATGCCATTCAAGTTTCGGTAGGATATAATTTTTATTGCGTTTTAAAATCAAGAGGAGATGTTTCATGCTTCAAAGATAGTAATTATACATATACTGGCGGAGACGCCATTCAGATATCTGCTAGAAATAGTATTTGTGTCTTAAAATCAAATGGTAATGTAACTT
>ERZ1292629.996-Hain-H43-01um-R1-996-length-29886-cov-6_pt2 | contig 16954 bp, 16 predicted proteins | sample MGYA00564399_ERZ1292629 | MGnify/ENA primary metagenome ERZ1292629 (study PRJEB36523, sample SAMEA6512636) | groundwater metagenome | collected 2019-01-08 | study: AquaDiva: Metagenomics assemblies of 32 groundwater samples
AAAACTATTGTGAGTGAAATCAAAAATATTTCCGCGGGCGAATTTATCGGTTATGATTTAACCGAAAAAGTCAGCCGTTCGGCCAAAATCGCGGTTTTGCCCATTGGCTATTGGCACGGCTTCCCCCGCGCCCTCTCGGGTATTGGCGAGGTTTTAATTAAAGGACACAGGGCTCGCGTTCTCGGTCGGGTTTCTATGGATTTGGTGGTGGTTGACGTAACCGGCATTAATTGCCGAGTGGGGGACATTGCTACCTTAATCGGCCAAGATGGGAAAGATGAAATTACTGTTTCTGAACTGGCGCAAAAATCATTGACTAGCCACTATGAAATTATCACTCGCTTAAACCCTTTAATAGAGAGAATTATCGTTTGAAATGAAAAAAGAATCTCATTTTAATTTATTAAATTCCCAAAATAAGCGCCGCCGCCGCAAGCTTATTGTTAGATTTATTCTTTCCGGTTTAATTTTTCTAAGTGCCGTCACCTTAGTGATTTGGATTGTTTTTTACTCTCCAATTTTTAAATTCAATGAAATTGTTATCAAAAATATAGAGAATGAAAAAATCAAAGAAGATATCTCCGATTTTTTTAAAACCAAATTATCCACCGGCCCACTGCTTATTCGCCTACTAGGCTTTAATAATTTTTTAGCTTGGCCAAAAAGTATTGACGCAGCCGACCTTAAATCTTTACCCACTATCGCCGACCTGAAAATTACCAGAGAATATAACGAAAACGCGCTTATTATCGAGGTCTCTGAGCGTCAACCATTCGCGATTTGGTGTTTAAATAAAATTCTTCCTTCACGTTGTTTTTGGTTTGATGAGACCGGTGAAATTTTTAAAGAATCATTAACTGCCACCGGTAATCTCGTTCAGGTCGTCTCCGATTATTCCCAAGATAATTTAACGTTTCAGTCGAAAGTTCTGCCGGACGAACTCAACGCCAACTTAATTTCAATTTTAAAAGTTTTGGAGTCCATTCCTCTGGATGTTCAAACTATAACCCTTGAAGATATTGCCCTTGAAGAAATTAAGGTTCAAATTCGGCGCGGCCCGATTATTTATTTTAGCTTGGCCCGTCAAGCCGATAATTTTAAAGCTGCTCTTAAATCTCTTGTTAATAATCCCGACTTTAAAAAATATCAGTATATCGATCTTCGGTCCGAAAACAGGATTTATTATCAATAATTCGATAGTTATATTATCAGCACTTATTAAGAGAATATTTTGAATTTGGCTTCAGGCCTGATAAAATTCTAGTTAGTGCCTAAATTTTTTAATCGCCAAAATTTCAAAAGAGTCACCGATATTATTAAGCCCTCTTTAGAACCGGAAAACGACGCTTTAAAAAAATCGATTTTTAGAAAGCGTAAACCTGAGGATATAAAGAAAGATCTTATTCGAACTCTCCCCAAGAAAAATTTCTCTCCGGTCAGCCATCGAATCAATCGCGGCTTTATTTTCGCGCTTATTGTTTTTTGTGTTTTGGGTGCCAGTTTTGTTTTTTACAATCTATATAATTTTAATCATCAGGTCTTGAGCACTCTCGAGGAAGGAATTGATCAATTTAACTCTCGCGCCTCTAACCTTAAAATTTTTGGCTTTGGCCAAAAAATCCAAGAGTTAGCTCCGGTAGGCGAGTTGGATTTAAATAATCCTTTCAAAGAATTCGGCGTCAAAATCTGGCCTCTTTTAAAAGATAGCGTTGGCGCTTACAGCAATTTTCAAGGTCTTTCTTTTGGCTTGGTTGGACTTTTGGAAAAAATCAATGTTTTGGCCGCCGATTTTTTTGATTTGGTTTTTAAACAAAGAGGAGGTGAGCTTATTGCCCAGCTCGAAGACATTAAAAAATCTTTGGGAGTTGTGAGCGAAAAGAATTCCAATCTAATAGACGCCACTTCTCGGCTTAAAGATTTTTCTATGCTCGGGGCCGATTTTTATCTGCCTCTTCATTCCGAATTGGCTAGCTACGATAAGTTTTTGGGCTTATTGATTAATTGGCTTAAATCTTCTTCTGACCACCACTTATTTGTAATGTTTTTAAACCCTTCCGAAATTAGGCCCGGGGGGGGATTTTTAGGAAGCTATGCTGATTTGGTGGTGAGCGGCGGGCACGTTAAAAGCATCGACATTTATGACATCAATGAACTAGACCGAGAAATTGACCTAAAAATAATTCCTCCCAAACCTATTCAAGCTATCTCTAAAGGATGGAACGCGGCTGATGCTAACTGGTTTTTCGATTTTCCCACTTCTGCTAATCAAACCCTGCAATTTGCTGAAAGTTCTAATTTATATAAGAAAAAAGATCCACCGATTGCTTTTGACGGTGTTATTGCGGTTAGCGCTCGCATCCTCGAAGATATTTTAAAAATTACCGGTTCCATAGAAATTCCGGAGAGCAAAATTATTTTGACGTCCGATAATTTTCTTCTTGAAATTCAAAAACAAATTCAAACCCAAAGGGAAAAGAAAAGTTCTTCACCCAAGGATATTTTAAAAGAGCTAGCCCCTCTGCTTCTTGAAAAAATCGTTTCTTTTGACGATTTGAATAATCAAAAATTTTTATCCTTACTTGAAGATTGGATTTTAAAAAAGGATTTAATGGTCTATTTTAAAGATCCGGAATTCGAGAATTTTATGAGCCAATTTAATCTTGACGGCGCAGTTTATAAACTTCCCCAAAATTTCATCGGTGATTATCTAGCAGTCGTAAACGCCAACCTGGGCGGCAATAAAACCGATATCTATATTGATCAAACCATCACTCTGATTTCCCAAATTGAAGAAGAGGGCTTGGTTAAAAATCATCTTGTAATTGAAAGAAATCATCGAGGCGACAAATCTTCTTATTCTTGGTATAAAACCACCAACCAAAATTATCTCCAAGTTTTTACCCTGCCGGACGCCCAGCTTGGGGACTCAAGCGGTAGCATCGAAAAGAAAATCGTTTCTCCTCTAAATTACAAAACCGCCGGATACATCAGCAATCCTTTGGTATCTCAAATTGAATCCACCAAAAAAGATTTCCTTCATTACCCAGCCCTTCAAAGTTTTTCGTCTTTTGGCAAAAACATTTTTGCCACTTGGACCAAGACCTTGCCCGGCAAAAAAACCGAGACCGTTTTTGACTACACTAATCATTTATCCGTGCCTTTTAAAGAGGGCAGTTCTTATCAATTTATTTTTGAGAAACAAGCCGGCGTTAAAGGTAATTATAAATTTGAGCTTCAAGCTCCAGTTGGTTTCATTTGGCGAGAAAACAATCTGCCGATTTATGAATATAAATCTTCAAATCCTCCCGGCCGCCTAATTTTAAAACTCACTTTAAAAAAAGCAGATTTATAATTGATATTTTTTAATTATCCCCCATTCTTTTATTTAAGTGCGAGGAAACAAAAAACCCGCACGTCTTAGGTGGGGTTTTAATTAAAGGAGGGGAAAATAAGAAGTAAATCTGAAGTAATTTTTTTCATACTGAACATCGAGAAAGAAGAGATCCATCCTATGGATTCTGGTCCGTCCCATGTAGCGGTAAAGTGAAGAGGCGCATACAATCATCAGATAATTTCCTTAGCTAGAGATCCTTTTGTTTTACTCTGACCCAAATCTATTCTTGGAATCGGATTTTCGTATCCAAAAATTTTCTCTGTTTTTTTGGATCTAGGCTGCTTTCCTGGGTTGGTTTCTCTTGAAGTGTCAGGAATTATAATCTGAAGAGACAGAGAATCTCCACTCGCTGTGCCAGTAATACCGGTAACTCCGTCGCCAGTAAACATGCCATAAATTATTAAAACCAAAACCCCGATGGCCATAATAAACGGAATCGCGGCTTTAATAAGTTTTTCGATCGCTATGGCTAATTTTCCTAAAAGCCACAGGCATCCTAGCACCAGCAATACACCGATCACGAGTCCAATCAAATTTCGTCCCCACGCAACGTCTCCTTGAGACATTCCTTTCAAAAAGGGCTCTAAAAACTCCATAGATATCTCCTTATTTCGAAGTTAAAGGTCTAATCCAATTATACTACCAATCACCCCCAAAAGTCAAGTTTTTTAATTTTACGCTGTTTTTAGCTCTTAATTCGTGTTAATTTGAATCTCAATGAATCATATTCGTAATTTTGTTATTATCGCCCACATCGATCACGGCAAATCCACTTTAGCTGACCGCTTACTTGAATTTACCGGCACAGTCGAAGCGAGAAAAATGCGCCCCCAATATCTTGACCGTCTTGAACTCGAACGCGAGAGGGGCATCACCATCAAAATGGCCCCCGTCCGCATGATTTACAAATTACCCGAGCTCGATCATCGATCATCAAACACCGAACAATCAAATTCAGAATATATTCTGAATTTGATAGACACTCCCGGCCACAGCGATTTTTCCTATGAGGTCTCCCGCGCCTTAGCTGCGGTTGAAGGCGCTGTGCTTTTAGTTGACGCCCTAAAGGGCATTCAGGCCCAGACCCTTTCTAATTTTAGAGCCGCTAAAAAAGCCGGCCTTAAAATTATCGGCGCGGTGAATAAAATTGATTTAAACCCTCAAAATCTTCCCAAAATTGAATCCTCACTAGCCCAGCTTCTTGAAGTTCCAACTTCTGAAATTTTAAGGGTCTCTGGAAAAACCGGCGAAGGCGTAGAAAAACTTTTAGCGGCCGTCATCGAAAAAATCCCTGCGCCAAAACCGCTTGATTCGAGCAAAAACCATTCTCTTTCCCAGGCCTTGATTTTTGATTCTCTTTACGACGACCACAAGGGCATTTTGGCTTTTGTGAGAAATTTTAGCGGCACTTTCGAAGTCGGCCAAGACATTTTTCTTATCGCGAGCGACAAAAAAGTAAAGACCAAAGAAATTGGCTATTTTGTTCCGGATTTAAAACCGTCGCCCGAAATTAAAACCGGCGAAATCGGCTACCTCGCCACCAATCTCAAAGAATCGGACTTAATTAAAATAGGGGATACCGTGCTCGGCGGCAAGATTTTAAAAGACAGCCACTCTTTGAGTTCAATTAGAGGTTTGGCTCTTTCGGGCTACCAAGAACCGCGCCCCGTTGTCTTTATTTCTTTTTACCCGATCGGCCAAACTAAATTTGAGGATTTAAAATCCGCTTTCTCCAAATTAAAACTCACTGACTCGGCCTTAAACATCGAGCCCGAAGCCAACGACGCCTTGGGTCGAGGACTCAAAATTGGCTTTTTGGGCCAGCTTCATTTTGAGATTATCTCAAGCCGCCTTAAAGATGAATTCAACATCGATTTTATCACCAGCTTTCCTTCAGTCGCTTACCGCATTAAAGAAGGAACGCGAGAATATATCATTAAACAACCCCAAGATTTTCCCGTAAAACCCGATAAGGTCTTTGAACCTGTCATTAATATCGAAATTATCGCTCCGGCTAATTACTTGAATTCCGTTGTTAATCTTCAGCAGGTTTTTAATCTTGAGATTAAAGAAATCGAAAACTTAAACGACAACGTTATTATCTCCGGCGTTATGTCTCTCTCTGAACTGGTGCGCGATTTTGACGACCAGCTTAAATCCATCTCCCAAGGTTATGCCTCTTTTAGTTATGAACTCGCTGGCGAAAGAGAAGCGGATGTCGAAAAATTGGAAATTTTGGTTGCTGGCGACTTCATTCCGGCCTTAACCAGAATCGTCGCTAAAAAAGATTTGGAAAAAGAAGCCCGCAAATCCGTCGAAAAACTAAAAGAACTTTTACCTAAACAGCAATTTACCCAAGCCATTCAGGCCTCGGTCTCCGGCCGCATTGTGGCGAGAGAAACTATCCCTGCTGCGAAAAAACTGCTCGGCAATTTTGGTAAAACCGGCGGCGACCGAACTCGTAAAATGAAACTCTGGAAAAAACAAAAACGTGGCAAAGAAAGGCTTCAAGAGCGCGGCCGAGTAAATGTCCCGATCGAGGTTTTCCGAGAGATACTTAAGAAATAAGGATTTCTAAAATTCTTCTTGACATATACATAAAATAAATATATTATATTTTTGGTTCTAAATGAAAGTTATTTGACATAAAACACATATAAAGGAGGTGCTCATGGAGCACAAAAAGTTGAAGTTCTTGGGCGAGATTTTCTTGCTTCTCAGCGTAGTTCTTGGTGCTGTGAGTTGTGCGGTGATTTTTTGGCTTAGTGGAAACTTAACGCCATTCGTGAACATCTTTTCCTTAGAAATGAAACCCTATTCTTTCGAATTACTATTACTAGAATCTGATGTCAAGAATCTAAATTTCATCCAAGCCGACACCGCTATACAAAGCGTGATTGCTTATCTCGAAGAACAAAATCTAACCCAAGGTCTAATTTGGTCAAGGATTCCGAGCTGGGGTAATCTAGAATCCAGATATCGATCCATTCAAAAACTGGCCTTGAATACCAAAGTTCTAAGAGCGGTGTTTCCTGACCTTACGTCAACCCAATATCTTCCAGAAGAAACCAAAAAGGATTTACGAAAGTTTTTAGGGAAAATCCAATCGATCGAAGGTAATTATGTGTATAAACACATATTCTTCAATCGATATCCGGGCTGGACCTTCGCTTTCTACGCCTCGTTGTTCGGTGTTGTCTTCGTCATTATCAGAAGTTCCAAGGAGGGTAACTAATGTTTGTAAAACAACCAACTATTCATCGTCACACTCTTCACTACAAAGTCTGGCGATGGACTTTCAGAAATTTGCTCTGGAAAAAAAGAGTAGTAGAAAACAAATCACTTTGCCAATACTGGTGGAGGACTATCTTAGGGGGTATCATCACCGCGATTCTCCACATATTGTACGGACCGCTTAAAATTTTACTTTACAACATTCTCTATCAAGCAGTTCGTCCGATTTTCCGAAACGATGTCGCCGCCGCGTTTGTCGTCTGGTTGCTTCTTCTTTTTTTGGTGAATATTTCCGGCGCCTGGGTTTTTCTGCCCTGGATTCTTGGATTTATTTTACACTGTGCCGGTCTGATAGGTTTAGTTTTTTTGATAATTTTGGTTTTAAAAAAGTTTTCAGAAACCGAAATCATTGATCACTTCTCAGGCTGGGTCTTAAAGTGGTTATTAAAACCCGTGGGATTGGTTTTTGTCTTCATCTTCAAAATCGTGCTTTGGAATTTATTCAAATTCCTGTTTGGTTGCTTGCCTGTTTTTACGGTGCAGGTAATTGAAAAGTTCTATATTCCAAGGCATGAACTTCCCGATGGAGAATACAAATTCCGTCAGCAAAATCAAACCCTTGTCAAATTGTCGTTTTGGACGCTCCAATTCATCTTCCTAGCATCAATCCTGGTTGCGATCTTAAAAACAGGAATTACTCTTCCACTCCTTACGGCCAGAGAGATTATTACCTCAGCGTTGATTCTTACTGTGTCGATTTTAGTTCCGTGGACTTATGCCTACTTCGGCTTAAAGAGAATGGAACGCGAGTGGATTTATTCTCATCATCCCGAGTTACGGCCCAAGAAAAAATTCGCCCAACTCAAGGCTCGAATTGCAACCAATATTGACCACAACAAACAACCTTTTCTTGATTGGCTCAAAGCCATCAAGGAAAAAGTTTGTCCTATGGTCAAATTCGTCGATTAGCCAATTGTCCAATTGTCCCTATCGCATACTTTCTGCGATAGGGATTTTTTTATTTTCTTTAGAACTTTCGCCCCCCACCCTTTTTAGAAGATTGGGGATTTTACCCTGTTTCCGCTGTCAAATTATATTAAAATATTAGGTTTTATTCGCCTTTTTATTGATAATTTTAAAAATATTTCTATCGTATCTTAGTCGGATTTGTAATATAATCTCTATATGCGACTAACTCTCATTTTCGTTGCTTTAGTTGCTTTCGGATTTTTTATCTTTCAAATTCCTTCGCTGTGGATTAATCAGCGAAATTTAAGCGAAGAATTTAAAGAATCCCAAATGAAACTTAATGAAGCCAAAGAAAGCGCCACTGAACTTAAAAACGAGCTAGAATATCTAAGTAATCCTCTAAATCTTGAAAAAGAACTTCGCTCGCGCTTTAACCTCAAAAAGCCCGGAGAAAAAACCATTATCATTGTTCCCAAAAATGAAACTTCAAGCCCCAATGAATCCAATAATTAAATTATGAAATTTTTATCTGAATATAAACCTTACCTTATTTTCTCGGGGCTTTTTGTCTGCGGGTTAGCCGTAATTTTAATTATTTCTTCCGGGCTTTATCCTATTGCGTTAGTCAACGGCAAGTTTTTAAGCGCCCGCACTCTCGAAGACCATCTTCAAGCCGAATCAATTTACTATCAAAATTTTCTTAAAACCTACACCACGCCTGACACCAAAATCGAAAAAATCACAGTCGAGGATTTAAAAAAATTTATCCTCACTAAATTAATTGAGAATGTTTTAGTGAATAATGAAGTGGAGAAAAAGTTGGGCAACGACTTAAATGTTATTATTGAAGACCGGATTCAAAAAATTACCCAAGACCAAAAACTCGAAAAAGCCGCCACTGCCATCTACGGCCTGACTTTTGAAGATTTTCGAGAGGAGATTTTAGTGCCGCTAGCCAAAGAAGACATTCTAGCCGGCCGCCTTTTTTTGGAAGGCCAAAATTTTGACGACTGGCTCGCAAGCGCTAAAAAATTAAGTAAAGTAAAAATTTTTTCCACTAATTTTTATTGGGATGGAGAAGAAGTCCAAACCAAACCCTAGAACTTGAATCAAGAATTATGAATAATGCTTGCCCTCTGTAATCTTGATGAAGGAGGGAATCGTGAATCTTAAATCTTGAAAATCTAATAATTGATACTTCATTGATAATTGTCCTCCGAAGGAGGATCCGCCTCCGGCGGAATTATTGAAAATTGTAATTTTGGATTTATTTAGAACTTAGGATTTAGAAATTAGAGCTTTTTATGAATACTCTTCAAGAATTAGTCAGCAATCTTATTTTTGATGGTTATCTAAAAACCCCGCGGCTAATTGAGGCCTTTAAAAAAATTGACCGGGCGGATTTTGTTTCGGAAGAGTATCGACATCTAGCTTATATCAATGAGCCACTTCCTATTGGCCACAATCAAACCATCTCCCAGCCCTTAACTGTGGCTTTTATGCTCGAATTCTTAGAGCCCAAACCTGGAGAAAAAATTTTGGATATTGGCTCTGGTTCTGGTTGGCAAACTGCGCTTTTGGCTCAAATTGTCGGGCCAGAAGGAAAAGTTTTGGCGATGGAAAGAATTCTGGAACTGAAAAGTATGACCGAAGCTAATTTAAAAAAATATAGTTTTGTAGAAAAGGGGATTGTGAAAGTGATTTATGAAAATGCCGGGAAAGGCGCGCCCCAAAGCTTAGTTCCTAAAGGAGGATTTGATAAAATCATCGCTGCTGCCTCTGCCGAGAATATTCCCGCTATCTGGAAAGAGCAGCTAAAAATCGGTGGTCGCATCGTGGCCCCAGTTGGCCACAGCATCGTTGCCATCGACAAAATCTCTGAGAATGAATTTAGGGAAAAAGAATATTTTGGCTTCGCCTTCGTGCCTTTAATAGAGGATTGACCTTATTAATAAGCAAGGTTAGGATTTCTACAAAAGACGCGGGATTAGTATAGTGGTAATATATTTGCTTCCCAAGCAAAAGACGCGAGTTCGATTCTCGTATCCCGCTCCAAGATATTATATTGACACCCCTTTAGTTGTGGCCTATTCTGTCGTTGAAAGTAAACATAGCTCTTTTAATTTTCAACCTCTAAGGTGGTGAGAAATATGAATGGTAAAGTTTATTGGTGGACGGTCTTTGTGGTTGCTATCATCTCGGTCTTAGCTGCTTTAATAATCAAAAATCCTATGTGCCTTCTCGGAATTCTTGGTGGGTTTGTCGTCGGGATTCCCTTCGGTCTTGTGACCAAAAAAGCTGAACCACGAATCCGCGGGTCTTCAAAGCGCATATAAAAACCACTTTCCAATTCTCCTTGTCCCGACCAAAATCGGGACAATTTTTTAATCTACTTCTTCTTTACTTACTACTATATCTCAACTGTATTCCTATTGTATCTCTATTTGTACCTTTGCCATTTGCCATTTACCCTTTGCTTATCTATTCTATTATTGAAATACTATGCCCTCCTCACCTGTCGAACAAATTAAAGCCAAACTTGATGTTGTCGAGTTTTTAAAGGGTTATCTGGAGCTTCAAAAAGCCGGCAAGAATTTTAAAGCCCGTTGCCCCTTTCATCGGGAAAAAACTCCTTCGTTTATGATTTCGCCCGACCGTGGGTCCTGGCGTTGTTTTGGCTGTAATCAGGGCGGCGACATTTTCACTTTTATAATGAAATATGAAAATCTGGAATTCGCCGAAGCGCTCAAAGTTCTAGCCGAGAAAGCCGGCATTGAGCTTCAGCGCATCAGCCCAGCCGACTACCGCCTTTTTGGCCTGCTTTACGATTTAAATGACATCGCCAAAGATTTTTTTAAAAAAGAATTAGCCAACTCCGAGCTCGCCCAAAAATATCTAAAAAGCCGTGGCCTCAAAACCGAAACTCTGGAAGATTTTGATATTGGTTTTGCCCCTAATAATTCCGAGTCCTTAAATCTCCATTTTGTAAATTTAGGTCATCGTCCGGAAGATGTTATTCGGGCTGGTCTGATTATTAAAAACGAAAAGAATGTTCAGTTTGATCGTTTTCGCGGCCGGATTATGTTTCCCATCCGCAATCACATGGGTAAAGTTGTCGGCTTCACCGGCCGCGTTCTGCCGGAGTTCGACACCGGTCAGACCGGTAAATATATGAATAGTCCCGAGACCCCGATTTTCAATAAATCCAAACTGCTTTACGGTTTTTCTAAAGCCAAAGACGCTATCCGCGAATCCAAATTCGCTTTTTTAGTTGAAGGCCAGATGGATATGGTGATGGCTTGGCAATCCGGCGTAAGAAACGTGGTGGCCTCATCCGGCACTGCCCTTACTCCCGACCACTTAACTGCTTTAAAGCGCCTTACCGATCAACTGGTTATTAGTTTTGATAATGACGAAGCCGGATATGTCGCTGGCGAACGAGCTATTGACCTAGCCGAGAATATGGATTTTAATGTAAAGGTTGTCGTTTTTAACGACTTTAAAGATGCTGCCGAGGCAGCTCAGGCGGGCGAGGAAATTTTAAAAAAACACCTTTCAAACTCCATTCCCGCCCCCAAATTTTATTTTGAGAGATATCTCTCTGGAACCCAAAGTTTTAAAGATCGCGAGGCCCTAAGTAATCTTCGGGTCGTCCTCTCTAAAGTTAAAAATATATCGAGTCCGGTTGAACAAGGTTTTTGGCTCAAAGAATTATCTAACCTTACCAATATTCCCGAAAAAACCTTAAGCGAAGAAACTGATAAGTTAGTTGTTAGAAGCTCTGAAAACTTATCAACTTCGCCAGAGAAAGAAAGTTCAACCAGCAATTTTGCCAATAATTTTTCCCGCTGGGATATTGTTAGCCAACGTTTCCTATCCGCTATTTTTGAGCAAGGCAATTTGGAAATGGCTGCGAGTAGTTTAGAGTATTTAAAACCCGAGTATCTAACTATTTTTGACCTGCTAAAACGCGGCGAGAAAAAAAGTAACGACCCTGCTTTAGACCAGATGATCGATCTGATTCTCCTGCGTTCCGAAAATTTTGAAGCCGGTGAACTCGAAGATTTAAAACGCCATCTCTTTGCGGAATACGTTAAAGAAAAAAGAAACGCCATCACTAATAAAATCAAACAAGCCGAAAGTTCAAACGACGAACCCGCCTTAAAAATGGCCATGGCTGAATTAAACCAACTCAACTCCGCCCCACCTAAATTTTAAAAATTTAAAATATGAAAAAAAAGAAACCGAAATTAAAACCACGGAAAATTGGCAAAGTTAAAAAACCTAAATCCAAGGCGAAAAAAGTTTTAAAAAAAGTTGCCAAAAAATTGGTTAAAAAACCAAAAAAAGCCAAAGTTTTAAAAGCCAAAAAAACCCCTGCGCCCAAAGTCCCTAAAAAAAGCAAAAAGGACTTAGACGAAACCGCCTTAAACGAACTTATCGAAACTGGCCGTCCGCGTGGTTTTGTGACCGACAATGAAATTCTTTATTACTTTCCTAGAGTTGAGGAGGATTTATTTTTCCTCGAAGAAATTTACAACCGGCTCGAGAAAGCCGGCATTAAAGTCATCGAAACTACGGCTTTAATCGATATCTCCAAAGATGAACCTTCTGAAAACGAATTAAAAAATATTGGTAAATTCGACACCGATGTGCCGGACGCCGTGCAAATGTATCTAAAAGAAATCGGCCGCACCCCGCTTTTAACCAAGGACGAAGAAAGAGATCTCGCCAAACGCTTGGAGCAAGGCGACGAAGAAGCCCGCCAAAAACTCATCAAAGCCAATTTGCGTTTAGTGGTCTCGATTGCTAAGCGTTACGCTAACCGCACGCCGCACTTAAGCATTCTGGACTTAACCCAAGAGGGAAATTTAGGGCTCGCCCGGGCAGTTGAAAAATTCGACTATCGCAAAGGGTTTAAATTCTCCACCTACGCCACTTGGTGGATTCGTCAGGCCATCACCCGCGCTCTGGCCGACCAGTCGCGCACCATTCGTATTCCCGTGCATATGGTTGAGACCATTTCCAAATACACCCAAGTTCGCCGCCAATTAATGCAAGAGTTGGGCCGCGACCCTTTGGCCGAAGAAATCGCCTCCGAAATGAGCGTGGATGTGGAAAAAATCCGCCACATCCAAAAAATTTCCCAAGAAGTTCTCTCTATCGAATCACCGGTGGGCGAAGACGACGACTCCACTCTCTCCGATTTTATTCCAGATGAAAAAAATTCCTCGCCCTCACAACTAGTTACCCAGTCCTTGCTTCGGGACTTAATCAAAGAAGTTTTGGTGGATTTAGCTGATCGGGAACAGAAAATTTTAAAAATGCGTTTTGGTTTAGAGGACGGCGTCTCTCATACCCTAGAAGAAGTGGGTAAGGTCTTCGGCGTCACCCGTGAGCGTATCCGTCAGATTGAAGCTAAGGCGCTTGAAAAAATCCGCGAGCACCACCACTCTGATGCCTTAAGAAGTTTTGATCAACTTTAGCTTTTTCGTACTTTAGTATATTTCCGCAATTATGATTAGCTCAAGTGAAATAAGAAATAAATTTCTGGAATTTTTTAAAAAGCGTGACCACGCTATTGTACCGTCTTCTTCTTTAATTCCAGCCGATTCCTCGGTACTTTTAACCACCGCCGGCATGCAACAGTTTAAATCCTATTTTACCGGCGAGAATAATCCCGAAAATGACTTTAAAAGTAAAAATACCGTCTCGATTCAAAAATGTTTTCGCACCTCGGATATTGATGAAGTGGGGGACGAAACCCACCTCACTTTTTTTGAGATGCTCGGCAATTTCAGTTTTGGCGGCTATTTCAAAGAGCAGGCGATTAAGTTGGCGCACGAATTTATCACTCAAGAACTAGGGCTTGAAATTGATTATGTGAGCGTTTTTGTAGGCGACCCGGCAGCTGCCGGAGCCACCGCCGGAGCCGGAGTGCCCAAAGACGAAGAATCCGAAAAAATCTGGGGTTCTCTTGGGGTAAAAAATATCAAATTTGCAGGCCGCGAAGATAACTTTTGGGGTCCCACTGGGAGCGAAGGCCCGTGCGGCCCCACCACCGAGATTTACGTGAATGGCGTTGAGGTCTGGAATATTGTTTTTAACGAGTATTACCAAGATTTAAGCGGAAAACTTGAGCCATTAAAACAAAAAGGCGTGGACACTGGCATGGGCTTGGAACGACTGGCGATGGTGATACAGAATAAATCAAATCTTTTTGAGACAGATTTGTTTGAGCTGATTTTTAAAATCCTGCCGGCTGAAATGGACGCTAAAACCAAAAGAATTTTTGCCGACCACGCCCGGGGCATTTATTTTTTAATTTCTGATGGCGTTAGGCCTTCGAATAAAGAAGCGGGTTATATTTTGCGCCGTTTAATGCGTCGGCTAATTTCATATCAAGCGAGCGTTGATATTTCTAAAATTTTTAAAGCCATAGTAGAAAATTATAGCGATTTTTATAAAGAGCTAAATCTTAAAATTGTTCTAAGTATTTTTGAAGAAGAAAATCAAAAATTTTCTAAAACCCTTTCCACTGGCCTTAAAGAATTATCAAAGCTTAAAGAAATAAACGCCCAATCCGCTTTTAAACTATATGAAAGTTTTGGTCTGCCTTATGAAACCATCAAAGAAGTTGACGCCGGCAAAGCTAAAAACTTAACTCGCGAAGAATTTGATGAAGAGTTTAAAAAACATCAAGCTATCTCCCGCGCTGGGGCAGAGAAAAAATTCGGCGGTCACGGCTTGATTTTAAACACTGGTGAACTCAAAGCAGGGAGTGAGGAGGAACTGCAAAAAGTGCTTCGGCTTCACACCGCCACTCACTTGCTCCAGCAAGCCCTGCGAGAAGTTTTAAGCAAAGAAGTAAGTCAAGCCGGCTCGGACATCACTCCCGAACGCACTCGTTTTGATTTTAATTTTTCAAGGAAATTAACGCCCGAAGAAATCAAAAAAGTTGAAGGTTTGGTCAATCAAAAAATCAAAGAAGACCTGCCGGTTAATTTTGTGGAACTACCCAAAAGCGAAGCCGAGAAAACCGGCGCCTTGCATTTTTTTTCCGCTAAAGGCGGATCCGCCTCCGGCGGAAAGGAAAAATATCCTGACAAAGTAAAAGTTTATTATGTCGGCCGTTCGCTAGAGGACGCTTGGAGCAAGGAGTTCTGCGGGGGACCGCATGTTGATCATACGGGTGTTATCGGTAAATTTAAAATAATTAAGGAAGAGGCCGTTGGACAAGATATAAGAAGAATCAGAGCCGTCGTTGAATAGCTTCCACGACATTTTAAGAGAATATTCTCTTAAAATGTCATGGCTTGCTTTTCTCATATTTAATACTAAAATACAAATTAGCAGAACCTGTGCCAGATTTACCCTTTGGATCACAAACCTGGAGGTGTGAAGCTATGAAGTTTTTAATCTGATGATTAAGTAACCTCAACTGGTTAACATTGAAAGTATCTTCTTTCTTCTTATGCGGTTCCCGTTTGCGTGCCGCAAGCAGGAGAAAGGAGAAATCATGTTTTACTCTGGCGCTGGTACTAATTGTTCGCCGTTCGTCTTTTGGGTGAAAGCGGCGACTGCTGATAATCCCTCGCGATTCCGGATGGTATACTTTTTCACAACGCGAGCGGGTTGTCGGTCAATCGGCTGGATTGATTTCTAGCCAAAAGGGAGACAAATGTCTCCCTTTTTTATCCCTCACTAAACAAACATCTTTGTTTCATTTCTACTCCGGAGCGAATTTTATGTTCCAGAGAAGCTACCGGAGGCATTACGAGATTGGTTTTTTGCCGCTAGGTAAAAATCGTAATGCCGAGATGCAGGCGCGTATTTTCCGCTGGAGAAAATACGACGCCGGTTCTCTGGATCATAAAATGAGGAGACCTCTAACGGGGTTGACAAAAAATTCCTTAGAGTTATCCTAAAAACAGTGCCTATGTAATCGCTTTGCTTTCTTTAAAATTCCCTCTGAGAAAAGGGAATAAGAAAACTTAGCGGCCAACATAGAGTCAAATAATTCTATCCGTCAAGCAGATTCTCGGTGTTTACGTCGAGGGTTTGCCAACAAGTGGGAGTGGTCTGTTGTCGCTGCAACACCCACTCCTTTTTATTTCTTGACAAAAATTATGTAAAAACAAAAAATAATAATGCCTCAGTATTAAGGCCTCCGGTCTGTGCTGATGTTTCGAAAGATAAATCCTAACTACCATTAGAGATTTATCAGAGGGGTGGTTTCTAGCAGAATCACTCCTTTTTTATTTTTCCGGGGTTTATATCTATTCTAATGTTCTCAAGAACATTAGAATAGAGTTTACGCAGTGGGCGAAGAAGGGGACTTAAACATTCCAACATTCTGACTTGTCCTGAGCTTGTCGAAGGAAGAATGTTGGAATGTTGGAAAACTGAACAAGTATTGCCAAAAGATATTAGTCGGGTAATATATAAGCCGTAATGAAGAGTAATAAAATCGCCAATATCTTAGTTTTAACAACTCTATTCGCCGGATTTTGGCCCTTTTCAGTCATTCCGGCTGAAATAGATAAAACTCATTCTACCCCTTATCAAATCCCAGAAGATGTTAAAATTTTGGATTCGGTTAAGATTGATTCTTCTAAAATTTATCGTCCCTCTCCCGAAGAAAAATCTGATTTCAAATTAGAACCCGCCAAAATTAAAATTCTTGAGACCAAAAATAAAACCACTGATTCAAGAGACGTTATTCCAGATCCGGTTTCGGCTGGCCTTCATTTCTTAGTACAAAATCAAAATGCCGACGGTTCTTTTAGTAATAACTCCAAGACAAGATTAATTAATACTTTTGCCGCCACTGAAATTTTAGGCAATTTAAACCAGAAAATCTCTGGCTCTGACCAACCTTTAATAAATCAAAGCTATCCTTCTTCGACTAATTGGCTGAACTTTTCTTTTCCAGAAAACAATGACTATCTCGCTCAAAAAATTTCGGTCTTAGCTGAAGCCAGCGAAGAAATGTCCGACCCAATGGATTATCTCGCGGGCCAAATCAATGAAACCAATCTCGCTTTTGGTTTCAAAAAACAATTTTCCCCAGATGTTATTACCACAGCCCGAGTTTTAAAAGCCATTGCCAAAACCAATTATCAAGATGCCGGCTCTGACTCGCAGTTTACTCTCAAAGCCGCTCTGCTCTATATTTTAAATTCCCAAAGTTTAGATGGCGGCTGGCCAGAAATTGACGGTGAAACCAGCTCTATTTATGCCACTAACATCATTCTTGAAGCCCTAAGGCCCTATCAAAACATCACCATCGAAGGCCTTCCCGGTGGCGACACAATTCTTCCAACTAAAATCAATCTCGGCTTTAATTACCTAAAA
>ERZ1292629.2202-Hain-H43-01um-R1-2202-length-16944-cov-7_pt1 | contig 16944 bp, 22 predicted proteins | sample MGYA00564399_ERZ1292629 | MGnify/ENA primary metagenome ERZ1292629 (study PRJEB36523, sample SAMEA6512636) | groundwater metagenome | collected 2019-01-08 | study: AquaDiva: Metagenomics assemblies of 32 groundwater samples
TGGTTTCTATTCGGGAACTACGATTTGCTACAAATGTGTATATAGCGAATAATGAATTAAATGAGTTAACTTCAACTGGAATTTTAATTCAACATTATAGGAATGTCACAATAGAAAATAACAATTTAAATTTTGTAAACTTTTCTACTAGGGATAAATATTTAGCTATGGATAATTTAGATCCGTATTGTGCATTTTGGATTTCTCCATATCAAAAAGGATTTGATACCTCCACAAATAAAATGGATTTAAATAAAGATACTATTTTAAATACTTCTTTAGGCACATCAAATAATATAACAATAAGAAATAATAATTTAATTAATTCTCAATGTTATATATACTCTATTGGAACAGCAAACCTTGTTCATGACTTTACTAATTCTTGGTATCGTAGTTTTCAGTATCCATATTTGTTGAATAAGACAGAAATGTGGTTAAATCCAAGCTTTAATCAGCTACAAAGATGGAATGGTAAAGCGTATACAGTTTTATCTTACAAATATGGAAATCCTATTGCTGGAAAATACTTTAATGTTCTTTTTAATTATTCTATCTCCAACACGTCATTAATATTTAAAAATGCTCACTGGAATAATCAGTTAGTTAATATTTCTCTATTTAATCTTTCTTTAGCATCGCCATATAATGATGTTTATGACAACACAAATAAAGTTCTCTTGGCAAATAATATTAATGAGTATAGTGCCCTTCTTCAACCAAATCAAGAGATAATAGTAAGCAATTTTTCAAACGAAGCAACTTATTGCGGTGATAACACTTGTAATGTGGGCGAATCAGGTTCTAACTGTCCACAAGATTGCGTAGTTATTTCAACTCAGCCAACTGCACCAACAACTCCATCTTCAGGTTCCGGAGGAGGTGGCGGTGGCTCTGGCGGAGGGGGGGGTTCGGGCGGAGGTGGAGACAGTGGATTAAACTCAATCAATGCTCTTGCCGATACAGCAAATCAAGCTGCAGATTCTATTAAGAACAAGAACTTAAATTCAGAACTTTCAAAAATAACAAATGTTTCAAATTTAACCTCAAACAGCTTTGCTGAAAGGAGAAATGCATACGTCGCTGAAGCCCAGAAGTTTGTGGCACTTAATTTTGTTCCAATATCGCTGTTGTTTTTACTGATTATATTGTTTATTTCAGCCCGCTCTTATCTTGTGATGAAGAAGCGTGGCGAGAATCCTCCATTAAACTAGATATCATTAATTTATCTATTTCTTTGACAAAAGGTATGACAGTATTTTCAAAAAAATCCTTAACTCTTTTGTTATTTTTCTCATCAAGATTCATATTATAGTGATTTAGTCTATCTCTTTGTGCCTTTGTGATCATCTTTCTACGTTACTAAATTTCAATCCATTACTGTGTCACTAGTTATTAAATTTCTTAATTCATAAACAGCTCTTTCTTGATGTTTTCTGATGTAAGTATTAGATTGGTTCTCACTCATTATAACTGCGATTAGCTGACCAGTTATTAAATCTTTGTTAGGATTTGAATTTCTATCAAATGCTCTTACAAAAATATCACGCCAGTGGAAATGGATATAGATTTAGCAATCAATGGAACTATGCTTTTTATGATTTATACTGGAATAAGTTTCTGAACATTATCTTCCTTCAAGAAGCCATTTCCAAAGAGGAATAAACTTAATCTTTGATGTTATGCCAAACCATTCTGTTTCTTCTTCACTTTCTTTATCAAAGGTTATAACAAGAAGATTTTTGCAGTTTAGTTCTTTTCCTGCTTTTAATAGTGCTCTTACTTCCCTGTTTTTAGCCTCAATGTTATTTAAGTTATAACATACTTGTATGAGTTGTTTTATTTTAATTCCTTCTTTAATAACAAAATCTACTTCTTCTTGCTGAGAATTTTTCCAATAATAAAAATTAATTTTTTCATTTAGCTCTTGCTTTTTTAGTTCTATAGCTACAACATTCTCATACAATTTTCCGACATTTTGGCTTGAGCTAAAAGCCCTCGCATGAATAAAACCATTATCTATGCAGTATATCTTTTTTATAGAGGATATTTGCTCTTTCATCTTATATGAAAATCGTTTTACACTAAAAAATATGAATGATTCTTCAAGATAGTTAATATACTTTTCAACAGTATGAGTGCTTTTTATTTTAGAAATCCTGCTTAGTGAATTATAAGAATACTCATTAGCTATATTTGAGAGTAATTGTTCTGCTAAATCACTTATAGCTTGAGAAAATCTTATTTTATACCTTTTTACTATATCTTTAAACAGTATAGAATTTAAAAGTGTTATAAGATAGTCCTTATAGTTTATTTTTTTAATTAGTGGTTCTGGATACCCACCAAAAGTGAGATAATCATTCAATTTTTCTTTTATTTCAGAGGTAGTTAGGTGTTTCTTCTCAAGTTCAATATATTCTTTAAACGAGAATGGGAATATTATTATTTGAAAATGTCTTCCTGTTAGATGCGTTGCGAGTTCTTTGCTTAAAAGATGTGAATTGCTTCCAGTTATTATTAATTTATACCCTTGTCTCTGAAGACGATTAACAAAAAGTTCCCATCTTGGCAAATTTTGTACTTCATCAAAAAATAAAATTTTGGGATTTCCATATACAGAGTTTACTGCTGAGACTAACTCGTTATAATCTTCAATTCTAGTTAATTCCTCATCATCAAAATTGATATATCCAAATTTATTATTCTTGCTTAGAGTATAAATGCTAAAAAAAGATTTTCCTGCTCTTCTTGGGCCTGTAATAACTTTGATTAACGAGTTGCTCAAGTCTATATTAGGCCCAGTTCTTTTGATATATTCTTCTTTTAACAATGTTTCAACTTCTCTCTTCTGCAATTCAATTATATCCCTTATTATCATAATTATTGTAATGCAAATTAGTTTATAAATATTTGTATTATAAAATAGTTACTTTAATTAAAAATATAGTAGAAACTAAAAGGCCAGAAGAAATTATTTAATAGGTCCTTTAAAGATTTATTTAAACAAATCTCAAATATTGCATTTGCCATCTTAAGATTGTTCTGGACTTTCCCAAACATCAATCCTCTTCTTCTATGTACCTTTGGATCATTCTCTTTTACACAACCATCAGCCAACAGTTCTTTGTATCTTTAACTTGTGCCATTTTTGCCCGGCTAAATCACTTGAACCAAACAAATAACAGTATCATTGCCTGCCCCAGTAAATAACCAAGGCCAATACCTTTCAGGCCGTAAGGCATTAGCAGATAAACAAATAGTATTGTAGCCAGGCATATAACCAAATTTACAAAAACAAGCCTTTTTATCTTTTTCTTTATGTTTAGGTAAGTAAGGTATAGAGAAGACATCGCTGCGAATAAAGAGCTTAATGTCAGCAAGTTAAGCACGATTACTGCATTGTTAGAGTATTCTTTTCCAAACAGCAATAATAAGTATTTGTCAAAAAACAAGAAAACTAAAATTCCCGGTATTAAAAGCAGCAATATGAAGGCTATGGACTTTTTCATAGCTTTTCCCAATTCCTTCTCATCTCCAGAAACTTTTGCAAATAAAGAACTGGCAACCGTATTAGGTATCATAAACAATAAGCCGGCAATATTGAAAGCAACATAATAATAGGCAGTGTTGCTGGGGCTTAATATATTCGTGATAAGCAACGGTATTATAGAGCTAGGCAGTGTCTTTATCAAATTAGCAAGATGGTTTCCAATAGAGAATGAAAATATCTTCTTAATTATCGGGTCATAAATGACGAATCTCGGCTTATATGAGAACTTCGTTATCAGGATTATTAATCCAAATATAAACGCAATTAAAAAAGCTGTAATCCATGAAACAAATATCCCAAAAGCCATTAATGAGGAAAAAAGGAATATTAAGACTAGTTTGAGGCTGCTGTAAACAAAATCTTTTATTAATACGTATTTTGCGGACTTATAGGCAATAAAGACTGAATCTACTAAATTGAACAGTATTGCTATTATCACCCCGAAAATAAATATGATTGAATAGTAAATATTTTCCTTGATGAAAAGAAGTTTTGGCGAGAAGTAATTTATTCCAAGCAGGAATATTATTGTCACTAGGATAGACGCAAATATGGAAGCTGAAAAAGCCGAATTAATCTTCCGGTTCTTGACATTTGAGCCTGGAAGGAACCTTATTAATGCGGTTCCTAAGCCAAAACCTGCTATCGAATTTATTAATGAAAAAGCCGAGATTATAGTAGTTGCCAGCCCTATTTCATTAGTGCTGAATAACCTTGCTGCGATAGTCCAGAAAAAGAAGCCAAAGCCAGTCATAACTATTACAGACATCATCAAGAATATCGAGTTTTTGTAGATGTCGTCTTTTAGCTTATTCTTTAGGTTGTCTAGCATTTTTATTGTTGAAACAGGAATCCTATTATCTTAAAATTTTGATCTATTTGCTGTTTTAAGAGAAACTTTTTCATTAGCTTGATCAAACGATATGATAAATTTATCAAAAAACCCGGCTCTTCCTAATAGAATAGGAAAGTCATAATCGCCAAGTATTACCTTGACTGGTATATAAAAAATATACTTTTCATGTCCTTTCTCTACTGTAATGTTCATATTTGTTTCAACAGACTCTACTTTTCCACCTATGCCATATGCGTAACTTGTTTTTGAGCTTAGATTCAGGCCCAATATTTCTGCGATAGATTTTGGTATGGCAGAGATATCCGCACCAGAGTCCAATAAAGCTATAGTTTCAAATTTTTCCTTGGCGCTCAATAAAATAGGAATGGAAGGTGTCTTAACTTCAGTGCCATCTGGCCTCTTCACTGTCTTATACTTAAATGAAATTGTCATTTAGAATATCATAGTTTCCTTGTCTGGAACTCTAGTCAGCATTATTCTTTTATTTGGGAATCTATCTTTAGCTTCCTTGTATACTTTCTTTGGATCTTTGCCGTGAGATATTATTTTTTTATCACAAATAGCAACCCATTTCCCAATATACGAATCTAAATTCGTTTTAATAAAGAATTGATAGTTCTGTTCCATTTTCGATAAAGCCTCTTTAAAACTATGACAAAATCATATATAAAACTTGCTATTACTGCTGGCGCATTCCTATAATTTTAAATAAATAGGGCTCTTTTTCCAGGGCTTTATTCTGCCAGCCTTTATATCTTCTAATCCTGCGACTAATTTAACTAGTAAATATTCACTTAGTTCAGCTTTCTTTTTTAACTCCTTATATTCATCTTTTGGTATTGTGATTGTTTCTGATGTCATAGCTAGTTAGCAAGTAATTATTCCTTATAAATGTTTTGAAAATAGTCCTATGGAGACGGGTATTATCTAATTATTTTTCCTGAAATAAGCCTCGTATATCAATAAAGCATACACTATTATTGCTGCCGTGATGCCTATTAAAATATATTGGTTGCTGAAGTGCGGCCTTGCATCATTCATAGCTTTTAAAGTGGAAGTGGCCCCTGTAAACAAATCATAATGAAATCTTTGTATTGGATAAAACCACGCAATGAAAAATCCATCCAGCACTATATGGGACAAGAAGAAATATGATCCTATTAAGGCTGTTTTTATCTTGCTGTAATTTTTAAAGAACAACAAACTAATCAAGACCAAAAAAGCGCCAAAGAACAGGTTATGGAACGTAGCTCTATGCCATCCTATAAAGAAATCAATATCCGGTATTAAGGTGAACGTGCTTAAGAATAACATCGCTTTCTTGTCCAGTTTATAAAACAATGAAAATATTCTAATAACAACTAAAGGGACTAGTAAATGCAATACAATCTCATTAATCAGTATCATAAGAAAAATTAAAAGATGTTGGTTTTTAAAAGTTGTTGTTGGATCAGGTAAGCAAAAATAATATTCGTGGGTATTATTTGCAAGGTCGACTATAGAAAGATTTATAAAGTAGAATGGACACGTGTAAGTTAATATGGACATGTATCATGTTAAGTGGACAAGATTGCAGGCAGAGATATTTAGATTACTTTGTATAAGGGCAGGAATAAGATTTAATCTGAGGGAGTTAGCGAGGACATTGAAGAGGTCCCCAACTGCCGTTTCCAGTGCTTTGCAAGATTTAGAAAAGGAGGGTTTGGTAAGAATTAAAAAAACAGACAATATAAATTTGCTTTCAATTGATTTTAACAGAGGCAGCCAAAATGCTATTGACCTAAAAAAGGTTGAAAATTTAAAGATGGTTTATGAGTCCGGGCTTTCTAAATTTTTAAGCGATAGTCTGCCTGGATGCACTATTATTCTTTTTGGAAGTTATTCGACAGGATATGATATTTGTAATGATGAAAATGAAGGGCACAAATCTGATATTGATGTTGCAGTGATAGGAACAAAAGGCAAGGATATAAATCTGACGAGATTTGATAAGATTTTAGAGAGGACTGTTATCATTAATTTTTATACCTCCTTTAAAGAGATACATAAACATTTAAGGGACAGCATATTAAACGGCATATTGCTGTCGGGGAGCGTGGATTTATGAAATTGCCTAAGGAATTTGAATATTACCTAAGCGAAGGAATAATCAGAAAGTCGGGGCAGGACAAACCAAGGGCCCAATTTTTGCTCAAAGAGTCCGAAGTCTCATTGGAAGGTCTTAAAGAAAGAATTAAGATAATAGGAATAAATGATAAGAATGCGAACTCCATAATAAAGGACTGTTATGATATAATAATGGAAATAATAATGGCCAAACTTCTTCTGGAGGGTTATTCTTCTTCTGGAAGTTATGCGCACGAAGCGGAAATTTCCTATCTTAAAAGACTTAAGTTCCCAGATAGTGAGATATCTTTTATGAATGAACTGAAATATTTCAGAAATTCTGTTACATATTACGGCAAGATATTAGACAAAGAATATGCAGAAAAGGTCTTTGATTTTCTGGGTAAAATTATTGAAAAATTGAAGATGGTTGATAAAGGGTAGATTTTTATATTTCCTCTTCGGCATAGACTTAATATGGCAAAAGAGGAAAAAATGATCGACGCGAAATGCAGTGTCTGTAATAAAAACATGCAAATGCCAGCATCCTTCTTGAAGGATATTCCAGATGGGAAGGTAAAAAGCATTCCACATATATGCAATGGCTGCCTGGAGAGAGTTGGCGAGCATTTGGGCGACGATAAAATAAAGAATTTTTTTGATGATGTTGACAGAGAGATGGAAAAGATGGACAAATACAATGAAATGGCTGAGAAGCTAGCTGAGGAGATAACAAATGAGAACATATCTTCTTTGATTGATGAATTGAAAGATGCCGATGCTTCAGAAGAAGACAAAATAAAAGAGAGCTTCTTCAGAGGCTCTTGGATATCATTATTTATAATAGCCAACAATCACGAGCCGGGCTTTCTTGACAAGGAAGCTAAACACGTAAAGGACTTTCATGAAAAGACGAGGAAAAGAAAGAAGTAAGCGCTAAGATTCGGAATCTGCAGCTTCAATCATAATATTTATATACTGCAATATATACTTTACTTAAATGGCATTCATATTGAGTTTTTACTCGAGCCTAGACTTCATGACAAAGGCAGTCCTAGGGACAATGGCAACAATTTTATTCCTGATAGTTCTCGAGCTTCTAGAAGTCAACAACGATCAGAAAGATGTCAAGAATGTGTTAAGCCCCATTATAATGGGCCTTATAATAACATTCATATTTATAGTGATAAACAGGCTGGCTGAAATTTTAAAATGAGAAGAAAATATTTCCTGTTCATTTGGGTGTATATAGCATTGTTGCTAATATCGGAATTGCTGATAAATTATGGGAAATATGTCCATGCTTTTATCTTTACAACCCTGTGGGTCTTAATTTATGTGTTGATACTTATAAAAATGAAGTTTGACATGAAAGTCGATAGCAATTATAGCTTATTACATATGTTTTATGAATATAAAAAATTCCTGACTGTTATTATAGCAGTTCCAGTGTTGATGCTGATTATGTTGTCTTTTCCTTTCAAAGGCATTTATTTATATGACTTAATAATAGTCTATTCAATATTCGGGGCAATGACCGGAGTTTATTTAATGAATTTCAGGGTTCATTTTTTGAGGATTGGCCATCATTTTGGGGGCATCAGATGGTTATTGCCAGGATTGATTCTGACAGCCTTAATTGCAGTTATAAACAACAAATTTTTAAGTTCACAGACTTTCGAGTTTGATATTTTTTCTTTGTTTTTTGTTGTTTTTTCCTCTTATATCACGGTAGTCTATTTCTACGGATTGTTGCAGAATTTTCTTAGGGGATTCGCAAACAATTTTGTTGCAATATTATATCCGGCATTTGTTTTAAGCATTCTGGCAATACCATTGGGAGTTTTAACAGTCATAACAACATTTTTGAGTGCTTTGCTGGTGTCTTTCATCTTCTTTAAATCGAGAAATATCATTCTGGCATTCTTACTGCAGTCTTTGTTGATTTTGATGCAGTATATCTTATTTCCACAATACAAATTATTCTGATATAAAGAAAGCATTAAAAATATTTTCTTTTGGAGGAATCTATAGATTACAAAGTCTCAAGTTTCACTAAAAAAGGTAGAATTAAATAGTATATTGTACTCTCATATTAGGGCATAAAAGATGTTATTCTGCAAAAGGCTTAATAAGAAGGGCTTTGTCAGCCTCTTTTTTATATTCTCATTTGTTTTGCTGTCTGTATTTGCAGATCAGGATTTAGAAAGAAGAAAGATGCTATTCATATTCCCTTCTGATGATATAATTCCGTTCTATGATGCGCTTCCACCTTCTCCAGAAGTATATTGCTGCAATACAGATGGATCATGTTCTTATTTTTACTCAACCCAGGAATGCACAAACTTTGGCGGGGCAGTAATGAATTGCTTGGGTAAGCAAAGCAATCAACAAGCACCGACTCCAAAGGAAAACCTGCCAGCAGATGAAATTAACAAGAGTGACCAATTCATAAAAGATTTAATAATCGCTCTAAAAGCTTCACCATTAAGATATAAGGTCTATGACTCAGATAATTACAACTGCGCTAATTTTGCTCATGATTTAGAGCAATATCTGGCTAATCTCTCATATAACACAACATTCACAAGTGTAATAGAATATGATGCCCAAAACAAGATAAAATCAAGGCATAGTATCACAGATGTGCATAAGCCTAATGGAAAAATAATTTTCATCGAACCCCAGTTTATAAAATATTTTGACACGTTTAACATGATTCAAGACGAGCAAGTATTCTTGAATTACGCGCTTGATGTAAATCATGACGACCAGTTTACAGTGCACAACCGCCAGAACATAGTAGAAGATCCCGTAGAAAAGACAGAAGGGAATAAACAGCTAAATATTTATAAAAACAGTACAGAAGCGGAGAAATTCGGTTTCTATTTTCCATCGCTGCATGAATAAAAGAAGAAAAACTGGTTTCTTGAAATAACTTTTTTGCCATAAGAATACTTATTAATTTGCAATATATTCAGAAAAGATAGCTGAGGTGATAAATAGTGACAGATAAATCAAACATTCTTTTTATTTTATTAGTTATCTTGTTATTTGCTGTAAGTGTAAACGTTTATTCAAGCATTCTAACTAGACTACTTGGCAATAATCTCGACTTTTCTAAGTTCGTTAGTAAATAAAAAGTATTTTATATTTATTGGCTGTCTTTAATTTTATAGTAACTTAAAGGAGAGTGATAAAATGAACAGAAAAAGTTTGGCATTAGTAGTATTATTCTTTGTTTTTTTGATCAATGTGCTTGTTGTAAATCCAGCGTCAAAACCCACAATAGTAAACGGACATGTTTATGAAAGTGATGGAAGAACTCCAGCACCAGGAAAAACAGTTGAAGCAGTTTGTAATGGCCTGCACAGGACTACAGCAACAAATAACAATGGATTTTATGCTGTTGAATTTTTAGCTGGTTGTGATTTCGGAAGCATTGTAGAGGTAAAAAGCGGCGGCGCTATAGGCTATGGAAAAGTGGCTAACGAAATCTTTTCGAAAAATATTGTTTACATCAACTTAATACTTCCAAAAGAGCAGGAGCAAGAAAGAATTTTAACAGGAAAAATTCATGACCTAAAGATAAAAAGCCTGTTCATGGAAAAACAAGTAACAAATAATGGGAATAAGGTTACTCTTTATGTGAGGATCAAAAATGAAGGGAATTTTGATGAGGACAACGTAAAGTTAAGAATATTTATACAGGATTTGGATGTTTACCAGCAGATTACAATGCCAGAATTAAGCAAAAATCAGCAGAAACTGAAAATATTTGAATTTGAGATTCCAAGAAACATAAAAAAAGGAGTTTATCTGGCACAAGTAAAAGTTTTTAATGAAAATTCAGGGCAAACAAGGCTCATAGAACTTGAAATTTAGCAAATTTTGCATGGTATTACTAAATGATAGCAACTTGGTTTCTTAATTCAAAAGGTTTATATATTTTTTTATATGCTAAACATTTTGATATTGGTCAGAATAATATAAAAGAGATGAGTAAAATAGAGGGGGGCTATAAAATGAAAAAAATGTTAATAACGATTTTTGCATTGCTTCTATTGAGTTTTAGCTTTGGCAATGCTACTGCAGAACCATTACCATTGCCTACAGTAGTTAATGGTCATGTTTATGCTGCAGACGGCTCGACTCCAGTTTCTGGAACAGAAGTTTCAGTAACATGCGATGGCTTAGGTCCTTTGGTGGATACAACAGATTCAGAGGGATATTATGTGGTAGAGTTCTTGGAAGGCTGTGACATTGGAGACACTGTAGAGGTAAGTTCCGGAGGAGTTTCAGACACAGACACTGTGGCAAATGCAGTGATATGGAAGAACTTAGTATATGTAAATCTGACAGTGCCTGAATTTGGCGTTATAACGGCGCTAGCAGCTTTGGCCGGTTCAGTGTTGGTATTCACAGTGATAAGAAAAAGAGGCAATAAAGCAGAGGGAGGAAAATAAAAATGAAAAAAATATTTTTAATGTTTGCAATGCTTTTGTTTAGCGTTTCTTTGGTGTGGGCAACACCAACCATAGTAAATGGGAAAGTTTATTCTGGGCCAACTACAGCAAGCCCAGTTGTCGTTGGGGCTACTGTAGACACAGAATGTTTGGAAACAGCATCTACAGCATCTGATGACACAGATGCATTTGGCGAATACTTTACTGCAGTTGATTGTGAAATAGGATATACAGTTGAATCGTGTGTAGGCAGCATATGCAATAGCGCCGTAGTCAATAACACCTTGCCACAGCAATTGAATATAGTCGGCGTAGATATTTTTAATGTGCCGGAATTCAGTGTAATTACTGCATTAGTTGCTTTAGCAGGGGCCACAGTAGTGTTTGTTGTTGTAAGAAAGAGAAACTAATCTTTCTCTTTTAACTTTTATTTTTCATAATCTTGGGGTGGTAGGGGTAAACAGAAATGAAAAAAATAGTAACAATATTAAGCGTAATTTTTCTGATATTGCTCTCAAGCAATGCATTAGCATGGCAATGTGGTAGATTTGAGATAACAGACAACATAGGCACTAACAAAGATGTTTATGATCTTGGGGAGCAGGTTTATATCGAAGCAAATGGTTTTGATCCAGTGCACTCAAATCCTGAAACTGGATGCGAATGGGAGCTAACAAGAAACGGTGCGTTAGTAACTAATGGAACCATAACAACAGATTCAAGCGGGAACATAAGCCCGACTCCAGTGTATACAACCACATTAGATGACGTGCCAACACCAGAGTCTGGTGGCAAGGAAATGATAGTTTATTTTCAATGTTCTGATTGCAGCCTGGATTACAGGGTATTCAGGGTAACGCCTTACCAGATTCCAGAATTCAGCACAGCAGCGGCTTTAGTTGCTTTAGTAGGCTCTGTTGCCGTATTCATGATAGTAAGAAAGAGGCACTAATTTCTTTTTTGCCAAGATACTTTTCAACACTACTTTCCAAAAATCTATTTATATACATTTTAACCCTGCTAAAATTTATATCTTTTTAATAATAGTAGGCTAGTATATATAAATTTTCGATTTTTTCTTTGCCTCTTTAGCTTCCTTTAATTTGAAATATTTTGCCAGGGTTTTCATAACTTCTTGAAATGTTGTTTCTTCTGCTAGTAAAGGCACTAAATCATTGTCCCATCTATTTTTAAGTTTGTTCGCATTATTGAACATCTTTATAATATTAAACTCATCTTCTGATTGTTTACACTTCTCTTCAACTAATTTAAAATTGATAGGCATATTATTTTTTATTATTTGATAAACATCAAAATGGTCTCTTGGTTTGTTTCTTCCAATTGCAGCAGCAACTTTTTCAGCTACCATCTCTTCTTTTGATAGACATTCTACAGAAAATAAAGGGATATAACCCTTATAAAAATGCCTAACTTCATATAGTTCTGGTTTACCAAGGAGTTTTGCTCTTTCGTTTAAATCTATAAATATTGTATCTTCTTCTTCTGAAAAATTATCATAATGTATAATAATTCTAATAAACTTGTCTACAGATTTACCATTTTCTATTTTTTTTACAAAATCCTGAGTTTTTAGTATATTTTTAATCTCTTTTTCTATCTCTATCACATTTTTAGTTACAGTAAAATCTATATCTTCACTTAATCTAGAATAATTTAAGAAAATCTTTTGTAATGCTGTACCGCCTTTAAAGTATATTCCTTCTACATCTTTTATTAAATATAATACTTTTGTTAAATAATAATCTTTTGTTAATATATCCTCGTTAAATGAAGTTCTCGAAACTATGTCTGCTATAAATTTTTTATCTATTTTATTTGCTTGAACCATTTTTCAGTAGTTTCTTTATTTTGGATATAAAATTGATGACCTTCTATTTCTTTTTTAATAGCACTTTTAATTTTATTTTTTGTTGTTCTATGAAATATAAACCTCATATTCATAAAATTGTATTTTCCTTGTCTTCTTGTTGTGTAGATATCAATTTGCATAGGTATTTGGTCAGTAAGCTTCCAATATTTAGCTGCGGACCATCCGCCAATGAAGTAATCTTTACTATTACATATCTCATCTGTAACAATAAATGTATGTTCAGACCATTTACCGCTTCTTGCTTTTATTGGTATAAGATAATATTTTGTTTTATTTATTCTAAGGATTCTACCTTTTTTTCTTAGACCAAATATGAAATCATTTACTTGTTGATTATTTTTAAAAAATTTATTAATGTATGATCTAGTAAAAAAATATTTTTCATCAAATTCTATATTTGAAATTACTTCTATTTCCTTTTCTGAGAGAGGTTTCATATTTAACACCTAAATAGCTAATGTAGCTATATTCATGTTACATATAAACTTTTCTATTTTTATTCTTACTTATCCAAGAACAGTAAAAATGGACTTCCTTCATTATCGCTAATCATTTCTTTTATCCCTTTTACTGGCTCTTTATCGGTTCTATGATGCTCTAAGATGAAGTTATTGTCTTATTGCTTTTAAGGTTAGAGAACTCTTCAGAAATGTTTTTACAGAGCCTAATTAAATAGGCAAGAAACTTAATGCCTCGTCAGAGCAAAAAGATAGCTTTTTAAAATTTTCTGTACTTATGAAGGAAATAGAAATTTTATACATTTCAGGAAGACACAGATAGGGGGCAAAAAAATGAAAAATATAGTGATATTGGCGTTGATTTTATTCTTAACAATTGGAATCGCAAATGCCACAACAAATGAGATAACTGAAATATCAAGCAGTAATAATGAGAATGGCTGTAATGGCGCAATATGGACTACCGATCAAAGTGGCGGAACACAGGACAAGAACCATTATGCTGTCGGCGAAGGAGTCTATTTAAACGCAGACAATTTTGATGCAGATGAAGAGTGCTCCTGGAACATACAAAAATTGAGCCAGCCACCGCACGACATCATAGCTTCTGGGAATGTGAATACAGACAGCAATGGGCAGATAAACGCTTACTTGCTTTACACAACCCAGCCTAGTGATTTTGGAAGCGAGTTTAAAGTGACTTTAGAATGCGGAAGATGCGAAAAGCACGACAACTATAGGGTAGACGTCGGTCAGATTCCAGAATTCAGCACAGTAGCAGCTTTAGTTGCTTTGATAGGAAGCGTTGCAGTATTTATGATAGTAAGAAAGAGACACTAGGCTTTTTTCTTCCAGAATTTCAAAAAGCTGAATATCCCTATTTTAAATCACCAAAAATCTGATACCTTCAGCTTCTTTTGTAGTTTTCTATCTAAGAATCAAATCCAGATTTGCTTCCAGTATTTTGTTCATCAATCCTTTGCCAAACAAGAAGTCTGGATTATCGGCATCTTTGGCCAAATACTCTAAAGCTTCTTTTGCGGACATCCTTTCTATTTCAGCAGCATCTGAAACAAATGGCCTGAATTTATCTGGAATGCCAAGGCTTGCAACATCTATAGAACGCTTCTTTCCTAAGTCAAATATTTCAAAAATGTTTTCTTTCATATAATCTTCCATAACTAATATTCTGTCTGCCCAATGAACTAAGCTTTTTGTTAATGGTGTCTCTGAATCAAATCCGGGCTCTACAGCAATACCCGCAGAGTTTACTTCAGCATCTATGTTATGATCCTTGCAGTATTTAGAGAACCAGCTGGCTGAATAAGGGCTTCTAAATATATTATATCTGCAAACAAACAAGTATTTTTTCATGTAATAGAGATTACTTTAGCCATATATAAGCTTTACTGTTTGTTACTTTTAATTAGTGGTAATAAATAGGAACATTTATATACAACAAGTCTATTCATCCAGATAAAATGGCCAGTAACATTATTGTCCCTAGGACAGAAATTGAAACAAGGATAGTATCAAATCCAGAGTTCCAGGAATCCATTGGATTTATTCATAATCCTGAAATTCCAGAAACCATAAATGCCCATATATGCAATTGTCTAGACTATACGGATTTTCTTCAAATACAAGAGCATACGGAACAATTAAGATTACTTGCATTATTGCATGATTTTGGAAAATTTAAAACAAGATCTGATGAAAATGGTAAGTTAATAAGCCTCCCTTCTGCAAAAATATCGAGGCAATTTGCAGAACAATTTATAACAGATCATAATTTGCTTAAAATAATAGGCTTTCATGACCGGCATATAGACTTTTATGAGTCTGCTCTTCATGGAAATTTTGATGCTCAGGAATTTTCAAAATACTATGTATTCTCTTATGTCAATCTTGAATTATTAACGCTTTTTGGTTATGTTGATAGCTGCGAAGGCAATAGAGAAGCTATAAAATGGTTGGATGACACTTTATATAAATCTGATGTTTCTAAAAATATTGTTCATAAAAAATACCCCAAGGCACTGGTTCTGTTAAAAGATGTAAACAAGTGATTTTGTTTATTTATCAAATACTATTCTCGTCCGCGGATAGAAACTCTCCCATCTATTGTTTACTGCAGTTCTTGGAAGATTCTCTTCAGCCAGTTTAATTCCTCCATTTGAATATGCTGCCCTGTAGAATTCTCTTAAAGACTGCATACTATAGGCCCATTCTGTTTGTTCGCTTGTCAAATCCACGTAATGTCCTGAAAATGGATTTACTTCAAGTAGCTTTCCTTCTATTACTCTTAATTCGCCAGCGCCTATTACGGCTCCGCCCCCTACAATTTCTGAGTGATATAACCACTCTCGCCCTTTTAATCCGGGCGATCTTGAAGCTATTCTAAGTTCGCCGCCGGGCATTATCGCATAAAGATATGTGCCTTCAGCAGCCACCCCATTACTCATCAGAATGCCATTTTCTAATTTTGCAATGTTTACATCATCAAGATTAGTTTTGTGGACTATATTGTATATAGAATCAACTTCCTTTCCAAGTTTGTTTATATAATATTTTCTAGGGCCTTTAAAGACATCAGTCAATACTTCAGCACCTTCTCTCATTTCTCTGCCAGAACCGCCAGCACTAGCCAATCCCAATAAAGCAAACCCAGCAATCCAGTAATTCTTATTATTCCAACCCTCTCTCAAGTCTTGCATATCAATCATATTGGAAGGATCGGTTGCAATGCCCTGTGCCCATCTTGCTACAGCAGGCGCAGCAGTTATAGCTCCTGCGATGAGGGGTGCTAAAAATGCAACTTTCCCATCAGGATCAACCTTGTTTATTGGGTTATTGTTAACGTAAGCATAACTAGACTCGCTTGGATTAAATATTGGATCTACAGAAATAAATCTTCCAGTACCTGCCGAGTAATATCTTGCTCCGTAATAATACAAATTACTGGAATCTTGTTCCTTGCCTGTGAACTTGAATCTAGTTCCTGCAGTGTATCCATTTAGTCTTATTTCATTTCCAAATGGCTCGAATTGTTGCTTGGATATTAGATTCCCATTGTTATCTGTGATTATTACATTGCTTCCAATATGGTCTTGAGCATAGTAACTTGGATTATTTGAAGCATCTAGGGAAACTAGCAGCTTGCTTCCGAAATAGATATAAGAATTTTTAAGGATTTGTTGTGCAGACTGGGCCGCTTGAGTTTCTGCTGTAGGTTGCATAATATCATTAGTAATTGTCTCTTCATTGCCAGTAAACTGGTAAGAAGTTTCAGAATTCAAGTACACTATTTTTTCTTCATTGCTCAAATCTATATACCCATTAATTTCTAGCTTTAACAAGTCACTGCAAGCAAGATTTGTAGTAATTAAAACATATCTCGCTTCTAGCCTCTTTAATAATTCATTGCTGAATACATTGATGTTGCCCTTGCCCGAATATACTTTAAAAAGAAGTTTAATGTTTCCAGCTTCTTTGTTCTCTGCAAGCACATTTAATTTATTATCTGAGCACTGGACTTTACTTATCCTCAAGTCCTTGATGTCAAGGCTTTCTTTATAGGGAAGAATCGCGCTGACATTGCCAAGCAAAAACAG
>ERZ1292629.278-Hain-H43-01um-R1-278-length-54759-cov-28_pt2 | contig 16941 bp, 22 predicted proteins | sample MGYA00564399_ERZ1292629 | MGnify/ENA primary metagenome ERZ1292629 (study PRJEB36523, sample SAMEA6512636) | groundwater metagenome | collected 2019-01-08 | study: AquaDiva: Metagenomics assemblies of 32 groundwater samples
CAATCGGCTTGTGGGCCGTGCGTTTTATCTACCGGCACGGCGGCCAGCGGCTGCGTCGTGTACTCCGGCGGAGGGGAGTGTACCTCCCCCTCCGTCGGGCCCTACTTGGCTAAACTCACGCCCCGGGGCCGCCTGACCGCGGCCCCGGGGCCCATGCGACCGCATGGCCGCTGCAGAATCCATGGCCGGCGGGCCTAAACCGCGAAGGAGCAGGCATGGCAACACTCATGGATCAGCTCAACCGCCTGGAGCGGGCTGGGACGGCCCACTCTCGCGCGAGCCAGAAGCTCCGCGAGGCTGCCCGCGACGTGGCGGCGCACGTCGCGCAGCAACTGGACGACTTGGCCCGTCAAGGGGCCGAGATGGAGCGAGGCGAGGCGCCCCTGCCGCGGGGGTACACCGTCGCGTCCACCCGCCGGGCGCCGATCCTCTGCGCCCCGGTCCTCGACGACGGCAGCGAGTACGGGGAGGTCATCAACCGGGATGCGGAGTTCTCAGGTCTGCCGACCCAGCGGGCGGCGGCCCAGTTCGCCGCCGACCTGGCCAGCGGCTGGCTGGACGAGGCCGCGGCCGCTGTGGAGACCCTGGCCGCTGCGGCGGAGGCGGGCGCCGCGCAGATCGCCGCGGCGATGGCCTAAGCATCTCGCTGGCCCGGCTCCCCAAGACGCCCCGGTCACCTCGGCCGGGGCGCTTCCCTGTCTGCGACCCGCCTCCGCCGCTAGCGGACCCACCCCGACCCGCCGCAGCGGGGGCAGACCAGCGGGCCGCTGGCGAGCTGCGCGCCGAACGCCACGAAACCGCCGGCGCCGTCGTCGAGGCGTCCCGTGCCCCAGCAGGCCCGGCAGACCCCCGGCCGCGGCTGGCGACCGCGCAAGGAGCGGCGCCGTCCGGGCCCGAGAGCGGCGCTCAGCTGTGCCAGGCGGTCAGGGCCAGGTGCAGGATGCGGCGGGAGCACCGCTCAGCCCCCGCGCCCCGCCGCGATCAGGCGGTCAGTCGTGCCCCGCTTCAGCCGCCGGCGCGCTTCCAGCCGGCGGAGCTCCTGCTCCAGCTCCGCCTTGATGTCGTTGCACCTGGCCAGCGCGGTTTCGACGGCAGAGAGCCGCTCGGCCAGGGCCTGTGCTTGCAGGGCCTCGAAGGTCTCCACGTCGCTCTCTCCCTGGCCAGTACCGTTGCCTCCCTCGCCGGCAGCGAGGAGCCAGCGGCCGTCGCTCTCCCGCGGCCCCAGGCCCAGCGCCTCCCACCGCAGGCCATGCGGCTCGGTGGGCCACTTGTCGGTGCTCAGCTCGCCGTGGCCGACGACGGGCAGCCCGCCGTAGCGGGCGGACAGATCGGCCAAGAGCTCCCGCAGCGCCTTCTCCTGTTCGGGAACCGGCTGCTCTTCCCAGGGCGGCTGGGGGGCGTAGGTAACCTCGACGCCAAGCGTGCACCAGTTGACGTCGGAGACACCGACGCCGGCGGGAGGCCGGGTCACCCAGGGCGGGCGCCAGCGATCGCACTGGCCGACGTGGTGGGCGATGTTGGCCTCATCGACATCGCGGTAGATCGTCCCATCGCGGTCGATGGCGTAGTTCCATGAGCCGCTGCGCTGGGGGAAGGGCAGCGTCGTCGTCGCCGTGTGGTGCACGACGATGGCGACGATTGGCCGCCCGGGCGCCACGGTGCAGGCGTCGAGAGGGATCTGCCGCTCAATCACACGCACGTCCCGCCTCCTCCAGCGGCGCCGCCGCCGGTACCAACCCCACCTCCGCGCACAGCTGCCGTAGGCCGGCGTGCGCGGCGCAGCAGGGCCGTCCCGCCGGTGTACCGGGCGCGACCCGCGGCCAGCAGGTGTCGCAGATCCCGTCCGTGGTCACCCCCAGCCGCCGGGCCCGCTGGATGAACGCCCGCGGCACCGGCCGCCAGCGGTGGCGGTAGAAGCCGCGGGCCTGGGCACGGCACCAGGCGCAGACGGCCAGGATGGCCTCCTGATGGGCTGGCGGCGCCGGCTCGTGTGCGGGCACTGGTGCCACGGGGCTAGCTCCCTGGCGCAGGGGGCGATGTCTCTGCCGCGGTCTCCGTGCGCCCTGGTGCGGCGGGCGGCGAGGGCGAAGGCGGTGACGGCGGCGGCTGGGCAGCGGCACGCAGAAACAGCCAGCTCAGCGTCCGCCGGCGGGGATTGTGGTTCCACCGGACGGGGGTCTCCTCTGCCGGGACCTCGACCTCATTGTCCTCTAGCAGGCGGGTGCATTCCCGCTGGAACGCCGCGGCAGCCGCGTCCGCCTGCTGCACCGCCCAGAGCGCCACCGCCCGCGCGGCCTCCATCCGCGTCTGCAGCTCGTGCACGCGGCAATTATCGCTCACCTCCAGCGTGAGGGGCGCCTTGGGCGCCCTGCCATCGGCAATCGCCTGCCCCTCGTTTCGCTTCGCTTCGCCCATGCTTCCTCCCTCTCCCCTTGGCGACGGCGTCGCCCGGACGCTGCTCACGCCGCGCCTCCCAGCAGGGCGAGACGCTGCTCCAGGACGTTGAACCGCTGCCAGAGCTGCGCCATGGCGCTCATGGCAAACCAGGGGAACCGATTGAGACTGGTGAACAGGCTGCCATCCTTGTAGCGCTTGACGATCCCGAGCTGCTCCAAGCGCCCGATGGCCTCGCTGTTCTGCTGCCACGGCTTGCGGGTGGCAACGTGCATCAACGCAGCGTCATCCTGCCATGCGACTTGAGCGCTGTGACACTGCGGGCACGTACTGACACGCTCTGGCCCGTGCCAACCGCACTGACTGCACACCCAGTCAAACGCATTGGCATCGAAGGTGCTGTTTCCATCGACGGTCAATTGACCGTCAGGGATGCGGATCACGTCGGCATCGGTTCCCCCACCATCACTATCTGTAGTTTTGAGCATCCAGTAGTTCGCTGTACCGTCGTACAGCACGCTGTAGCGCCAGCTCCCAGCCTCCGACCATAGATAGCCGTTTGCGCCGCCAGCGGCCATATCGGAGTAGAACCAGTGGCCTTGGCCTGTACTGAGGGTATTGGCAGCACTACGGTATAGCAGCGCATCCCCGCCCAGCAGCAGGCCGGCGCCACTGCCACTGGTCGGGACTTGGATCTGCCCAGCCGTGCAAACGATGTTCCCGCTCTGCGCTGTGATCCCCGCCGCCGTGGTCAGGGCACCGGCGGTGGAGAGAGCCATACGGTAGGCAGCAGCCGACGTGCTGTACCAGAAGAAGTCGGTATCAACAGCCTTCGCGCCGTTTGCACCCGTAGCGTCGATGCCAAAGAGCCAGATGCCGGTGCCAGCACGCTTCAGCCAAAGATTGGCGTCACCGACGGTGCCTGCTTGGCTCGGCGCATCCATATCGATGCGCGCAGTTCTTGCCGCACTCGGCGCCGCCCCGCCCTGCCCCACCGTCAGCGTAGTCGAGGCGTTGGCCCCGGCAGAAACCGTCAGCCCCGTGAGCGTGCCCACAGAGGTGAGGGAGCTGGCAACGATAGTGCTGTTGAGCGTGGTGGCGTTGGTCAGGATCGCGTTTTCGTTATCTCTGACGTAGGTGTTTAATTGCGCCGAAGTCAGCACGGCACCTACGCTGAACGACATCGGTGAAGTCCAGGCCATTACTCTGCCTCCTGCGCGGGCTTCCCTAGGTGCCGTGCGTTTTCCTCAGCGAGGTCCCGTACCGGCTGCTCGGGCCGCCAATGGCGGGTGGCTGTGCTGGGGCGTGCCAGGAGCGCGCGCTCGATCTCCTGGCGATCGGCGTCGGTGGGCCACTGCACGGGGCGCCAGCGGCCGCCGAGGTCGCTGTTGTAGCAGCAGCCGCACAGGTACGGCGCACCGTTCAGGAGGTCCATCGCCGCGTTGCAGTAACCGGGGCAGCTCGGCTGGGGGCAGGTGCGGTTGGGGCAGTCGGCCACCCAGCGGCCGTGGTTGACGTAGGCGAGGGCCGGGGGCGCGTCCGAGGCCATCTCGCTCGGCGGCCGTACCGTCCGCGGCTGCGGCGCCCGGGTGCGCAGCCAACGGTACAGCTCGTCGACGGAGCCGACCTTGCGCTCCTCCCGTGCCGTCCGCAGATGCTCTGCCATGGTCGTTGCGTCCCCTTCCCCATCAGCCGAGTTCGTTCGTGTCCAGCAGGCCGAACGCCTGGCTGTCGAGCACGAACGAGAGGTCCACGGCCCGCAACAGCGCCCCGTTGCCCTCAAGCGTCGCTCCGTACTTGGTGCCGCTGCGGCTGCTGGCGCGCAGTGTATACCGCCCCAGCAGCACGCCGCCATCGTAGAGCGGCGTCGAGGGACTGGCGGTCGTCCCCGCCGGGCTAAGGTCGGTCCAGCCGCTGGTGCTCCCCAGGAGGCCCAACAGCAGATCGTCTGCCTGCCCGGAGGCCCCGTCCCAGCTGCCTTCGAGGCTAATGGTCCAATCGTAGTTCCCCTGCACGCGTTGCGGGCCGCTGCCTGTCAGGCCCTCTGCGGTAAGGACCTGCTGCCGGAGGTCGAACGTCAGGCCGGTCAGCGCCGCCTCCTGGGCGGTGCCATTGAGGTCAAGGTCCACCTGCACCGCGGCGAGCTTGGCCATCGTCCGTCGTCCGCTCAGAACCCAAGGCGGTTGGTATCGAGCACCCCGTTGGCGGCGCTGTCCAGGACAAACATCTCATCGGCCCAGGAGCCGCAGGCCGCCAGGTCGAACACAGCGCGGTGCTCGGCACCGCCCGCCCGCACCTCATGCGTCATGCGCTCGAGGAAATAGTCGCCGTTGATGCCGCTGCCCGATTCCACCACGGTAACGCGGTCGCTGATCTGCCGCGTCAGTAGCTGCGTCAGTCGGGCGTCGGCGCCGTTGTTCAGGCCCATCTGCAGGGTGGTCTGTGGGGTCTGATAGAGCGCGACGATGGCGTCGGCCAACCCCTGCATGTCGTTCAAGGAGCTCAGTTCGGGCCACAGGGACTGCCCGAACCCGCGCAGGCCGTATGCCTGCTGGCTGCTGCTGGTGTCCAGGGTATGGACGACCCGAGTCGTCGTATCGACGGTGACGGGCTGTGCCCGCAAGATAAGCCCGGTGACCGTCGCCCCCGCCGCCCCGGCGATCATGTAGAACGGGATATCCTGCCCCGAGCCATCCCCGTAGAGATACACCGTACTAATCGCCCCGGCGGTCACGGTGAAGTCGCCGGCCCCCTCGGAGGGGGCAATCGCGGTCTGCGCGGGATCATCCAGATTGGCGACAAAGTACCGGCGCTCGTTAGGGGCGAAGGTGAGAGTCTCACCGCACGCCCACACCTGCTGCGACCCCTTGGCCGAGCGGATCTTGTAGGACAGCTGACAGTAGTTGATGACGCTGGCAGCGTTCTGGGCGGGCAGACACGGGGCCGCGTGAAGCGGCTCGGCGCCGCTGTTGCGGAACGTGGCCTGCGAGGTGGTGCAGCGCGTGGTCAGCAGGCGGTAGCGGCGGCCCTCGAAATGCAGGCGGCCGCTGCGGTCCTCGTAGATGCAGGCGCCCGGCCCCTCGGCCATCAGCAGTTGACTCAGGTGCGCGAGGGCGTCTTCGCTCGCGGACAGCCACCACCACGCGAGCGTCGTCTGCCCATCATCGAGGACGCGGGGACACCACAGGACGCGTTCGATGTAGGAGCGGGCCTCGGCGGCGGTCAGCGTGCCCCACCACACCGCGACCTCATCGATGCGGCCGTCGAAGAAGTTCGCGCCCAGGCCCTCGGTGCCGATGAGCAGGTCGCCGCCGGTGTCATCCACCACGGCGCCGAGGGGGGCCTGCACCTCGGTTAGGCCGTCCCCCACCGTCAGCACGCGGTAGCCGTTGGTGCCGTCCCAGAGGTAGACGGTGGGGTCGTTGGCCACGTCGTCAGCGTTGTAGGTCAGGACGCCGGCGAGGAGGCTGGTGGTGGGCAGGGTCGTCGCCGTCGTCCGCCAGATCCCCGCCTGGCCGGAGAAGAGGCACTGGAAGGCCAGCGCCACCCCGCCGTAGACGTTGGTCAGGTAGAGGCGCCAGCCCTTGGTGAGCAGGGCGTCTTCCTTGGCCAGGATGGGCCGCGTGCCCCCCACGGTGGCGTCGGCGTTGGCGCAGAAGGCGATGGCGCCGCCCTGGGTGGGATCGGACCAGATCTTGCGAATCCAGGTGGCGTCGGCCACCACCACCTTCGTGGCCGCGCCGTCGAACGTGATTGACCCATCGCCCTGATCGTCCAGCGCCGCGGCCGCGCGTGTGCCGCCGCCCAGGGTGACGACGCCGTCGTAGTTGCGGGCGCTGGAGTCCTGCACGTCGCCGCTGGCCTCACCGAGATGCCAGTAACCGGTGAGGGCGGTCCCCAGGCCCTCCAGCGTGTAGACGAAGGCGCCTGGGGCGTCGGTGACCAGATAGTGCAGCGTCTTGGGCCAGCCGACCGCGTCCAGCAGGCGCCGGATGGCTACCCCGGTGGTGATGCTGGTGTACAGTTGGCTGAAGCCCCGTCCCCCACTGCCGCGGCGCCCGCTCAGCCGCGAGAGGCCGCCAATCCCTGGCAGCTCCACGACGTTGAGCCCGGCCCTGATCGCCTCCTGCAGATCCTCGGTCAGTCCGTGCCACTGGTCATACGTGCTGCCGCCGGAGGTCGCCTGCAGTCGGTACCGCCGCCGCGCCTTGAGGTCGCCGTACAGGTCCCCCGCGGCGTTCGCGCGGGAGAACACGTGGCTGGTGTTGTTCAGCGTCAGACGGGCGGTGCCGGCCATGGGCGGGTTGAGGGCCCGCGCCACGTCGTTGCCGTGCGCCCAGCTCACACCCGGCGCCGCTAACGTGTAGCCGCTGAGGTTCTCGTAGGCGCCGGACGCCGAATCGAAGATACCGCTGTTGTCCCAGTCCACCCAGGGGGTGTACGTCGCCTTGGCCATGGCCGGCTACCGCGACACCTGCACCCGTCCCCGCTGCTCGGCGCGGATCATCAAGCGAGTCACCTCCTCCTCCAGGTTGTCGATGCCGTACACCGGCGCATTCTGCTGGTAGACGTAGGTGTTGCCGGTGCCGCTAGCGGCGCCGCCGCGGCCGGCCGGGGTGATGCGTTCGCCTCCGTGCACCACGGCCAAGGTGGGGGCGTTGAGCGGGCCCGGCACGATGCCCCCCAGGGCAAAGTAGGGGATCCACTTCTGGCCCCAGGAGTACTCCTGCACCTCGCCTTTCTTGCCGTTGCGGGTCTCCATCCAGGAGCGGAGCATCCCGCCGGCGGCGGGCTGGGCGTTGGCTGTACCGCCCGTCGTGGGCGTACCGCCGGTGACCGGGCTGCCCGTCGTGGGCCTGTACGGTTCCCGCCGGGCCGCCGTGAGGATCGCCGCATGGTTCGCCTCGGCCGCGGCCAGTGCGGTCAGGCTGCCCGCTTGGGCAGTCACGGAGGTGGCGACGTCGGTGCTCAGCTGCGCCCACTCCCCCGAGAGCCCCTGGCGGTTAGTGCGGAACTGGCTGAGCAGGGAGTCGGCGGCTGTATCGATGTCCGCCACGGCCTTGGTCACCGGAGCGACCTGGGCACTGAAGTCCGTGGACAGGGCGACCAGCTCCGTGCCCATGTCCGCCCGCACGGCGCGGAAGCGGCGGAGGAGGGAGTCTGGTTCGTCCGCGATGTCCGCCACCGCCGCCGTCACCGGGGTGACCTGCTCCGCGAAGTCCGCCGCGAGGGTGTCCAATTCCTCGCTCAGGGTCACGCGCACGCTGCGGAAGCGGCGCAGCAGGGAGTCTGGTTCATCGGCAATGTCGCTGACCGCGGCCGTGATGAGCGGCACCTGCTCCTGAAAGTCGGCCACGAGGGTGTCCAGTTCGGTCGCCATGCCCTGGCGGTTGGTGCGGAAGCGCTGGAGGAGGGAATCCCACTCCAGCTCCATGTCCTCGACGGCGTCACCGATGGCCGCGATCACGGAGTCGCTGACCTGCGGCAGGTCGCCCAGTAGCACGTCCGTCCAGCGGGTGGGCCGCGACAGCGGCCCCTCCTCGGCGAGGGAGTGCGGCAACAGGGCGGCGACGTCGCCGACCAGCCGGCGCACGGAGGTGATAAGCCCGCCGCTGGCGCGGTCGATGCCCTCCACCAGCAGGGCGGGGAGCTTGGCCCCTACCTCGGGCAGCGTGGCCAAGAACTTGTTCAGCAAGTCCTTCACGCCGCCTACCAGCTCGTTCACTCGCCCGGCGATGATGTTGCCCGCGGCGCCGAGATGATCGGCGAGCGCTTGCCACGCCCCCGCCCAGTCGCCTTGCAGGACCTTGAGGCCGGCGAGGACGATCCCCTGCACCACCTCCCACAAGGCCCCGACCACCGCGGCGATGTTATCCCAGACGGCACCGACCACCAGGGCGATGACGCCCCAGATCGCCTCCCAGGTACCGCGGAACCCCTCCAAGGAGGTGCCGACATCCCCCATCAGCCAGGCCCAGACCGCGCTGACCCGGTTGGTCACCGCCTCCCAGGCCCGCTGCAGGTCGGGCAGGATCGTCTCCCCGAAGGCGCTGAGGGCGCCGCCGAGCAGAGCGAAGACGCCGCGGATGCTCTTCCAGGCCGTGGCGACGATCTCCTGAATGCCGCCGAAGTTGCTCTGCCACGCAAGGTAGAGCAGGCCGACGGCGATGACGACCGCCGCGATGGCCAGCCCCAGCGGCCCCAGCAGCGCCGTCCACAGCGCCGCCAGGGCGGGCACGAGGGTGGTCATCGTCAGGGCCGCAACGGCGGCGAAGGCCCCGCCCAGACCCAGCACCACCGGCAGGAAGAGGGCGATGGTGCCCCCTAGCGTCAGGAGCGCCGCTGCGATCACCCCGGCGACCACGATGGCATCCTTGACCGGCCCGGGCAGTTCTAGAAAGCGGTTGAGTAGCCCCGTCACCTGCTCGACTAGTATCCGCACGGTGGGTATTATCCGGTTCCCTATCTCGATTGCGGCCGTCTCTAGTGAGCCCTTCATGGCCTCAGTGGCGCCGGCCAGGTTGTCCAGGCGGGTCTTCGCCACATCCCCGGCCTCCACCTTGGCGATGGCGGCCGTCATGGTGTCGAAGCCCTCGGCGCCCTCGCGGGAGAGGATGGCCGCCGCCCGTACGGCATCGCTGCCGAACATGATCTCCAGCGACGCCAGCTTCTGCTGCTCGGTCATCCCCTCTAGCGACCCCGCCAGTACCCCGGAGATGTCGCTCATGGACTTGGCCTTACCGGAGGCGTCGAAGAATTGGTTCCCCATGAAGCCGGCATCAAAGGCCCACTTGTTGAAGTCGACATCCTTATCAACCAAGGCAAAGTTGCCCGCCACCTTGTACAAATTGTCCAGGGTGCCGGTGCCGGCCTTCGTATGCCGTTCCCACGCCTTCATGGCGTTGGCGTCGTTCTCCACCATGTTAGCCAGGACGCCAAACGCCTTTTCGGTTTGCAGCGTCGTGATGCCTAGCCGGCTGAACTCTGCATTCTGGGCCTTCGTCCCCGGCTGCAGGTTCATCAGCATGGTCTTGAGGGAGGTGCCGGCATCCGACCCCTTCAGGGCGTTGTTGGACAGGAGCGCCAACGTGCCGGCGGTATCCTCAAGTGTGAGGCCGACCGTGGCAGCCACGGCGGAGGCGGCCTGCATGCCGAACTGCAGCTCCCCGATGTCCGAGGCGGAGGCGTTGGCCGCGCCGGCCAGGGTGTTCACGGCCCGGCCCATCTGGTCGGCCGGAATCTTGAAGGCGTTGAGCGCGTTGGAGGCCACCTCAGCGGCCTTCGGTAGGGAGACCCCGCCGGCCGCGGCGAGGGCGAGTGCCGCCTCCCCGGCCCCCTGGAGCACCAACTTGGCCGGGACGCCAGCCTTGACCAGCTCCTCGATCCCCTGGGCGGCAGCGGTGGCCGAGAAAGCAGTGTCCTTGCCCAGGCGCAGGGCCAGCTGCTCAAGGGCCCCGCCGAACTCCTGCACCTCAGCGGGGGACATGACGGCCTTCACGCCCGACATCTGGGACTCGAAGCCCGACGCCGCCTTGACGGCCGCGCCCAGGGCGCCGCCGATGGCGAGACCCGCCCCCGCGCTAACGGCGCCTACCGTCTTCAGGGCGCCGGCGCTGGCCTCGATCTCCTTGCCCACGCCCTGGAGGACGCGGGAGGCCTCGTCCCGGGCCCGAAGGATGACCTCGACGATGCTGACGGTTGCCACGGCGCGTTCCCTAGCCCTTGCCCCGCCCCTGGCCCGGCCGCTGCTCCTGGTCGGCGGTGCGCTGGGCGTCCCGCTGCGCCGCCTGGCGCCGGTAGAGGGCCAGCATCTGCGCCATCGTCAGGTCCTGCCCCTGCTGCGCCCGCGTCATGTCCAGGAGGAGGCTGAGCACCTGCGGGTGCTTGGCCAGCTCCTCAAACCCCTTCTCGCCCTCGTTCAGCCAGTCGCGCGCCGCCTGGGCGTTGCGGTAGTCAATGACGGCGCGCACCAGGGCCACGTCCTCCTGGACGGCGACGGACGGCACGCAGCCGAACGTGGTGCAGACCTCGCTGACCAGGGCCTCGTAGGGCTGAGGCCCGTACAGGATTTTGCCGGGCGCGGCGGTGGTGCCAAAGCCGAACAGATAATCGGCCAACGCCTCTAGCCTTTTCCCTGTTCTGCGGGCACCTCGCCCATCGTCGCCCGCAGCAGCCAGCCCAGCTCTTCTGCCCGCAGTCCAAGAAAGGGCGTTGGCGTGCCGTCCGGCGTCGGCAGGGGCCGCTCGCGTTCATCCGTCCAGGTCCAGGCGACGACCCGCTGGGCCAGGACGCGGCAGATGTCGTCGAAGGCGCTGCCGATGGCCGCGACCTGCCGCCGCTCGGCATCCGGTTCCCCCTCCAGGCTGGCCGTGGTCACCCCCAGGCCGGCGATCTCGCCCAGGCCCCTGACCAGCTGGACGGAGAATCCACCGACCACCTCCACCCACTCGCCGGTGTGCGGGTAGTAGGCCTCGCCACCGACCAGGAGGGCGCAGTCGTCGCTGGGCACCCGCCGTACCGGCGGCTTGCGCCGCGCTCTTGGTAAGGCCGGCACTGCCGGCGCGGCCCCGGCCGCTTCGTAGGGTGCGCGCGTCTCCTCGCGTGTTGCAGTCACCATCGTGTGCTCCCCTTGTTCGGCGGCCAGGCGGGAAGGGGAGCTACCCGTCCGGCCGCCTTCTGGCTCCCCCAGCGCCGCGCCGCTCCCCTGCGGCCCCGGGGGGCATGCGGGCGCCTAGGCGACGGCCCGCGACAGCGCGCCGCTGCCCTGCAGAGTGGCACTGTACGTGTTGGCCGCGCCCACGGCGCTCTTGATGCTGTACGACTCCAGCAGGACGGAGCCGTCGTAGTTGGGATTCGACGGGCCGGCGGTGACCCCATCCGGCTCAAAGCCGACGGTGCCGCTGGTGGACGCGACCAGGTCAAACAGCAGGCTGTCGCCCTGGCCCGACGCCCCGTCCCACGTCCCTTCCAAGCCGAACGACCAGTCGTAGTTGCCCTGGACCCGTTCGGGGCCGACGCTGGAGAGGCCGTCGACCTGGATGACCTGCTGGCGGACGTCCATCGAGATACTGGTCAGTTCGTCCTCGATGGCGACGCTGCTGAGCTCGAAATCGGCTACGATGCTGGCGACCTTGGCCATGGCTGGTCCTCCCTATCCCTCGATGCGCTGTCGATGTGGGGGTGTGCTCTGCTTGCGGCTCCTAGGCGCTGGCGACGAGCCCGGCGCAGACGGCGATGGTGGCGGAGCCGAAGGCGCCGCTGACCACCAGCCGCTTCCAGGCCTCGGTGGCGGCCGTCGTGGTCACCCGTACGATCCCGGCTGCCGCCAGGGCGCCGCTGGTCAGCCCGGCGATGTCGGCGTAGGCGTCCGGGGCGCCGTCGTTCTGGCTCTCCTGCAGCTTCATCGTGATCGTCGCCGCGGCGATGGCGATCAGATGGAAGTGGACAGCGAACGTCTTCCCGCTGACCGTGGCCCCCAGGTTGACGCCGGCGTAGTTCTGCACGGCGGCGGCGCCACTGCCCAGGAGCGCCCCCCGGGCTAGGCCGCCGGCCCCCTCGTGGCTGAAGTGCAGCAGCACGGCCTCCTCCCGGGCGACGGCGAGCGGCCGCTCGGTGAGGCGGATAATCTCCAGGTAGGCGGTCGCCCCTACGGCCGTGCCGTAGGCCCGGCTGAGATAGTGGGACTCATCGATGCGCAGATCGGTGAACGACTGCTGATCGAAGTTGCTGGCCCCCGTCGCCGCGTCGAAGAAACCGTTCTGGGAGCCGCTGTACCCGTAGTTGCCTACGACGCGGGCCGGACCGGCGCTGTCCAGCACTTCCACCGACGGCAGTACCTGGCGCACGGTCAGATCGTGGGCGCTGAGGGCACTGGCCAGGGCAAACTCGTCCACCCACAGTCGCGTGACATTGGCCGCCGTCTTCATCGTGCTGTCCTCCTTACCGTCGCACCACGGCCCGTCCGCCCGAGTAGACCCCGGCCGCGACCAGGCCCACGATCACGCCGAGCAGCGCTGCCGGCCCCAGGGGCTGGGCGTAGACGGCGGCCAGGGCCAGGTTCCACCCGATGCCACCGGCCAACGCCAGCAGGGGGTGCCAACGGGTGTCCGGCACCACGCCCTTGAGCAGCTGCACCAGGGCGAGCACGACCGGCGTCCCCGCCAGTCCCCGCAGCGCCTGTAGATCGTCCATCCCGATCCCTCCCTCACTTCCCCAGCCACCGGACGACCAGCGGTGCCAATAGGCTCCCTGCCGTCAGCAGGCTCAGTGTGGAGACGACCACCAGCGTCCCCATCAGCCGGGCCTGCCACAGCTCCAGTGCCCAGACGCGCCCGTTCTGCCGTTCTACGGTCACGTTCAGCGCGACCATGACGGCCCGCAGCTCCCGGACATAGCGGTAGAGCGCCTGCAGGTAGTCGCGCTCCGTGCGCGGCTCGGGGCCGTCATCGAGGTCTACGTCCAGCAGCGACTGCATGCATCGTCACCACGCACTGACTCTCGCGCGCGGGGGTTAGGTCACGTCTCGCCACACCTCGTAGTTGCAGCCAATCACCGGCCGGTCGTTGGCGTCCCGCTGCACCAGAAAGGGCGACTGCAACGCCTCGATCTGGTGGTAGCGCACGCTTTCGATGGTCGTCTCCGCCACCACGTCCAGCAGCTGATAGATCGTCTCCGCCTGGCTGCGGGCCGTGGCGTAGTCGGCCGCGCGGCACAGCACCTGCAGCCGCGGCCGCTCCCAGACCACCGTCGGGCCCATCGTGTGGAACGGCGCCGCCCCGGCGTACTCGAACAGGGCCGTCGCGGCGTCGGGCGTGTCGGGCAGGCGGCCGAGGAACAGGTTCGTCCCCACCGTCCCCACGGCCTGGTCCTCCAGCCACTCGCCCAGTTCCACCAGCATCGTCATGTCGTTAGCCCTGTGCCACCCGCTCGACGTGGGCCCCCAGCCGCTCCACCATCCCCCGCAGAGCCTCCGTCGCCGGCTGCTCCAGATACTTGGCCTGGCCCACCGGATGCCGCGCCGTCAGGTCCTCGTGCACCGCCAGGGCGTAGGGCGCCGCCGGGCCACCGTAGGCGATCTGTACCTCCGTCACCCCGCCCCGCGTCTCCGGCGGCGTGACGTGCTGGCTGCTGCGCAGCGTCCCCGTGTCCACCGGCACCAGTTCGGCCGAGCGCGTGGCAATCGTCTCCGCCTCCTCCAGTAACCCGGCCGCCACTGCTCGCGGCGCCTCCGTTCCCAGGCGCGCGAGGCGCCGCTGCAGCGCGTCGATCCCCCGTAGTTCCACCGTCAGCATGGCCTTCGGCCCCTCATACCACTAGACCCCTAGCCCGCTGCCCGACCCGGCGGCGCCGGTCGAGAGCACCACATGGTGGGCGCCGGCTTCGTCGTAGACCGTCTCCACCGCCAGCAGGGGCGGCGTCGAGCCATCGGCTAGCGTCACCTTGTCCTTCGCCGAAATGCTAGGGGCGCTGCTCAGGGTGATCGTGTTGACGACCAGCCGCTCCCGTCCCTGGGTATCCCGCAGCAGGCGAGCCTTGCCGGAGATGCGGCAGGTATAGGCTACGCCCGTGCCGTAGGTGGGCTCGCCGTAGTCGTTGACGCTGGCGTAGGGCGCCACGGTCACGGACTGCTGCATCAACTCGACCAGGGAGCGCTCAATCGCCATCGGGCACCTCAAGGCGCATGCCTACGCGGCCCGCGTCGCGCCAGCGCCGCCCCCCTTCCGGTCGCCACTCGGTGCGCGGGAGACGGAGCGCGGCGTTGAGCAGGCCGCAGGCGAGGCGCCGCAGCGGCCTAGGCAGGCTCAGGACTGGAGGCGCTGCGCGAAGAACGCAGCAGCAGATCCAACCGTGGCGCAGGCGCACTGTCATCGGCACCAGCACAGCCCTCCGCGCAGCGATGGCGGCCATCACGCTTCCTCATCCTCCTGGCTGGGGTCATACGTGCTGCCCAGCACCCGGAACTGCTCGCGCGTAAAGGCCGGCTGCACGCGGTCACTGTCCTCCTCTACCGCGTCCTTGTCATCGATGCTGAGGCCGCCGGCGTAGGGGGTGGCATCGGTGCCCACGCCCTGCACCCGCAGCCGCGTCGCCAGGGCGCTGAACGCCTTGGCCTTCTGCGACGAACTGAGCCGCAGGTCCCCGACGGAGCGATCCTCCTTGCTGGCGTACTTGCCGGCCACGGCATCGGCACACGACGCCGCGGCGAAGAACAGGCCGCCAAAGAGAGTGGCGAAGTCGTCGATCTCTTCATCGGTCAGCTTCTGGTCGTTGGTGTCGGCATCGCCGATCAGCCGCCGGATGCGGTTCCGCGTCGTGGTCGAGGAAGCGGAATAGGACCAGGTCATGGCCGTTGCCTAACGGTCGTACTCGAAGAGGGCCGTGACGCTGAAGGTGAACGACTGATCGGCGTCGCCCGAGTCCACGATCAGCCACTTGAGCCGCAGGTCGTCGCCCACTGGCCCGCCCTGCAGTACCCCGGCGGCGAGGGTGGCGTCGGCCGGCGCCCGCAGCTCGCTTTCCGGGGACACGTCCCGGCGCCACTGGGCGAGATACGTCTTGGCCCCGCCGTTGCCCAGCACCTGCGTGAAGTGGACGAAGTCATCGAAGTTGGTGCCGTCCCACGTGTGCTGGACGAACACGTCCAGCGTATCGGCGGCGTCGGCGGCGGCGGCGGTCACGGTCAGGACGAACAGGGCGCCCCGCACCCGTGAGAAGTCCAGGCTGAGGGCACCGCCGTTGCTGCTGGCGGTGCGGGCGGCGCTGGCGAGGAGGGTGCGGGCGCTCATCGTGCTGCTCTCCTGCTAGGGGTTGCGCTTGCGCTCGGGACCGGTCGCCGGCGCGACCGGTGCGGGCGAGCCGGGCGGCCCGACCGGGACGGCCTGCATGCCGATCCACTCCACCGGCCAGCCCCGCTCGTGGGCGGTCAGGGCCCGCGCCAGCACCTCCAGTTCCCGCTTCGCCCCGGCCAGGGCCGCAAGCTGCTGCTGGACCTCGCCCTGCTTGGTCTGCAGGGCAGTGATGCGGGCCTTGAGTGCGTCGGTGTCGAACGCGCCGGGGGCGTGCTGCTCGTAGCCGTACAGCGAGGGCGCCTGCAGCACGCAGGAGCCGCGGGGGATGCTGACGGTGCAGCCCCGGCCGCGGGCCCAGCCCAGCAGGTACTCCACGCAGGGGCGCTGATGGGCGTACTCCTCATCGTTGGCCATCTCCAGGCCGTAGAGGGCCAGCTCCTCATACCCCTCGAGGATGGCCAGGGCGACCATGTAGGCCGGGCTGGAGGTGAAGTAGGCGCCGAACGTGCGCACGGCCTGGTCCAGGGGGTAGGCCACGCTGGTAGGGACATCGGGGTGCGGCCGCAGCATGTAGACCGGCTTGCCGCAGCGCTGCAGCCACTGCCAGTGGTCGGGGTCGCGCGTCGACCCCTGCTGGTGCGCCCAGCTGTGCATGGCAAACCAGCGGTCGGCCGTCGCCGCCGGCGGCAGGTCGGCGTACAGCTCGTTCAGGCCCCACACCTCCCAGTCGGCCTGGCCGAACGGGGCGAGATGGCGGGTACGGGGGCCGAAGCCCACCAGCGCGACCTTCGTCTTGGTGCGCGGCGGCGGCGTGTAGGCCGTGGTGTGCCCCAGCACATCAGCCGCGGTGGCGCTGGCCGCAGCAAGCGTCAGCGGCCCGTTGACCGTACGTCGGAGGTCCGTGGTCGTTGGGGTGTCGGCGGTCGTCCAGTCGGTGGTCGTCATCTGCTCCCCTTGTGACGGTCCCGTGTGCGTGCTGCCCGCGAACGGCGCGGTACCGTGCCCGCCTCTGCTGCTCGCCGTGCGAAGGAGGCCGGTGGAGAGGGCGGGACCGAGGCGGGCACGACCCGCCGACCCCACCGGCGCAAGAAGGAGGAGGTGAGATGGGTTAGGTCACGGTACTCACCAGCGTGGCCCCCGTGTCCAGCGGGTACCAGCGGGCCTGCCACGCCATGGAACCGGCGCCGGTGGCGGTGGCGTTGAGCCGGATCGTGCCCGGCGGGATGATGAGAGGCTTGTCCTGGACGGGCACCACCCCGCCCAGCTGCAGGGCATCGCCAAGGGTGCCGGTGATGCCGGCGAGGGTGCCCACGACCCGGCCGGAGACGGAGGCGGCGGTGCACAGGTCGGTGGCGGGCCCCGACGTCGGCGTGACCAGCAACTTCAGCGAGTTGACGTTGCCGTCGTGGGCCACCGTGGTCAGGCCCCAGAGATTGGGGAGGGCGACGTAGCCGCCGGCGACGGTGAACAGGGTCAGTGAGACCGACTGCGGCAGCACCTGCGTCGCCCGAGCAACGACGCCGCCCAGGGCGAGCTTGGCCACGGCGTCGGCGTCGAACTGCTCATCGGAGAGGGTGTCGTCGGCGATCTTGGCGTTGGTCAGGGTATCGGCAGCCAGGGTGTCCGCCGTGATCGCGCCGCTCGACAGCGCTGCTGAGTCGATGGCGTCGGCGGCGAAGGTCGCGGCGGTGATCGCCCCACTGGAGAGGGCCGCACTGTCGATGGCGTCTGCGGCGAAGGTGGCGGCCGTGATCGCGCC
>ERZ1292629.2204-Hain-H43-01um-R1-2204-length-16935-cov-4_pt1 | contig 16935 bp, 33 predicted proteins | sample MGYA00564399_ERZ1292629 | MGnify/ENA primary metagenome ERZ1292629 (study PRJEB36523, sample SAMEA6512636) | groundwater metagenome | collected 2019-01-08 | study: AquaDiva: Metagenomics assemblies of 32 groundwater samples
ACTAAGGATTATTGTTGTTTTGGAAGTAGTGGTGATCAAGGTGGGGCGATTCGCGTCGTTATTGATGACATAAATTTTTCGATCAACAAAAGTTATTCGTACCCTGTTAACAATAGTGTTAGTTGCATTCAGTTCGTGTCTGAAAGTGGCGGTAATGTTAGCGCTCCTCATGGTAGCAGGATGGGCCGGTTGGATTACCATTTCAACAGTACAGCAACCGCAGAGTATAATAGGTATGTTCCGTTTAATGGTACTCCTGAAAACGATTTGAGTTATTATTCTAACATTAATCGGAGTTTTAATGAGAGTTACCCGTTTAATTACGCTCGAAAATGTCCTTCAACGAATAACGTTACGTTCCCATTATTCGGCTCGAACTATAGTGCTGGGGGCATCAATCTATCCCAAGGATACACGACAATAGGATTGAGTGTCAGAGGTAATGAGAGTTTAACGGACAATATCACATTATTGTTGAATGGTAGTTCGATTTGTAAGAGTGTTCGTCCCGCGGATTATAGTGGTTGGTTTAATTTGTCTTGTACGGTTCCCAACTCGACTTATTTGTACAAGGTTGGCATTGGAATAATTCAAACTAATTTTAGCATCAACCACAGCAAGTACGGGGTTCCGTATAGCGTGTATGTTGATTGGTTGAGAGTGTGGAATACGAGTGATCCATCAACGTATGCCCAGTTTAGGATTGCCGTTAATGGTAGTTTGACTGGAACACACATTATCTTAACGGGTACTGAACAAAACATTACGAGCATCAATGCTAGTTCTAGCAAGTTTTTGTGGAATTGGATGAATTTCACCAGTTGGCGTCCTGTATTGTTTGACTTATTGTGGCGGGTGGACTGAATTGCCCAGCTTCAACACTTTTAGTCCTGAGGGTGAGGTTTGGATTGAGAAAAAGTGGACTAGTCAAGCGTTGACTAATTCGTTGATATCAATGCCTAGTGGTCAGGGTTGGACTAATTATTGGGGCATTATTTCGTGGGAAGAAGAAGTCAACAACAAGTCGGAAGTTGTTGTTCACGTGTTAAAAAGCAGTGATGGGAGTGTGTTGGCGCGAGTTTCGAGTGGGGATAATTTGGGTTTGTTGTTGAGTGTTAGGGATGTGAATATTAAGTTAAGAATTACTTTGAGGTATGTAACGAGTCCTCCTTTGGTGAGGAATTTGTTGTTGACAACGTACGATGACTGGTAGTGAGGTAAGAAAGTTTTTGGCGGAGTGCGTTCATGGTTGGGTAGTGCACGTTAATCACGTGGACGAGTACCAATTGTGCAAGTTTTGTAATAAAAAGGAACAATTATTTGAAGAAGATCTATGAACTTGGATGATTTGGTTGGGTTAGTGATTGCTGGTATTATTCAACGTAAGGGGCAGTATAAAACGTACGAGTTTGCCGACGTGTACCATGATGCTAGAAGTACAATTAAAAACTTGTGTAAATTGTACGGTTTAAACGAGGACTCGTATTTGAGTGGGTTTCGGAAGGCATGGATGAAATGACGAGCAATAAGAAGGATTTGGCAAGAGTGGGGTGGCGCAAGTGAGGACTGGCAAGTTTGAAGGTGAAGTGTTAACTACTCTTAAGTTTTTGGAAGAAAGCCAACGTGACCAAATACTGAAGATGGAACGAATGCAAGTAGGTTTGAATGGTTTGTGCACGAAATATAGCGTTATGAGGTGGGCTGTGGCAGGTATTGGTAGTTGGCTTGCGGCATTAACTGTGTACTTAATCCAAAAATTCCTATGAAATCCAAATGACGTGATGCTTCATTCTTTCACGTCCATTGTTCGGCCATGGCGTTTGCTATTCCCTGGTATGTTCTGCTTCTTTCTTTCCAGCGGTCAGGGCCTGGTGGCATGTTGTGTATTCTCTGTTCTCTGCCGCTAACCATGTTTGTGGGCTGTAGTTTTGGAAGTCCTTTCAGCCATAGGCATGTGGCTTTGGTTTCGCCGTGTCCGAACATCCATGGCTGGATGATTTGGTCTGGCTTGCGAATCCTGCTGCTTATGATGCTTACTGGATTCTCTAATGCTATTCGTGGTATTGGCGCGTTCAACAATGTCTGCACAAATTCCAATGCTTGTGCTTGCTCTGCTTGCTTGTGCTTGAACCATCTGGCTCCGCTTACGGCTAAGTGCGTACATGGTGGGTGTGCAATCATTAAATCCCAGTTTTGGTTGAGAATGTCTCTAACGTCTCCTTGATAATGCGGTCCTGAATTTTCTGTCGGCAACATATCGCAGGATATCGCTTCATGTCCTGCGCGCAGAAATGCGTCTCTTACTCGTCCGCTGTATTCACAGGCAACCAGTACCTTCATGTTTGTGGCGTGGTTTTGCATCCACAGTTAATGCAGGCAAACCATTCCGAAAAGCTAACATTCCACTTCACGGGATACCCACAGTCGGGACAAAACTTTGTCGGCGTTTCTCCTCGTTCTAAAGTTTGCTCGGTAATGCTCATTCATTTCACCTCTTCCGGCATCCAAAAGATAGGTTTTTTGCAAGTTGTCATTTTTCCACCCACTCATCAGGCAGGCATAAAACTGTATGAATACACGCCAATTTAAACCGATTATTGTCTCCCGCCTGCGTCATCAGTTCTACTGTTTGTCCACATTCGTTACAAAATAACTTCATTCATTTCACTTCCGACTGTATTCTTAATTTCCATCGTTGAATTGCTACTTTAACTCCGGGAATGCTATTCATAACGTTTAAAGTTTCCTCTAATTCCTCAACTTGACGTTTTAGTTTTCCGCAAGTTTCGCAATTCACTTTTTTACCCCGACAAACCGGCCACTAAGATCGAGGAGGTCGTCGCCAAGCAGGCCACTACCGTCATTGTCGACGAACAACAAGGAACCTCTGTTCTTGTAAAAACTTTCAATATCTCTCAATTCTTTCATTGTTGCATTACGAATTATTCCTTTGACGAAAACGGCTCTACAATCAACCCACACGTGATGTTTTTTGGAATACTCGTATGCTCGCTTTAAATTACAAGGCACAAAACCTTCTTCCAAGCATCGTGCCAAACACTCCTTTATTGTTCCGTTCTCAAATACTTTGGTTTTCATTTTCTTGCCTCCGCTACTTCTTTTATCACTTCATCATTATTATCTTCTGGAGTGCACAGTATCACTTTTTTTCCTTGCTTGAATGCTGTTAATCCACAGTTAAGGCTACCTTTCCCTTCTGAGTGTCGTATAATCTCTTGTTCTGTCTTAGCAACTTTCATATTTTTACGTTCGTTACGTACCTAGTTCCTATCGGTTCAATCACGTACACCACCGCTAACCCCTTAGGTTTGACCACAACTACTTCTACTGTTTGCACAAATTTCTTAGCAAAATCGGCAAAAACGTCCAGCGGCGGTTTGCGGTTTGTTTTGCACTGAAACCATCTCAACAATCCACCACTACGCAACGCAACACCATCGAACAATCCAAAAAAGTCCTGATTGTTCTGCCATTTACGACTGGTCGGAGCAAGTTGGACGATGAAACCTTGACTTTCATAATACTTCTTGACTCGTAATTCGTTGCGCCTTCCGAGTGCCCTGCAATTCTTCATCTTTGTTCTCCGTATTTTTCTTTGAAAACCAAAACCATCACTGAATGCAACACATCCGGACTTATCGATGTGTTTATCAACGTGTCGCTTCCAATTTGTAACAAGCACTCTTGCCTTAAATCGTTGGCTTCTTCTGCTGGCATTCCAATCATTTGACTCTCAATTTTGTGTTGTATTAGTTCATTGGCGTACAACCATACTCGGCCCGATATGTCTTGTTTGAACTTAACACAGGCATTTATGGCGTCTGCGGCTTGAGTCTCCGTCGCACCTTCTGCCATGAGGTTGTTGCGTAACGCTTTAACTTGTTCAGCACTGCCGGTATCAATAATTTTTGTTGTAATGTTACTTCACCGCCTTTTTCTTGATATCTCGTAAACATTTCTTCATCAACAACCAACACTTGCACTCCGTCTTGTGCATCGTCGCAACTTGTTCCAATAGGGTGGATGAACTTGTTTTGTCCTATGTTGACTAGTTCGTGACCGAATTTGCATTTCAGCAACGTATCCACCGTGTTCCGTTTTCTTGTTTGATTTCAACACATTCCGTTTTGTTGTCTAATTTGACGTTTAAGTTAATGGTAAAGGCGCCAGCGTCATCGCGGTTGCTCTGCTGGCTGTTGTTAGTTTGAACCACCACCGCAATTGGCGTTGCGGGGATGGTGGACTCCAAAATAGGGCGGTCGTCCCTGGCCCAAGTTGTGTATTGTAGTATTAAGATTGTTAGGATAAGGAGGAGGCAGGTCAAGGTTGAAAAGAGGTGTAGTCGAAATACAGAAAATTCCGAATACGAGTTTACCTGCCTCCCTCCGAATTTGAAATTGTTAATGTGGTTTAATAATGCTTCGTCCGAATTTTTGATTCTTTCACTTCTCCACACTATCAAGTCTTGCACGAGCTTTTTCATCGGTTGATCTCGTAATAGCAGTCTTTGAACCTGTCTTTGGCTATGCGCAATGCTTCTTTACTGATCTTGTCGAGTTCTACAATGTCACAACCTTCTAATGCGGTTACGTCAATGTTGTATCCACATTGGCCTTCTTTAGTGCTGCTGCGTGTTAAACTAATTTTTACTGATGATTTCTGTGACGCTGAATCCGCCATTTTTTCCTCCATCATTGGTTCGTTCATAATAGTGTAAGCGTTGGTCGCCGTTTTTGACTGCTAACAAAACTTTCTTGCCACTCACAATATAAAGCACGCCGTTTTTGTGGTACACTACTACCGAGTCACTACTTAATGATTGCCATTCCGAATTGTGGTGTAAGCATTCATTATTGGTTCGAAGTGTTGCTGGTAAGGCGTTTTCGGGTTGGTGGTTGTTTCTGTACTTGAAAAAACTAACAACGTATGATTTGTGCGGTATTAGTTGGTCTAAAACTTTCGTGATTGCTGCTCGTATTACTTGTTGGTTCCACGTCCAGCCTCGAATGTTTATGCGTACTTGCGTAATGTTCCCCTTTTTCATAGTATCACCTCTCGGGAATGTGTTTCGCATTTACACTGCCCCAAATGGTTTGGTTTTGTTAAGTCACACCTGTTCATGCAAGACTGGTGCGTGCATTTGCGACTACAATGATTCGTGCTTGGCAAATGACGATAACACAATTTGCGATAAATTGCTGGGTGTTTGCAGCGAACTTTGTCGGTCTTGAGCGCAACGCATTGTCCTTTAACGTATTTCGGCATACTAGGCCTCCAGTCTGTTAACACGCACTTGCAGTGCTCGTAATCGCAAGAACGATGAGGATTATTGTAGGGATGGTGGTATCCCATAGGGTGATGGCATTTCTTGCACGGTTGAGTTCTAGTCATTTTTTTTTTATCCTGACCATTTGAGTACGCCATTAATGTTGAATACTTTCTGTTCTTTCAACCACGCATCAACTTGGGTTACGCCGAACTTTTGGTCGGCATCCCATTGAGTCAAACCTTCCTTAGGCCACTCTTTAAGTGGTGTTGTAACATTATTAGGGGCTTGTACGACCACTTTTTCTTGTGGAGTGATGGTTTGGGTTATCTTGTTGGCGTACTCCTTCCTGATAGGGCTAGAGACTTCATTGTTGAGGTTTACTGTTTCTCCTGAGAACGGGTTTTGCACTAACATTATTTCGTGTGTTGGAACTTCGGGGTGGTTTTCAGTATTCTTACGATACTCTGCCAGCACGTCCTGCCACGTGATTTGGAAGCTAAAGTCCTCAAAGTTGGGGCTAGCCTCGTACAACACTTCCTTATTCTCTTTCTCCTTATTCACATACCCTATATCTGCTAAATTGTTCAAATACGTTGTAAGCATTGTTTGGCTTAAAGTGAACCCTGCCTGTTTGACTTTGTTTTGCAGGTATCCAACACTAATTTTGGCATTATGTTGAATCAAACAAGTTAGAATTCCTCGTTCTATATCCGAGCATTTCATAGTAGTCGTTATGAGTATGTTGCCGTATATTTGGTGATTCAACCACATATCACTAGGCTCAACTACGATTCTACCATCCTTTAAGCGGTAACGGTCTTGAACGTGATAACGAGTTATTCCAAAGGTGTTAGCAAAATATTTCTCAACATCCCTACGACAATCACTAAAAAATGGAGGAATAGCATTAACGAATAACGAAGCGCAGGGGTGATAAAATTCTAGTTCGTCGTATTTTGGCAGGCTCGCAATAGTTCGTCTCATGCGTTGTTTGAACTCGTCGTCTGGTTCTAAACGTTTACCCATGTACTTCTCCGCTTTGGACTGCATAACTCTCTTGTTCAACACGATACTGGAGTCTGTGTTGATCACGGTCAGTCTACTAAACATTTCTGGGCCGAGTTTGAACTCGTTCTCGTCAGCCAAAGCCAATAAGAATGGTCGTCTTGCGAGCTTGATTGTTCTTACTGTTTTGTCCTCTTGAGTGACGTTGTATTCAGCATCCCGTCCTTCTCCCCATAATTTCATAATGCAGTGCAAGTCTTGAGGCACTTGGTTTGCTTCAGGAATTAATACTCGTTCTGCTTCGTTGAGTTGGCGGATTAAGTACCAAATGGCTTTGGTTGAGCCATAATTTATTGCGAAGTGTTGTGGTGTTAAGTCCGCAATCGCCATCATCAAACACGTTTTGCCCGTACTTCGAGGACCAGCGATTAAAACGTTTTGGTCGCTGAACACCCAGTTTGTCAGAACACTTAGTGCGCCTTGGTCTTCTCCTACCATTATTTTTCTGAAATACTTAACCACTTCGTGAAGTGTTGGTCTGACCAGCACTACTACTTCTTCTTGTGACGGCAACGCTATCATCATTCATTCCATTTCCATTAATGGGTTTTTTGGCGGCATGTTTTCCAAAATTTTCTTTAAAACGTCAAGTTGGTGTTGAATAGCCATTACGGCAGTCTGGTAACCTTGCTTGAACGCGCTTTGGTTGGTTTTGCCAATTTTCGAAGGATAAACTATTAATAGAAAAAGTACGGAGAGTATGTTCCACGCAGTTCCCATCTCCCGACGCGCATCATTCAAGTCCTGTTTTAAATGACAGGAATTACACAGTTGTTCCCAATCAGAAATATCTCTCAAATACTCGTGACTTTTATTTGCACAGACATACTTTTTGGACGGGCGGATACAACGTTCACAATGATTTGCTTTACCATAATTTTTGTAGAGCCAGAAATGAATACCCATATATCCTTTGATTCGTTTGCGCATAGGAATATAGTCTTTATGTATGCGCATTTCATGCCCTTTAACAAACTTGACAAAACCACCTTTGTGATGACTGTGCTTGCCGCTGGTAAGTTGTCCACAACCGCAAGCACACAATTTTCGTCTTGCTTTACGTCTATTCTCACCATAATAGTGACAAGCATGACTTGAATTAACAAAACGTACCACTTGATGGTTTCCATGATTGCGCCTTTTGCGCCCAATGTCTGCTCCACAACCGCACAAACAGTTCAAGCGTTCACCGCCCACGCCTCAAAAACTTGAGCGTTAAACCAATCGTAACTCGCCCATAAGTATCCGTTAAGCGCCCATTGTGCACTCCACGAGTTCTTGATTAAGAAAGCATTGCGGCTATCATCGTATGCTAATAACATCATGGCGTGACCGTAGTTGGCGTTCAAGTCTTGAACTAACACGCCACTGCCATTGCCAACATAATTTCTAAAACCCGACCCGATGTTGGCACCAATCACAACAGGCATGCCATTATCAATGGCTAACTTGACTCCTTCCACGTTTTCGCAATCATAAAACGCTTTAATGCGAGTCCAACGAGCTGCAAGATTGGCCAGCCATGGCGGACTCGTCTTGTAGTCTTCGTCGTTGTAGGGGAAGTATTGTTCTTCTACCACGCCATCGTGCAATAAACTTTTTAGTGCATCCCGAATGTATGTACCAGTATTCTGCGTTTGCCATCCTTGAGCGAGTCTTGCTTTATACCATGTGAACGCTTCTGATAGGTTTGTTCTGTCTTTACCTTGCTTGTTACGCAACAATTCCAAAGCAGCAACGGTTGCGTGTCCCACACAGGATTGTAGGCGGCCTTGGTTGGTTACGGGAGTAGTCCACTGATAAAGTGACAGGTTTTGTCGAGGATAAAGTGTTGAAGCAACTCCTAAACGTGCCCGACGAGTAGGTGGTGACGTAACGTATTTCAAATTTTTGCATTCAGTAATGCAAAAATCCCGGGAATCATAGATGCTTGGCTTACAACCAGTCGAAAAGATTGACGCTTTCTTTGTGGAATACTTGTTAGCCACGTTTGTTTTCTCCCAATAATTGTTCTAAACTTTCAACGATTCGTGCATTAACGTAATAACGAGCTAAAGCGCTCGTACGCTCGTCACTGCCGAGTCCGCTGATTGCTTTGCACTTGTAACCTTGCATTTGCGCCTTTAAACGTCGAATTTCGTAGTTTAATACGTAACCGCGCATGATTGAATAAATCATGCCGGCACTGGCACATGACCTGACAGGTTTAATTCTCCTTGCTTGTTTGCGCCAAACAACACGTTCTCCACAACACTCTTAATGTCAGCATCCGACATTGCACCCTTTAAAGCAGGCAATTTTACTTTCACAACAGGCTTTTCCGTAAACCATATCCACGCAAACCAACACCGATTGTCCTTATCAGTTTGAAAATTAGCGTTAGGAACTGGTTGAATGCTTGTAGCAACAACATCCGTTGAAGGATTAGCGTTTAACTCGTTTACTTTGTCAGCTATTTGTTGAGCCGTAACCCACGCCAGACTAACGCATTTCTTGTGCCAATCACTGCCGCTTTTAGTGCTATACGCCATTTGGTTTGAAGTCTGCCATCTCTTTTTTGGTGATCTCACTCCACAATCTGTCGGCGTGCGCAATGTTACAAGAGTTAGCTTCCAATACTGCAACCAAATATTGTTTCAAAAACTTCTCTTTACCACCCTCTTGCCGTCTTAACTCAACCATTTTGTCCACAATCTCACATTCTAACGCATTCGGCGCTTCAGGCAATAGGATGGTGGTTTTGAAAGCATCCAAAACAGATTGAGTGGGTGGTACGCATTGCCCACAAACAGAAACGTTGTACCTAGTCTGAAAACCTGTACCCGTCCTGTCGAGCTTAAACACTAATTCCACAGCACTCTTGCCCAAAGCATTCATTGATTCAATTGATGTCGTGATGCCGTCAAAGACTTGTTTTGGCATTCCAAACCTGCAAGGCTCACCACCCACTAACACATTCATCACCTTCGAGTATTTACGACTCTTGCCAGGAAACAAGTCAGTGAACACCGGCGTTTTCAGGAATGCCGTGTTTGAGAACGGCATCGCTTCACCATTCCTAGTTATCAAAGTTTGCGTGGTTTTCGCCCTCAAAAACTTTTTTTGCGAGTTGTCCCATACTGAATACTCGTCAGTCATGTCCAAGTTCGCCAACGAAAACTGTTGCGGATATACTGGTTTCAAATACTTCATCATTTTTTTATTCCTCCGTTGTTTCTTCCTTTGCCGGTTTTGTTCTGACTCCAACAATAATTTTGGTATCCTCAGTTCCAAACTTTCCTGGCCCACTAAAAATTCTCGTCACAATTTCGAGTGAGTGAGTGTGTAAATACTTCACTAATTCAACATCGATTTTTGGCGTTTCTGCTCCCATTTTCACTTATTCCTCCTCCATATCGTCGTGTTAGGCAACCAATTCATGCTCGCAATACAGTGCAGACAACTCTGTTTAACAACAATCTGGCCATTGCGATCACACCAGTTCGGACTACTTATCAAGTATTTAGCGTTTTTAGCACAAAATATCCAATTACCACTCGATGTTTGATCTAAAACCATCTCACATTGCGTCATTTCGTCACCGTCCACGTTATTTGTTCGTATCGTTTCATGCCTAACAATTCCCGTCGTGCTTTGACCACACAAGTCGTGCTACACCTGAACGCTTTGCTTAATTGTTTGTGCGAGTAACCCTTCAACGTTAAACGTTTGAGTTTTTCCAACATTTTGGTTGTCCACAGTATTGGTTTGGCATGTTTCGCGTTTAAAGCACCCAAACAACGCATTGCTAAATGTAGTTTGCGTTGCAAATGACGAGTTGTAACAATATCCAGTATTAAAGCTGTTTGTTCGCCGAATAACAAAACAAGTTGTTTGTTTTCGAATCTGAACCGCACTAATTCATCTGGTCTGATCCGATGAACTATTCCAACAGTGTCGGATAGTGCAGGATGTTTCGTTGCTCCCAAGCTCATAAACGTGTTTTTCTTCTCCCTTCCTTTTTTTTTGCGAGTTGGGTTTTACTGACGTGCTTAATAATTCATCGGTTTTGAGAGTTGTCACACCACAATGCTAACTTTTTTTTGATTGTGGTATGGGTGGTGTTTTTTGCAGTTAATATCCAGAATTAACGGTTTGTTTTGGAATGTTGCGCACCCACAATCGAGATAAACAATACGAGATTCAACGGCGACAGGCATTGTTGGTGGTTTCGGCAGTGGTGTCGTGTTTTGAAATAATTTTTGGAAAGCCTCACTCAAACCAACTGTTTTGCACTTCACAGTCTCAACCTCAGAATAGCATCGAGAGCGATTGTTGCATTGGCATTGCTTGGTTTCACGTTCAACAATCGCAACACGTCTTTGATGAGTTCAAACGTGTATGGCGGAATCTTGTCGTTGTCCATCTCAGTTTTCATCTTGTTTTCCTCCACAAACGCACAACCCTCAAAAACGTGTCGTGATCCAACTTATCACCACAACGAATCCAACCCTCCCGAACAGCAATCCATTGAAACACGTCACCACCCCCACGACAATGCCAGCAACGCCACATACCACTATCAACATTAACACTCAAATTCCTACCCGTCTTACTACCATGAACAGGACTAACCCCAACAAACCAAGACGAATTAGTACACGACTTATGAAAACCAGTTAAACTAATCTCGCAACGCATACTTGGACGTTCCAAGTTCGACGAAACCGATTGGTGTTTAACAACAACATTATTTGACGGTTCAACCCGAATCCATTGCCGCAACGCACTCACTAATTCATCCCCACTAACTTGATGAATAGGAATGTTGTTTTCAACAATGTAACGACCACTCTTCTTAACAGTCTTCGGATGCAATTCAGCACTAACCACACAACCAGGACCCACTACTTGCCTACCCAAAACCTGAACATCACCACACTTATCCTTCAACAATATTTTTGGACTGTCACAAAAATAATAAAAATGGCGACCATTACGAGGAGTTCTTACAGTGAAAGTTTCAACCAAATTACGCTCAACACTATCCAAAACACCAGCCTCAACACCTTCCGGATCAACATCCAAAACCGTCAAACCATGACCAGTCAACACACCATAATTACCACCACTACTCAAGTGTTGTTCCAAAAAAGGATCATCCCATTTCAAACCACGATTAGTCCAACCAGTCCACAACGGAGCCTTATCCCTCACCTTTAAAGGAATAAGCCTAAACTGTTTCAATCGTTCATCAACAAACATTTTTTTTATAGAGTTACCCCTTTCTTTTATTTGTTGCTCATTTATTTCTTATTTATCTTATTTATCTTATTTATCTTATTTATTTTATTTATCTTATTTATCGTCGTTAACCTTGATCAAGTTTAAGATCATAACAAAAACTTGAAAAAAGAAAAGACTGCTATCTACCGAAACCTTTTTAAGTACACATAGAATACGCCTTTCGACGCAGCAATGTGTCACCGGCGCTGACTCGCTACCGGCCGGTTTTGTCTTGACAATATAAACCTTTCGTTAAATCCCGCCTACCATAGAGACAAAAAAGTCATACTACGTTTTCTTCTTCTTCTACAAACTTTCTGATATCCTCGACATGGTCCAAAACCAGTTTCCACTTTCTGAGTCCAAACTGAACTCCACGACCCGCCATGTCAATGTCGCTTTCTTGTTCCACCAGTTTCAACAATCTATGTCCCTTGTATTCTGTTCTTGCACTAACCATTTTTTTCACGCCTCCACTAGTTTTACCATTACTGGCATTCTCATCCTGTTATCCTTAGTCAACTCCAAAAAACGCACCAAAACCTTCAAAGCAATCTTATTCCGTATTTTGTTCTCCCAAAAAAGTCTTACGTTCTCTGCTACCACGAAATTGACGAGTCCCTGACTTGTTTGCAGCACAGCTATGTCGCGTTGCCTACTCTCAAAACCAAGCACAGGCAATAACGCAGTTTTCCACCGTTTCACCTTGATTTGAGCATGACTTCTGATGCCAGCAACATACAAAGCATCCAACTTTTTACCAACAACCCCTTCCTTACTCTCAACACCACCCCACGCTTCACTAAAAGTCCTGTACTGAGTGATCAGTGTTGTGTTGGGTGGAAACACTTTTACTGCTTCCAACAAGGCTCTGCGAGCCTTAAAACCTGTTTTGATAACGTTTTTTCCTTCAAATTTCAAACAATCAAACACGATGAATGTGACAGGCAATAATTGGCTCATCAAAATAAAACTTTTGGTTTGTTTTCGGGCCATTACTGAATTAAAGTCTGAAATGCCGTTTTTGACAACGCACAATTCGCCATCCAACACGCTGTTTCGTGGGTACCCGAGACAGTCGAGTTCTGGAAACATTCTCTTACATTCTCTGCCATTACGCAATGTTAAACAGTCAATGCCGCCTTGATTGTTAGTCGTTAATAATGCTCTTAACCCATCCATCTTGCTTTCCCAACAATACTCGTCTTGTTTTAACGTGTTGACTTCTGATTCCAGGAGTTCAGAACACAACATGACTGAGTTAGTGGCAGTCATATCGCGCACCGTTTCAACCTTTCCTTTAACGCCTGGTCTGATAAAAAGCGTAGTTGTTCAAAATTCGCTTTCCTCAACAAACCCATGACGCACTTCATGTTTGTGCTGGTTAATCCGTTAATGCACACTATTTTTTCTGTTTCGTAATGCGTGTAGTCGCAATCTTGTCGTCCGCCCATTCGTTTCATTCCTCCGTTTTCAGTTCTCCGCAATAACAACACAATTCTTGATATGACTCGTTCCCAAGACTTACAATGCGGTATTTGCTTTCGCCACAACGCTGGCAGATGTGAGTAGTCACAAATTCGTTCACAGATTCATTAGTGCCAGTCATACTAAACACTTTCGCCTTCGAGTTCGTCATCGCACATTTCACAAGGAGCATTGTTAGCAACCCGCACACCTGGCTCGTCCTCGCGTCCTTTCATGTGTTTCTCACACAAATACTTAACGCAGTCTTTCATCATTGTAGTACCTCATTCAAAACGTCAATGGTTTCTTGAATTTTGGTTTCTTGTGTTAACTCTGCCCTGCGCTGAATACCCTCGCAAAGTTTACACAATCCACTGCCATACTTGCTGCCCCTATCACCTTTAAATGTGGCTTTGCATTTCCAACAAGCCAGCACGTTCTTTTCAATGATGAATGGTGCGTGTTTGAATCCGTGCAATTCTTTGTTTTTTAACATTAACGTTTTTGTTGCTCCCATTTTCGTTTCATCCTCCACGAAGTAATCATCGTGCATTGTTTTATGCACCCATTGCTTGTGCCAACAACGCAAAAGTGTCGAGTTCCTTCTTTTCGACGACCGCAGTCGTTGTTATTGCTGGCACTTCACCTTTTAGTTTTGCTTCACAAATTTCTAACAAGCGTGCTGCTGACTGATCCGTTACGTCCTCAATGCTCACTACACCCTTTAATGTATCCAAATACTTGCTCAAAATGCTTGCATCGACTTCTTTCACGATAACATTGGGTGCTAGTGTCGGCGGTGCAACAACACGTTCAGCCGTCACTAATACGTCTGCCTTCAATCGTAAGCCATCCGAACCAACACTCAACAAATTATTCTTTCCGTTCTTGCGCAACACCACCGAAGCAAACAATCGCTTATTCTGCTCGAACAATACTTTAACCAATGTTGCGTAAACCGAAAAACAGTTTTCAGGCACAACCCAATAACTCTTATCCGAAGGCACAGGCACGGAATCCACAACCTTCAACACTTCAACGTCAGTGCTCTCCCTAACGCCCCTAACACTACTATATTCATCAGCGTTTAAGGCAATGTTGACATCTTTCGTTAGTCCAACGGCTCGAACTGTTTCTTCATAACTCACGACAGCAGCGCACGTTGAGCATTTCCTGATCTGCTCCAATCTCGCACTGTGGCATGGGCTTATGAGTCGGAATGATTCCTGTACTTTAACGGCGTTCACCAGTTTAACTGGAATACTCACGAGTCCAAGCCGCAATAGTTTCCGGCTGCCACGTTGTTGTGATACTTCATTCGTTTTCATCTTTGTGTGCGCAAGGAGACCCCATCCGAAAGGGTGGGAAGGAATTGCGCTCCTCCGTTCGTTTTGAAATGGTGCGATAGCCAGAACACTTTTGTTCTGCCTATCCTTTTGTTCTCCGCATTCCTTATCCAAAAACTGTTTTTTGTTCCGCCAACAATTCGTCCATGTTCACATATTGTTCCTTTGCGTATTCCTTTGAAGTTTCCAGTACTATACTTATCTCGGATGCCTTTTTTGGCGGGTTGCGTGTCGTGCAATCGTCTTCGTACTGGACGATATGTATCGTCCACTACTAAGAAATGTCCCGGCATAACGTGTTTTTTAGCGTGAACGTGAACGGCTAATGCTAATGCGTCTGAGCAGTGCGCATTGAACACTTCTGCACTCTTAGACGAACTCTTCTGATACCCGTACTGTGCGCGGAAGTCCTGTGTATCATAACCCGAACACTGGAATAAGTCTCCACACTCCCGCAAATAATTCTTGATAGCAGTCTTTCCTATTTCGATAGTGCTAAAATTCTTGCCCCGCTTGTTATCTCGATGATTGAACTTGACATCTTCCAATACCGTACTCGTTATCGGGTAATACTTGAAAAATTCAGCCATGCACTTTAATCTGCTTTGAACCATCACTCTTTGCGATGGAGCAAGAAAACCTTTCTTGCCTCGATTGTCAAACTTTGCTGGTCTTCGCCTGCAATTTCTGAATCTTCGCGCCCTTCTCAAATCGCTCCGTTCTTCGAGTTTTTTCACCAATTTCTTCTTGTCTGGCAATTTCCACATCACTGACAAATTATTCTCTTTGCCACAAACTACGCTGTATCCTTCAAACTTTGTGCCGAGATCTACGCCCAAAACAGTCTTGGGCGTCTCTCTGCGCGTTTCAACAACCATCTGAATGCCGAACTGTCCAAACTTGCTCCACGCTGGAACTGCCTGTTTTGCCTTCAACAATTTATAGGCTTTGCTCGGTTTTGTTGGAGTTAATGGTCTTCCATCTTTGCCCAACACAAAGACAGAATGTGCCGACATACGGCTTCCCTTGCGGGAATCATACCCACTTCCCGAATGAAGCAAAGGCTTAGAGCAACCAGCAAGGTTGTCTTGCTGGCTTAGTTTGCTCGTCGCATTAAACGATTCTGCAGAAGAGGTCAGAGCTAGTGGAGCACTCCTGACGTTCTTATGTAGCCTTTGTTTCGTAGTTTTCCGCATTTTTGTTCTTTACTTCAAACTTTCGGTAGTTCAACTCTTACGTTGTAAGTCGTCACTTACAAGCCCCGCCCTTTCAGGACGGGGTAGTTGACTCCTGCTTTCCAACCTTTCCAGTAAGCATCAAAAAAAGTGTTGCTCACCAATTCCTGAAGTTGCCGGTTTATTCCTGCATTACTGCAAAATTCGGCGTAAGCTTCGGCATACTTTAATCGCTCCACATCATCATTCGTCATTGTTGTTGCTCCACACTTATTTTTGCGTTTATTGTTTTCGTGAATGAATCACTGATATTGTGTACTGACATTTTTGCGTTGCGATACCACCTGTACCAGGTCCGTACATCCTTGCCAGTCATGCTTGCCCATTCCTTCGCCTTCTGGCTCACGCTCAAATCAGCGTTATCCAGTAATTCTTGAAACAATTTTTCGGGATACGATGCCGTGAAACACGCTAGTCTGCGCTTGTATTCAACCTCATTGTTGAGCACGTTGCTTAACTGCTCAATCGTTCTGTACGAGTATTTCAGGAACGGGTTATGTTCTAAGCCCGCCAACAAATCATGTATGACTTTTTCGTCACACTCTGCTGTTTCCAACACTTCCCTGCTAGATGGGCAATGCTCGTACAAAACCATTCGGTCAAGCACTGCCAACACATCACTATTACCACCACGTTCTACATTATTACACAAAATCAACATTTTACCCTTAAAATTAACGCTCAACTCCACCAATTCCGAGCCTTTTACAGTTTTTTCCCACTTCACCAATCCCAAACTATCACAAGCACCCTTAACAATACCCAACACTGAAGGATCACGCCACAAGCTAACTACATCATCAAACACGTGTAAAACGCTATTAGATGCCTTCAGGGACAACATTAATGCTAAAGGGCTAATATGGGCTTGGTGCAAAACAAAATCAGTCTTAGACTTCCTAATCGCGTTTAAAGCAGCCGTACTTTTTCCCAAACCACCATCACCCAAGACCAGCATGGCCTTATCCTTGCTAGCCAAAAAAGCAGCAATACTATCACCCAATCCACTAGTGCCCAATTTTCTAACTTGTAATAACGCAGTTTTCAATTCTGCAACCTGCAAAAACTCTTGCTCGTCATTTAAAACAACAATTTCGCCATTAATGTCAGGACGAGTCGTTTTACGTTTTAAACACTTAAACTCGCCACATTCCACAATATTGTGGTAATTAGACATAACAGATAAATTACTGTCATAAAGTGCGAACACGTCCAAACCGTCCAAATCACTTGGAACTTCCAATTTTTTGGACAATTTCGCCTTTAA
>ERZ1292629.2207-Hain-H43-01um-R1-2207-length-16897-cov-5_pt1 | contig 16897 bp, 16 predicted proteins | sample MGYA00564399_ERZ1292629 | MGnify/ENA primary metagenome ERZ1292629 (study PRJEB36523, sample SAMEA6512636) | groundwater metagenome | collected 2019-01-08 | study: AquaDiva: Metagenomics assemblies of 32 groundwater samples
AGATTGTTTTTTTAAACAACTGGTGTCATTTTTCCCAAATCCCTTAAAGATGCCATAAAGGTAATACGCCCAGACCAGGAATTGAACCTGGATGCCTGTGAAGGCTCGGTGTTCGAGACCGATGCAGTACCATTGTGCCATCTGGGCTTAAAAAAATAAAGAATTAGGTGTTTTTAACTTTAATTAAATATAACTAACTTATTTAACAACTTCAGCACTGATTATCTTCACCTGTTGCAATGGCTTGTCATTGCCATCTGTCTGGACTTTCCCGATTTTATCAACAACATCCATTCCCTTTACAACTTTGCCAAAAGCAGGATGTTTTGTGTCAAGAAAATTATTATTTACAAGATTTATAAAAAACTGGCTTCCTCCGGTATTAGGTCCGGCATTTGCCATTGATATTGTGCCCCGGTCATTTTTATTATGATTTGTAAATTCATCCTTAATTTCATATCCCGGGCCCCCCATGCCTGTTCCAGTAGGGTCTCCACCCTGAATCATGAATCCATCAATTATCCTATGAAAAATAATTCCATTGTAAAATCCTTGATTTACAAGCTTCTCGAAATTCCCAGAGGTTATAGGCATGTCTTTATACAATTCAATTGTAATATCACCCATATTCGTTTTTAGCAAAACTTTCTTATTCTCTAGAATAGCATTTCCTGTCATTTTGTAAACACCAAAACCAACTACCAATACAAGTATTATAAATATTCCGATTATTAATTTCATACGATTCTATTACTCATATTCTTTTTAATCTTTTCTCAAAGACTATTTTTATATACTCTAATCAAAAAGTTCTTGAGTTTTACCACACACTAAAGTATGGATTTTTCTATCAAGTATCTTAACATAATTAAAAACAGTTTAAAAGTTTTTAATCTGCCTGAATATATTCATACTTCTTGTCTTTATAATTCTTCAGAACAACTTTCTTCTTTCCAACTCGCTTTACATATTCCGGAAGCAAAGGTATTTTACCTCCTCCGCCAGGAGCATCAATTACAAAATGCGGAACGCATAAACCAGAAGTATATCCTCTGATTCCTTTGATGATTTCGAGTCCTTTTTCAACTCTTGTCCTAAAATGATTTGTTCCTTTTACCAAATCAGTCTGGTAAATATAATATGGCTTTACACGGATTTCAATAAGCTTTTGCATTAACCTCTTCATAATCTCAACATTATCATTAATGCCTTTTAGCAAAACAGTCTGGCATCCAACAGGAATTCCAGCATCAACAAGCATTGCACATGCCCTTTCGCTTTCAGGAGTTATTTCAGCAGGGTGATTAAAATGAGTATTAACATAAATTGGATGATACTTCTTAAGCATATTGCAAAGTTCAGGAGTTATTCTTTGTGGAAGCGTGCATGGCATTCTTGTACCAATTCTGATTATCTTAACATGCTCTATCTCCCTTAAGCTCTTAATGATTTTCTCAAGCAAACTGTCATCAAGCATTAATGGGTCGCCTCCAGATAAAATAACATCCCTAACCTCTGAATGTTCCCTAATATATTCAATTCCTTCAAGAATTTCACTCCATTGCTTAGGCTTATTTAGATCTCCAACTTTTCTTTTTCTGGTGCAGAATCGGCAGTACATTGCGCACTGGTTCGAAACTAGAAATAAAACTCTATCAGGATACCGATGCGTTATTCCCTTAGGCACATTGCCCTTATTGCTTTCCCCTTCTTCATTCAACGGATCTTCAAAGCCAAAATTATCATTTATCTCTTCATTTGAAGGAATGCACTGCTTGTATATTCCAGGTTCTCTCAAAGCAAGAGCAAGATAGTAAGGATTAATTTTCGCAGGATATTTCAAGCATATTTCCTCAAATTCAGATGCAGGAATCCCTAAAAAAGCTGAAAGCTGTTTTGGAGTAGAAATGCTTTTTCGGATTAAATCCTTCCAGCCAGATGATTCTAAATTCTGTCCAGTTACAGAAAAGTTAGACTTTAATCTAGAAGCATAAGATAATACAAGACCATCAGGATCGGGGGGCTCTTCAGCTGGCTCGCCTAAACTGCTATTATTTTCACTCATTTTTTATAATAGTTTAATTAAATATGCCCTTTGTATTTAAACATTTCTCTTTTTCTAATTTGCGACGATAAATTAAGCCTCTTCTTTATCTCTTTGTAAGCACTGAATGCTGCAATTGCTCCTTGAGCTGCAGCAGTTAGTATCTGCTTTAGCTCACCTTCAGTCACATCGCCTGCAGCATAAAAACCTTTAACATTTGTTTCCTGATTTTGATTTGCAATAACATACCCATCCTTTGCAGTCTTAACTTTTAAATTTCCAATTAAATCCAGCCCGGGTTCAGAGCCTATTTCAATAAAAACTCCATCAAGAAGTAGAGTTTTGCCAGATTTTAATTTAATTCCATCAACTTTTGTCTTGCCAGTTATTTCTACAACTTCTTCATTAAACAAAGACTCAATTTTATTATTTTTTTCAACTAATTCAGCCCAGGATGGCTCTGCATTAGTAAAAGCTTCTTTTCTATATATAATATAAACTTTTTTTGCATATTCTGCCAGTAATAATGAAGCTGTTAAAGCGACATCTCTTCCTCCAACAACAGAAACAACTTTATTTCGAAAAAAGCCCGCATCACAAGTTGCGCAATAACTTACTCCTCTTCCAAGCAACTCGTCTTCACCTTTAACACTCAGTTTTCTTCTTTTATTGCCTATAGCAAAAATAACTGTTTTAGATTTATATTCTTCTTTGCTGGTTTTAATTAAAAAAATATCATCTTTTTTTTCAATTGAATTAACACTTGTAAGAGTTATTGGAACATTCAAAGCTTTAGCTTGCTTGTGCATTTTTTCCATCAGTTCAAGCCCGCTAATACTTTCATAAGAAGGAAAGTTGCAGACTTTATGTGCAGTAGCAGCCATTCCTCCAATATCCTTAGCTAAAACTAAAACATTCAGCATATAACGTGCAGCATAAACAGCAGCACTTAGCCCAGCAGGCCCGCCTCCAATAATTATCAAATCATAAGTCTTCATTGTCCTAAAAATCCTAGAGAAGTTATAAATATTTCTAATATCCTACAAGGCATCAATTTCCTTTAAAACCCATTCAGCACTTTCAGTTAATTTCAGTTTTTTTATTGCTCCAATTGGGTCTAATACCCCGTAGCTTGCTGCGATATTTTTTCGTTCCCAATTGGAGGCTTAAAGAATACCCCACAGCTTGCTGTGATTGGGATTCTTTATTTCATCAATTGAAAGAAACTTTGCCTTTGAAATGTCAACGCCTTCACTTGTCCTTAAATCAGTATTTTTGGCTTTTGCAAGATGAAAAAATACAATGCTATGATAATTTCCAGGCACATTAATCAATTCTTTATATCTTATCAGCTTTATAATGTCAACATCTAAAAAAATAAATATCATGACGCCCAGACCAGGAATCGGACCTGGATGCCCTTTCGGGCCGGCTTTTCCAGAGCCGTGCAGTACCATTGTGCCATCTGGGCAATATGATAAATGATTATTAAGTGCTTAAAAAGATAACTAATATCACAAAACCCTGAAGGGTTTGTCGTGGTTTTGTGAGAACCGGGAAAATCTGCACTGTAGACTCCACAATGAATTGTGGAGATTTTAACGTGTATTAAAAAAAGATTCTTAATCAAAATCATCTCTTTCAATCGGAAATTGCTTGCATAGATTTCGGATTTCACGCTTGATGTTTTCTTTAAGTAAAGAGTTATTCATGTCTTTTAGAACCTGTGAAATCCAAAGCCCGACTTTTTCCATTTCTGGCTCTTTCATTCCTCTTGAAGTCAGCATCGGTGTTCCAAGTCGAATACCAGAGGGCTTGAAAGGTGTTGAAGGGTCAAATGGAATTGTATTTGCATTTGTCACAATTCCTGCATCTTCTAAAGCAACTGCAGCATCTTTACCCAGTCCTGGCTTTCCAACAAAAGAAGTCCCAATTAAATCAATAAGAATTAAGTGATTGTCAGTTCCGTCTGAAACTAATTTAATTCCATTATCCATTAAGCTTTGAGCAAGAGCTTTTGCATTTTTTACAATTTGCTGTGCATATTCCTTGAATTCTGGCTTTAAGGCCTCGCCAAAAGCAACAGCCTTAGCAGCTATTACATGCTCATGCGGCCCGCCCTGCAATCCGGGAAAAACAGCTTTGTCAATTTGTGCCCCGAATTTTTCTTTGCATAAAATTATTGCGCCTCTAGGCCCGCGCAAGGTCTTATGAGTTGTTGATGTAACAACATCTGTAAATGGAAATGGAGATTCATGAACATCTCCGACAATTAATCCGGCAATATGAGAAATATCAGCCATACTGTAAGCTCCAACTGATTCTGCTATTTCATGGAATTTTTTGAAATCAATTTTTCTTGGATAAGCTGTATAACCAGAAATAATTAATTTTGGCTTTTCTGCTTCTGCAATTGCTTTTATTTCATCCATGTTTAACAAGCCAGTTTTTTTATCAACTCCATAGGAAACAAATTTGTATTCTTTGCCTGAAAAATTTACAGGGCTTCCGTGTGTTAAATGTCCGCCATGAGATAGATTCATTCCAAGTATTTTATCCCCCTTCTGCAAGAGTGCAAAATAAACAGCCATGTTTGCAGGGCTTCCTGAATGCGACTGAACATTAACATGCTCTGCTCCGAATAATGCTTTTGCTCTTTCAATTGCAAGAATCTCAACATTATCAACAAGGCCATTTCCTTGATAATATCTTTTCTTAGGGTATCCTTCTGAATATTTATTATTTAAAATAGAGCCACACGCTCGCCGAACAGCAAGGCTCGCATAATTCTCCGAAGGAATCATGTTAAGAGTTGTATCCTGCCTTTCATTTTCAAGCTGAATCAAGCCAAATATTTCAGGGTCAGAATATATCACACTTTTCATGTGGTTAAGCAAGATTATTTGTTTATATAGATTATGGTAAATAAAGAAATATTTGCTTTAAAGCCAAGTACATAATAGTATTTCTTGTAAAATACATTTTGCAGGACAACAATGATTTATAACCTAGTTAAAGAAAGAAAAACATGGATAACTTAAAAAGGGGCTTGTTTATCGCATTTGATGGCATAGACGGCTGCGGTAAGACAATGCAGATATACAAATTCGTTGAATATTTTTCAAAATTAAACAAGCATAATCATATATTAGTTACAAGAGAGCCTTACAAAGACCACAATATTCGGGAAATTTTAAGGTCAGATACAAATCCCTTAAGCCAGGCAGAAAAATTAGCCGACCTCTTTATCCAGGACAGAATAAACCATGTAAATGAATGTATACTTCCTGCACTGGAAAAAGGCCATCATGTTGTAACAGATAGATTTAAGTTTTCAACAATAGCTTATCAAGCAGCACAAGGCTTGGATATACAAAACCTAATTAACAGGCATAATATGCTTCCAATCCCAGTTATCACTTTCATAATTGATGTAACTGCAGAAGTGGCTGCTCAAAGAATGAAAAAAGAAGAAGATAGAAAAGAGCAGAAGTTTGAATCAAACTTGGAATTCCAGGAAGCTGTCAGGCAGAATTACCACAAAGCAAAAGAATTGCTAAAAAATGAAAGAATATTTATTATAGACGGTAATCAAGAGCCTGAAAAGGTTTTTGCAGACATAAAAACAATTTTCGAGCGTGAAGTATTGAATGCAGACATAAAAAAGAGATACAATTCTTTGGATGAAGTTCCGGATTATATTAAAGAGAAATTGAAGAAATACTTTACAAATGTTGGAGGGGATATTTTTGCAATTACAGGTCTTCCTGCTGAATTAACAGGCGGCGCTCTTGCTCGTTACTCGCGGACTCCAACTGGCATGCAGCTGACAATGATAAATGAATTTTTTGATGAAAACGGAGAGCCTTCGCAGGAAAAAGGGTCAGAATTAATAGACCGCGTGCTAAATGCATTTGGGGATGATTCTATAGGTGAATTAGAAGGCATTCATGTAGGCATAGAAAATATCTCACAGATTTTAACAAAAACCTTTGAAGACAGAAGAATCGGAGGCTCGCCAATTGAGCAATCAACCAGATATGTTAAATTTGACCAAAAAGACAAAAATGGAAAATGGAAATATCTTAGGCCATTAGAAGTAATGAATTCTCCTATAAAAGATAAATATGAAAAAGTAAATGATTTGGCTTTTGAAATATACAGTGAGGCGATAAAAAGGCTTGTTGAATATTTCAAGATGAAACTGCCTGAAGATTCTTTTGAAATTGAGATTGAAAGAAATAAAATGAAAATGAAAATTAAAAAAGCTGATTTAGAAGGTGAAGAAGAGGCAAAGGCATTCAAAACAGCATACGGCTTTACAGTGAGATGCGCTGCTCTGGATGTTGCAAGATGCACTCTCCCTGCTTCAACTCTTACTCAATTAGGCCTATATGGCAATGGAAGGTTTTTCACAAATGTGATAAATGCGCTAAAAAGCGGTGAACTGGAAGAAGAAAGACAGAAAGGATTAGAATTAGAGAAAGAGTTAAAAAAAGTAATTCCTACTTTTATAAAAAGAAATAAATGTGACCCTGAAGTTTCAATGCGAAACAAAAGAATGCGCGAATTAACACTTCAGGCATTTAAAGATACAAAGCCAACTGCTGATAGAGTAACACTTGTTTATCATCGCGAATTAATTGATGAAGTTGTTGCAAATTCATTCTTCCCTTATACAAATATCTCGCTGCAGCAAATTCAGGAAGAAGTTAAAAACATGTCTTATATGGACAAGCAAAAAATACTTGATATCTATATAGGAAAAAGAAATTCAAGAAGAGACAGAACTCCAAGAGGATTAGAAGCAGGCTATCCAATAACATTTGATTTAGTAGGATGTTTTGCAGAATATAGAGATTTGCAAAGGCATAGAATGTTAACACAGCAAAGACAGCTGCTTTCAACTGATTTGGGGTTTGTCATGCCTGCTGAAATAGTCGAAGTCGGATTGGGTAAAGAAGTTGAAGAGCTCGTTAAATTAATGGAAGAATTAAATTTCGAGCTAAAGCAAAGAGGATTAATCATTACCTCTCAATATGCAACTCTTTTTAATCATAGAATGAGATTTGTAATGGGAATGAACTTAAGAGAATTTCAGCATCTTTCAGAATTAAGGACACAGCCTGCAGGACATTTTAGTTATAGAAGCATGACAATGGAAATGGCTAAAGCCCTGGAAAAGCGCGACCCCTGGACAAAGAGAGTATATGAATTTGTTGATTTTTCCGACCCGGGCAATAAAATCTCAAGAGCAAAAGAACAAGCCAAAATTGCGGGCAAGAACCTTGCCAAAGGCGTTGATAGCAGCATTGATTTTTAATTGCCTGTTAAATACTGTTTTACAAAAGGCCAGGAAAACTTAGTCCAGTTTTCGACAATAAATCCTTGTGGATTTTGAAATAGCTCTTCAAGCTCGCCAATTGAGTAAAATCTTCCTTCACTCATTTCATCATCACCTTTTTTTACCTCTCTTGTTGTCTCTGCAATTGCAACAACACCAAAATGCACTCTTCCAACCGAATCTGTGTCATCATTAATATAACCAACTACTCGTGGTGTTGGATACACGTCCATTGAAACTTCCTCTCTTAATTCCCGCATCATTGCATCAATAATCGGATGTCCGGAATCAGTTTCATCTATATGCCCTCCAATTCCTCCGGATAATTTTCCTTTTAATCTCTCTTCCTTATAATCTTTAGTCGTAGTTCTTTTGTAAATAAAAACCTTTTTTGTAACCGGATTTACAATCCATACATAAGGAATTATCTGCTGGACACTTTCATCTTGCTCAAGCTTATCTTCTCTTTCCATGTAAGAGCTGTTTTGTAAAATAATAGGGACAAAATTCCTCTGGCTTGTATCTATAAACCCTTGAAAATAGCCTTCCTCAAAAAGCACGTTTCTAGAAACAACAAGTGCTTTCTTAGCCATTCAGTTCATTAACTAGAATAGTTTATAAAAATATGGATATTTTAGAACAAATTATTTTTAATACTAAAGTATAAATATTAATCTTTAGAGAGATAATAAAATGAGGATAGAAATTTTAAGAGAAATTGATTTCGAACAGCTGACAGCAATGCTTCGTCAAGTTCCTCTTATGCAACCTGCAAGTGATGGCTTTCCGATTAGAGTCTATGAAAAAGCAGAAATAGGGATTAGAATACTTAGCCCTGATGAAGTAAACCCATCTACATTTTATTTAATAGCTTCAAATCTTCAGTTCCAAAGAAAATTGAGAGAAAATCTATTAACCAAAGGCATTGACACGTTAAATCTAGAGAAGGCATTAGAAATTCAGAATGGAGAAGAAATCTGGACATTAACCCCTCCAATTATAGAGGTTACTCCAAGAACAGTGCAGTATATTCCTCAAGATGGAGAAATAAACTATTCTAAAACAACAGAACTGCAAATCCCTACAATAAATGATGGGTGTCATCGTATTAAGCTTGCACAGGACTTAGGAATAAATGTTACATGCGTTTTTATTTCAGGAGCATCAAGAGAGTATCCGTTTTATGCGCATCCAAATTCTTGGGATGAAGTAAAAATTGTCTCTCAAGTTCCAGAAACAAAAAGAGAGAAAAAGCTTTATATGCGAGAGGACTGCTATGCACTGTATAGAAATTTTGGAGCTATAGGCTGCGACAAGCCAAGATTTACAAGCAAATGAAAGAAATATTCAAAAATACAACGCATATAGGATTCGACCTTGATGGAACTCTTTATCCATATACTGCAGAAATTCAAAATAGAGTTAAGGATGAAATTGCAAAAAAAGTACTTGATAAAAAACCAGAGCTAAATTCAATAGACAATGCAAGAAAGTTTCTTGAGGAAAAGTATAAAGAATTAGAGTCTACTACAAAAATTATGGCATATTTAGGATACGAAAATCCTTCCAAAGCAATGGACGAATGTCTTGCAAAAGCAGATATTCTGGATTTGCTTAAAAAAGATAAAGTTTTGGAAAAGATAATAAAAGAATTAGCACAGGCTTATACTTTATATCTAATAACCGGAAGCCCGGAAGATTTAACAATTAAAAAACTGGAGAAAATAGGAATAAACCCAGATTATTTTAAACTAAAAGTATATAGCGATACGCCCGGAGCAGGCTTGAAATTTGATGGCGATGCATTTAATTTTATAATTAAAAAGTCAAATGCTCCTCCGTCCTGCCATGTTTACATTGGCGACAGGCCAAATACAGACATACTGCCATCAAAAAAATTAGGCATGAAAACAATAGCTGTTGGAGATATAAAAGAAGCAGATATTCAAATAAAAGAAATTCATGAGATAAAAGGATTGTTTATTCCTTCATCTCAATCTTAATCTGAACGCTTCTTGGAATCTGAAGCTTCATAATTGGGTGTAAAATTCTGTCTTCAGCTGGAATATCAATTATTCTTCTATGAACTCTCATTTCATACCTGTCAAAAGTAGCAGTCCCATTCCCGCACGGAGATTTTCGTGTTGTTACCTTTAATTTTCTAGTTGGGATAGGAATAGGCCCCCTCATAACAACACCTGACCTTACAGTAATATCCTTAATCATAGCTATAACTGAATTTAGAGCCGCTATGTCAATACTACTTAACTTTATCCTTACTTTTGCCATGGGGATTTTAAAGAAGATTGGTTTTTAAAGCTTATGTTCAAAATATTTTACTTTGCAGACTACTTTTCTAATTAACCCTTAGTCACTCTTCCCAATTCTCTTTTCAGGCTTAATCCTCTTCACTCCAAGCTTCTTATAAATTTCTTCTTCTGTTTTTCCCGCAATTCTTTTCTTGCCTTTGAACAAACCGTATTCATTCAATTTTAACCCTTTCTTGATTGCAATTTTTCTCAGCCAGATGTTATGTTGTTTATCTCCTGTAAAGTAAAGCAATCCTGCCCCAAATTCTTCTGGACTAAACACGCGAATATCTATCTGCATATTATCCTTTGTTATAATCGTTGCTTTTTCTTTTCCTTTGCCTAAAACCTCTTTCACAAAATCCATTTTTATAAAAGAGCCTATAACCTTTTCAGGAGAATTTGTCTCAACAACAAGGTCTATATCCCCAATAGTTAACTTCTTTCTTCTTATTGAGCCAGCAGCAATCACTTTAGAAACCTCTTTCAATTTTCTTAATTCAACAATAATTCTGCCAGCAATTTTTTCAGCTTTTTTCAAGGGGATTCTTCCTCTCTGCCTCGAATAAATCTTAATGCCTTCAAGAATTTTTTGCTCTGATTTTTCCTTAAATCCTGGCAAGCCGATTAATTTATGTTCTAAAACAGCTTTTTTCAATTCAGCAATATTTTTTATTCCTTTGTCAAAAAACAATCTTGCTTTCTTCACCCCAATTCCCGGCACATTCATCATCTCATACAAGCCTGCAGGAATGCTCTTCTTTAGCTCCTCATACTGCTCAATCTTGCCTGTTTCTATAAACTGAATTATTTTTTTAGAAATTCCCTCTCCAATTCCGGAAAGCTGTTCAAGCCCTTTTTGCCCTTTTTCAAAATAAATATCCTTAACATTTTTTTTAGTCCTTCAATTGTCTGTGCAGCCGCCCTATAAGCCTGTGGTTTAAAATTAACACCTTTCATTTCAAGCATGTCTGCTATTTCATAAAGAATTTTAGCAATATCTGTATTCAGCATCTAAACCTCTGAATAATTAATAACTCAATTGTTATAAATCTTTCAAAAAAGTAAGCCGGCACGCCGCAGTGCCAGCCCTTTCATTCCAGCCAAAGCGGAATGAATATGATAAATTTAAAGTTCTAAAGCCCTATATAAGTTTAACTAATTACTTCTTTCTATCAAGTTTTATATTTCTTTCCTTTAACAACTAGAATCTAAAATATTTAAGCTTAACGAAAAGAAATAAAAAGTAGTGTTATTATTAAATTTAATGAATCTTAAACAAGCCCAAAAGCTATTTGACGAGTATGTTAAAACAGAAGAAATAAGAAAGCATTGCTTTGAGGTTGAGACAATTATGTCTGCTCTTGCCATAGAATTAAAAGAAAATGAGGAAAAATGGGCAATTGCTGGTCTTCTTCATGATATGGATTATGATATTGCTAAGAATATTAAAGAACAAGGAAAGATAGCTGTAGATATATTAAAATCAGATACTAACTGTGATGAAGACATTTGCCATGCAATTCTTGCTCATAATGAAAAGACCGGCACAAAAAGGGAATCTAAATTCGATTATGCACTTTCAGCAGCAGATAATATTTCTGGATTAATCTATGCTTACGGTCGAGTAAGAGAATCTCTGGATAGCATGGAAGTCTCTGGTTTAAGGAAAAGATTTAAAGAAAAAAAATTTGCAGCAACAGTAAGAAGAGACCTCATACAAGACATAGAAAAAACCGGCCTCTCGCTTGATAGATTTATGGAAATTTCAATTAAAGCAATGCAGAGTATTGCTAAAGAAATTGGATTTTAAATAAGAATAATAACATATTTAAAAACAAAATCTTAATCTAAGGCATGGTAGAAGAGGTGTTAATTTTTATAAGCTTAATTATAGGGCTGGCTGCTGTCATCACAATTCTTGCAAAAGCAATAAAGCAGCCCCCAATTATTGCTTATCTTATTTCAGGAATTTTAGTCAGTCCGTTATTTCTGAATCTAATTTCTCCAAAAACAGCCTCATCTGACTTTATCCAAATCCTTGCCCATATTGGGGTGGCATTATTGTTGTTTATTGTAGGCTTGAGTTTAGACTTTAGAATATTAAAAGATGTCTGGGGCGTTTCAGCTCTCGCTGGTTTGGGAGAGATTATAGTTACAACACTGATTGGTTTTTTAATTGCCATTGCTCTTGGATTTAATTCAGCGCTGGCAATTTATATTGCAATAGCGCTGGCATTCTCGTCAACAGTAGTTGTTGTAAAAATTCTGTCAGATAAAAAAGAAATGGACACTCTGCATGCAAAAATTGCAGTAGGAATTTTAATAGTTGAGGATTTTGTTGCTGCCATAGTATTAATGTTAATCCCCATAATAAAGAACGGAGGAGAAAGTCTTATATTTATCCAGCTTGCCAAAATTATTGGCTTAATTGCAGTTATATTTGTCTTTTCTGTTTTTATTTTGAATAAACTTTTGCATTATTTAGCTAAAAATCAGGAAACATTATTTTTATTCGGAATTGCTTGGGCTCTAATTCTTGCCACAGTTTTTAATTATCTTGGCTTTTCATTAGAAATCGGAGCTCTAATCGCAGGCATGTCTCTGGCTTCAAGCAAGTATACTCTAGAATTGGGCGGAAAAATAAAGCCATTGCGGGATTTCTTTGTAGTGTTATTCTTTGTTTTCTTTGGCAGTCAGCTTGCAGGCCCAATAACCTCACATTTAGTTCTGGAAGCTCTGGCCTTCTCTGCATTTATACTTGCAGGCAAACCCCTTATTGTAATGACCTTCATTAAATTTTTTGGATTCAAAAAAAGAACAACTTTCCTTGCAGGATTAAGTCTTGCTCAAATCAGCGAATTTTCATTAATATTGGTCTTGCTTGGGTTCAATCTAGGCTATTTGTCTCAGGAGGTTATGAGCCTGGCTGTTTTAGTCTCATTAATTACAATAGCAATCAGCAGTTACAATATTTATTACTCGCATTCCATTTTTAACAGAATCTCACACCTGTTAAATATCTTTGAAGGAGAAAAAGATGAAGAAACTGGCAAAAAGGAGATTTATGATATAATTCTGTTTGGTTATAACAGAATAGGCTTTAGTCTGTTGAGAACACTTAACAAAATCAAAGCAAAGTATATAGTTGTTGATTACAATCCTCGAGTTATACTTGAATTAAGCAAAAAAAGGATTAATTGCGTTTATGGCGACGCAAGTGACAAAGAGTTTATTGATGAATTGCAATTAGACAAAACAAAATTAGTAATCTCAACAATTCCAGATATGGACTCCAGCTTAACAATAAAAGAAAGACTGGATGAAGTTAAATCAAGTGCCGTATTTATTGCAACTTCAGAGCATATCAACGATGCTATTGATTTATACAAAGCAGGAGCAGATTATGTTATAGTCCCTCAAGTTCTCGGAGGCGAATGCGCCTCAACAATTGTTCAGGCATTCCATACAAATAAGAAAAAATATAAACAGGCAGGCAGAGAGAATATCAAAGAATTACAAAAAAGACTTAAGGATTAAACTTTAAATAACACCATTCTTTATTAAAAATATGATAGATATTAAGCTAATCAGGGAAAATCCGGAAATTGTTAGGGAGAGCCAAAAGAAAAGAGGGCTGGATGCAAAGGAAGTTGATGAGCTAATTGAACTTGATGAAAAATGGCGCTCACTTAAAGAAGAAGTTGACAACTTAAGGGCAAGAAGAAACAAATTATCTGAAGAGATTAATAAGGCAAAAAAAGCAGGCAAAAAAATCGATAATTTATTGAAAGAAGCGCGAGAAATTCCTGAAAAGCTTGCTGAAAAAGAAAAATCAATGGGCAAGAAAAAAGAAAGAAGAGATTTTCTTTTAATGTCAATTCCCAATATTGTTGATAAAAGCGTTCCTGTTGGAGATGCAAGTAAAAATAAAATTATAAAAGATTTTGGAAAGCCTCAAAAATTTAAGTTCCAGCCAAAGGACCATGCTAATTTGCTCGAGCCAGTTTTTCTTGATACAAAAAAAGCATCTGAAGTTGCCGGAGCGAGATTTTATTATCTTAAAGGTAATATTGTAAGATTAAATTTTGCAATAATTAATTTTGCACTTGATTTTTTAAGCAAGCAGGGATTTATATTAATGCAACCTCCGTATATGTTAAGGAAAGATGTTTTAGCAGGCGCGCTCCCATTTACAGCTTTTGAAGAAATGATTTACAAAATTGAGGGAGAAGATTTGTATTTAATTGGAACTGCAGAACATGCATTAAATGCTTATCATATGAACGAGACACTTCATGCAGATAATCTGCCAACAAGATATGCTGGAGTTTCGCCATGCTTCAGAAAAGAAGCAGGAAACAAGAAAGATACAAAAGGAATTATAAGAGTTCATCAGTTTGAAAAAGTTGAGCAGTTTATATTTTGCAAGCAGGAAGATTCATGGAAAGAATTTGATTTAATTTTGAAAAATTCTGAAGAGCTTTTGAAACAGCTTGAAATTCCGTTTAGGTTTGTTTTATTGTCCTCCGGTAATATGGGCAGGGTACCTGTTAAGACAATTGATTTTGAAGGATGGTTTCCAAGCCAGAATAATTATAGAGAACTTGGCTCATGCTCTAACTGCACTGATTATCAGGCAAGAAGAAGCAATATAAAATATCAGGACAAAGGTGAAATGAAATTTGTGCATACCTTAAATAATACTGCAATTGCAACAGAGAGAATGATTGCCTGCATTGTTGAGAATCATCAGCAGGAAGATGGCAGCATAACCATTCCCAAAGCTCTTTGGAAATATACAGGGTTTAAGATTATTAAAGCTAAGAAAAAATAAATTAATTGCCAGGGTGTCTTGCTGCTAATCTTATACCAACAATTCTTCCAGCTTCATCTTTCACAGGTATTCTCTCAAATTGTAAAAGATATACTTCTTCAGCATCACTTACGTAAACAGGGAACATTGCAACATGTTCGTCAGCTAGAATTTCAGAAGGAGTCTCGCAATATAGTCCAGAAAACCTTGCATTAAAATGGTCTATAACATATTTAAGTTCATTAAAAGGAATAGGGTTGTCATTTCCTCTTTTATAATAACGATTTTTAATATCATCCCAAGCTACATCAGGTGATACTTGCCTCGGTTTAGGCTTTATAACATTTACTAAAGCAGTTAATAACTTCATGGCACTAAAAAAATCATTCTGTTTTTAAACCTTTCAGTTAGTATTTAACTTTTACTGGTGCAACAATTGCAGGTCTCTTACTGCATCCAAAACTCTTGAGTCTGGTGATAAAATATAAACATGGTCATCTTTAGACCTTATGGCCCTATAAATTCTCTGAAGAAATTCTCGTCTTGCTTTGTCTTTATAAAAGTCCCAAAAATAATCCTGGTGGGTTTTTTGCAAAATTTTCCAGAAGGTTCCGTTAATATTTGGATTAGGGTATTTAGTAAATATAATTGAGTTGCAGACATCTCCCGGAAAATCAACTCCACGCGAGCATTTTGTAGTAAAGAGCGAATCAGACAATTTAGATTTGAAAAGTGAAATCATTCTTCCAGTTTTGTCTTCAGACTGAATGCTGTATAATTTCTCACGAGACATTAAATTTAAAATGCTGTATTTCGCTAGCTCATCTTCTGTCGGTAGGTCTTCAAAAGCATTGACATGAACAAGCACAGGCTTCTTCGCATTATCCATGCAACAAGATAAAGCAATTAAATAGTCTCTTCTGCTGTATTTTCCAGAACTAAAATTAGAATATCTGCAGTCAAACTCTTTTCCTGTCCTGTGTATTTCAATTGTTCCCTGATGAAGTGTTTCAGCATCAACAACCTTAAAATCCTTTATTCCATAAATATTTTTTAATACGCTTTCAGAATGCAAAGTTCCAGACATAAAAACTATTGATTTGCTCTTCTCAACAATTTCTCGGAATTTTTTAGATAAGTTTGTTGATACAATATTAGCATAGAGTTCATTCTCGCTCTTCCTGTAAGTTAGGTAAGTATCATCAAGATAATCATTAAACATCTTTGCAGTTTCAATTGCCTTATTTGAGTAATTTAATTCGTCTAAAGAAATCTCTGATTCTACTTCAGGATTTTTTAAAAATAGCCTTAATATTTTAGCAAATTTTGTTTCATCTATATGAAATATCTGGTTTTCATCAATTCCAAGCACGCTTTTGTTTTTCTCTTCCAGTTTTAGCAAATCAATTATGTCATTAATATCCTCTTTTGCTTCCGAATCTTCAGGAATAACAAATTTTAATGCAGAAATTAATTTAGTAATATTCAGCTCCTGCTGTGTTGAAAAATTATCAAGAAATTCGTCAGCCTCATCAATTATTTCTAAATCTGTCTGCGGTTTTCTGTCTAAAGCCGCTTCAATCTTGTATTTTGCAGAATTAAAAATTATTACATCTGCACTGATATAAGCCTGATACTGGTCATAGTAAGAGCACCCTCTTTTTCTGTGATAAAAAATAAACTCTTTGTTTTCCAGACCTGTATACCTCTTCTTTGTAGCATCCCTTAAATGCAATTCAAAATCAGCCGGAAGAATAGGGCTCCAGTAAGGATTTGCAGGTGCAATAGATATTCTTTTCAGGGTTTCAAGGTCAATATCTGCTTTAGTTTTTATAAGAGGATTGCTTTCATAAAATTCTTTAATCATCTTATAGTTCTTTTCAGCAATTTTTATTGTTTCAGGTAAAAAAGGGTCTGCGCATGAAACTCCTGGGTTTATTATAGAATCATGATTGTCTCTTCCTGTAATCATTGCAATCCTCATTTTTGCTCCATTTGGTTTTAAAAGATACTTTTTGCTCATATAGTCTTCTTCATACTGCCTTTGTAGGCCCTTGACAGGCACAACTATAGAAGCTCTTCCAAGAAGCCTTGCAATATTCAAAGCAATTGCAGACTTTCCAGTGCCGCATACCCCATGAATAAAAATTATTTTATTGCCATTTTTTATTAAATCGACAACTTCGTTGACAACATCCTGCTGTGTTTTGTTGTTTGAAAATCTCAAAGGCTCCAACTTATGCCCATTGGAATATAAGCTCCATGAAGAATTATCACCTATCTCTAGCTCTTTATTATCTTTAAGAAATTCAAGCTCATCAGAAGTCTTTAATTTTCCAGACGCTTGATCTGGCCAAACTGGCGACGGCGCTGGAGACGGATCT
>ERZ1292629.2208-Hain-H43-01um-R1-2208-length-16897-cov-4_pt1 | contig 16897 bp, 16 predicted proteins | sample MGYA00564399_ERZ1292629 | MGnify/ENA primary metagenome ERZ1292629 (study PRJEB36523, sample SAMEA6512636) | groundwater metagenome | collected 2019-01-08 | study: AquaDiva: Metagenomics assemblies of 32 groundwater samples
GTTAAGCCGGTGGAGTCCCACTGCCAAGAAAGGCGAAGGGCGTTGGGGTTGACTGGAGCGGCGTTAAGCGAGGTCGGCGTTGCCGGTGGATTGCCGGATTGAATGGAAGTGCCACCACCGCCACCGCTTTGCGGCGTGACCGCGCTCGCGGTATTGGAATAAGCAGAATCACCAACGGCGTTCGTGGCCCGCACGCGATAGGTGTATAAAGTTCCGGCAGTTCGACCGGAGTCAAAGAAGCCATTTGTGTTGGCGGGGGTGATGGCGACCTCACTAAAATTTCCGCTACCAACACGTCGTTCAATTTTGAAACCGGTTTCGTTCACGGAGTTATCTATCCAAGTAATGTTGATCGCGTGGGCGTTGATTGGCGTGGCGGTGAGACCCGATGGAGCCGAAGGAGCTGTTGCCGGTGGCGGAGTGGCTGGAGTGGTTACCGAGGCGATATTAGAATAAGCCGAATTACCATTGGCATTGAAGGCCAGAAGCCGATAGTCATAGCTCGATGAAGGTGAAACCGATGTATCGGCATAAGTCGTGGTATCCGGTGGCCGATTAACCAGCTGACTAAAAGAGTCGCCGCTCAACCGACGTTCAATAATGAATCCTTGTTCAGAATTTGAGACATCGTTCCAGGTCAGATTAACCGTGGTTGGATTAAGCGCGGTAGCCGAGAGTCCGGTTGGAGATTCTGGTGGTGGAGCTGGAGTATTGTTTGGCGTGGTGATAGAAACTGGATTGGTATAGGCCGAGGTTCCGACGGTATTAAAGGCCGCGACTTTATAGAAATAGGTTGTGTTTGGCGTGAGACCGGTATCGGTATAGCTAGTCGTGTTGGCTGGAGGGTTTACCGGAAGTTCAACATAGGTTCCATTTAGTGATAAGCTACGGCGAACAATAAAGCCAGTTTCGTTGGCAGCGTTATCAGTCCATAAAATAACCACCGTAGTTGGATTAGAGGCGCTCAACTGAAGATTGGTTGGCGCATTGGGAATCGTAGGCGGACTTTGCGTGGTCGCGCTTATTGCATTGGAATAACCAGAGTCGCCGGCGCTGTTTGTCGCACGGAGGCGATATTCATAAGCAGTGCCGGCACTAAGCCCGGTGTCGCTGTAGGCGGTTGTGTTGGCGCCGATAAGAGCAATCTGACTAAAACTTCCACTGGGCAAAAGACGCCGCTCAATTTTGAAACCGCTTTCGTCGCTGGAATTGTCGCTCCAAGAAAGATTGATTTGAGTGGTTGCCGGACTTGTGGCGCTAAGCCCGCTTGGGGCATTGGGCGGATTTAACGGCGGAGGCGGGGGAGGCGGGGGAGGCGAACCACCGCCATCGTAGTAGTGCGCTAAAAAGTTCATTACCGGATAGAGGGTGATCTGAACTTTGCCACGAGTCTTATCTTCGGTTCCCGGGTATTGGCTACTCCGACAAGTTTGCGCGGAATAATTGGCAGGATTATTTTTATCTACCGGAACGTTCGGATCGTTGTAGCCCCACTTAGTGCCTTCGTCAAAAAGTTGAATTAAAAGTGAAAGATACTGGGTGTCGCCGGTTAATTCTTGGTAATAGGCAAGGGCTCCGGCTAGATTCATAGCATCAACTTGCGAGGGAGTGCCGCTGGTTCCCGCGGCGCTGTGAATATAAATTTGCTCCAAAGGGTTGTAACTGGTTGTGGGGCCAGTTCCGCTGGTCAGACCATTTTGCGCTTCAAAAGCGGCCATGCGACCAAAGAGCTGAAGTAGGGATGAATTATTTAAACCAGCGGCGCGATAGGCCAGCATTGCCCCCGACATCAACTGTTCGTGCATAAATGGCTTGGTCTCGCAAGAGCCTATACCACCCGTAACGAGTGAGTTGGGAAAGGTTCCGGGTAGACAGCCATTGTTAATGGAATTTTGCTCGCCGGTAAGCAGGGCATTGAGGTGAGAAGTGGCGGCGCCGATGTAGAGCGGCTTCTTGGTAAGTTTAGATGCAATCGCAAGCAGAGCTAATTTTCCCTGCCCTTCGATACGTTCGCCTCCATTGTTTATATAGGTCGCCGGTACCGAGGCTTGGGCGACATTGTTGGCGTGCGTGGTGAGAGTTTTGAAAGCATCTAAATCTCCGGTCAGAAGATAGGAGGCGGCATCGCTTTCGTACCAGAGATGGGCTTCGGCGTAAAAAGCGCGGCGCTGAAAACCATTTTCGTACATGCGACGTTCGGCGGTGGCCGAACCAAAGGTGTGAGAAGTTCCTAAAGTTAGGACGTCGCGTTCACGCAGGCGAGCAAAATCAAAATAACGATAGTCGGCGGGATCGCGCAAAAAGTGGCCAAACTCATGGATGCCGTAATGGTTGTTATCACTATCGCCGTTGCCCCAAGTGTGGGTGCCGGCGTAGCGCAGACCCCAAGCCGGATTACCGCCAAAGAGCGCGCCGTCTACTTCAAAATAATTAGTGCAACTTCTTAAAATACTGGCGCCGAGACCCGATGAAACGGCTGATTGATCAACTTGAACTTTGATGAATTGCTCGGCGCGATTGAAAGCGGTTTGAAGATTGGCCGGAATGTTAGAGGCGGCGGAATTCCAATTTCGTTTTGGTGGTAGCGGTACCGGATAGGATCCGCTATTTAGTGAAAGATACTCGGTATCGCTCGGGGTGGCGATAATCGGATACTTGTAGGCTAAGATGGTGTTGTTGAGATCGCTTTGAGTTAAGGTTGAATTGCTGAAAACCAAATAAATATCGTGCCAAAACTTGTCGCCTCCGGCGAGCACGTGGTTGGCGCTGGCGTTTACAGTATCATTTGGCGAGGCGAGGTTAATAGTTTCCGGATCGACTGATTGGGAAAGTTGCGAGCTGTTATTCCAATTGGGGTCGCTGGTTCCGCTCGGAACGTTGGTGCGGAAATAGGGTTCATAAGTATATTCGGCAGAAGTTAAATTGTTGCCGGGAAAGAGCGAAGCGCCGAGTTTATTTTGTCCGGCAAAAAGATCTTTGGGGTTAGTTTCCCAAAAATAGTCTAGCCCGATGCCGATACTGCCGCCGGTACCAGTAATTCTTCCCGATCCGAGCGCGCGAGTTTGAATAGCTTGAGAAATAACGGAGCCGTTCTGATAAGTTTTGGTATAAAAATTGTCCAATAAATTTCCTGGGGAGCTATCGCTGGGAGTCTGAACCAGAGCGTTGTGCCAGGGTTTTTGCTTGTCGGCCGGTAGAGAGCGTTGGGTATAAAAAATATCCTGCGTCGGCGAGACGTAAGTTTCGCCATCAAAGCCAACAGTTTGCGAACCAGTTAGGACTGGATTCATAACCATGGATAATTCTTTGAAATGAGCTGGACTCGGAACGGAACCTTGGTTGGGTGGATAAGGTTCACCACCGGTTAGGTTATTTTCTAAAATAACTCTTTGGACAACTTCGGCTTTTCCGGCAAAAAAAGTTAAACGAAGCGTGGCATTCAAAGAATTAGACAACCCATTGTTAAACGAGCCAGTGATCTCGATTATGGCTCGCAAAGGGCCGGATTCAATTAAGGTAAAACCGGTTGGTTGAAAGTTATAGAAAGAAGTTCCATTGATGTCGTCTTTGGCGCGCATTCGCAGGCCGGTATTGGTACCGGGGGTTATAATTTGCTGGCCGTTGACCGTAACTTGGTCAAAAATTGGATAAGAGTTGGCACTCGTTGGATTGGTTTTGGCGATCTTAAAAACGCCGGGGCCGGTATTGATCGTGAAATAAGAGCCGTCGTTTTGGGTGATTGTAAGCGGAGTCGCGCTTTGGGCGGATTGATTGATACTAGAACCACATTCAAGTGTGTAGTTGCTTGGAACGGAGGGGATTTGAAAGGTTGCAAGAATCCACTCCAGTGGCTTGGAAGAATCATCCAAATCGCCCCGACGGGAGAGTGGTTTAAATTGGGCTGGAATTTCTGAACCGCCGTACATTAGGCGACAATTGTTAACACTGGCGATGGTGTTGTTTTGCGGAAGAGGAATACCGGAGGAGGTGTAGGTTCCGGCACGAGGCGGAGTAATGGAATCGCCGACTACGTTTTGGGTGGAGTTCTGAAGGGTTAAGTTAACCGAAAAAGTTGACCCGGGAGCGACTTGAGCTAACTTGCCCGCGCTAGATAATTTAGCGACTTCTTGCGAGGTTTTGGTCAGCGCGAAATAAGAGGTGGTCGCGGCAAAAATAATCAATAAAAAAATTCCCGCAAAGAGAAAGGAGCGTCGCATGGGTTGTTCTTATGATTATATCACACGGAAACCAATACGCCTGGGAGAAACTTTGACCGTAGGCTTTATTTTGGCGCGGCAGTTGATTCGGCGAGCAGTAAGACACCGATTAAGGCAAAAGCGGTGAGGGCCATGGTCGGGATGGTGACGTAGCCAAAATTAAGAAAATATCTTTGGGCGCAAGTTGTGGCAGTGGTGGCGGAACAGGGTAGGAGTGGAGAGCCACCAAATTGAAGATAAGTATGATAGGCGGCGATGACAAAACCCGGGAGGGTTAATGCCCAAGCGTAAACGCGCGGAGTCTTTTGTCGGGCATAAATCGCGAGGGCAAAAATCAACGCCTGCGGATATAAGAAGATTCTTTGCCACCAACAAAGCGTGCAGGGAATAAATCCGGCAACATTAGAATAAAAAAGACTAGCGGCAACACCGCCGAAGGTAAGGGCAAATAATAACGGTAACGCGTGGCGACCGCAGAAGTTAGTAAGTGCGTCAAAAAAACGAATTTTAACTCTACGTTTTGCGAGAATGATTCCCGCGCCAAGGAAGATTATCAGCAAGTCGACGATAACCGTCAGAACGGAAAGAATTAAGCTAGTTAAAATAATAAATGGTGGCATTTGGGGGTGAGTATAACTCTTGTTGACTTTTGTTACAATAATAGATATGTTTTATGGGCAAGTATCAATCTGATATTTTGCGTACCTTAACAAGTTAATAGCTTGTTTTTTGCAAGGAGTTTTGTTCGATGATCGCTAATCTCTATTCAAAGGAGAATCTGTGTCGTGTTCTATCTCCCGCTTTCGCTCGTTCCAATCATTCGGCGACATTACCAAGCAAGATAACCTTTACCAAGGAGCAACTAGAAAGCGCGCTTGGAGTGGGGGTTCTCGCCGCTTACCGAACTCTGAAATTCATGGAGAGAGAAGGTTGGATCAAGATTGACCGAAAAGGAGTCAATTGGAAGATAGAAATTTCCGTTTTGGAAGCTGGGGTCAGGGAATTCGCGGACTACAAGACAACGTTCTTGGATCTTTCGGCTCAACCGAAGCCGTTCGTGCCCGTCGTACCGATTCCGGTAGGTGATACACCCCCAAAGACGGCGAGAAACTTGCTCAAGGCACTGAATATAGACACCCCTTCTCCAGTTTTAGTTGATCGGGACTTGCAACCGCTCCGCGATGAAGAAGTAAGTCCCAAGCGGGGTGGCGATTTTCCGAATTTGGCTGAACCCCGCGAGACCGAAACGGTGATTGCGGCGATTGATTTTGACAACGTAACCATCGGCGCTCAGCGAGCCGGCTTTAATCTTTCATGGGGGCGTTTGATTGAGTTTATTCGTTCTTTTGGCAAGATTGCGTTGACGCCAGAGGTATATCTACCACCGCAAGCTAACCGCAACGAAAATATTTTTGGCGTCTTGTGGGCGGCCGGCATTAAGCCAGTCATTTGCCCATTGCGTAACAAGGATCGCGATGATGTTGATCGAAAAATGCTGCTTGAGGCTCGACGAATGATGGACGTGCCGGGCGTAACAACGCTTCTCATCGTCAGTTCCGATGGAGATTTTGACGATCTCGTTCACTATGCCAAAGATCGAAAGATCAAGGTTGTTCAAGTGAATGTCGCCAATCATCGCGCCGAACTGGAGGGTACCGATGCTCAACCCAAGTTGCGTCTCGCGCGTATGGAGGGCAGTCTAGTTAGGGCAGTTAAGCTACTAACCGAAAAGACTGATTTGCACCGAGAACTTGTTCATGGTTCTTTGCCGGCATTAGAGAAGAACGAGGCGGTGTTCATGGCAACCGTGATTCAGTTGATCTTTGATCGTGAATCTGAGCGCGAGTTATCACCTCATGAATCCGCCTTTAATCGCATCTCTGACGCGATCGGCTTCAAGCTGAATAGTATTGCTAAATACCGTAGGGTCAGTGCCGAGAAATTGCGCGCCGCCCTTTCGGAGCTTAGAAGCGCCAATGTTTTGCGACGATTAGAAGATCAGAGTCTCGCGGTTACCTATTATTTGTTAGATCGTGAACATCCGGCTACGATTCACGCTCTACAAATAGGAAGTAACTCGGTCGGAGCAATCTCATAACAGGTCTTGCACTCTATTTACCCGCCATTCTTTTTGAATCGGCGGGTTTTTTTATTCCTTACAGGAAACCCCGCACGCAGGCGGCGTCCTGGTTTGTGTGTAGCCAGCCTGCAGTGCGGGGATGAATGAGCATACCACGCAGTGGTATGCTGGTTGCATGAGAACGCGTAGCTTAAATCACAGCGTCTATCAACTCCAGTATCACCTCGTCTGGGGCACGAAATACAGGAGAAAGTTCCTCATCCCCGTCGTCAAACAGGTGTTGCTCGAATCACTCTACGCCACAGTGAAGGCTCATCCCACGCTCCATATCTTTACCGTGAACACGGACAGAGACCATGTGCATCTCCAGCTTGAAGCGCCCCCGAGTGTAGCACTATCGACTGTGGTTCAAAAACTGAAAGCCGCATCAAGCTTTGTTCTTCGGAAGCGCTTCAAGTTCGTCCGTGATATCTACCTCGACAAAGAAGGGATATGGAGCGTGGGATACTTTGTATCATCTATTGGCTTGAACGAAGACAATATCAGGAAATATATCGAATGGCAGGGTAGGCGGGAAGTGCCCCAGACCCTTTGGGGTAAATCATGATGTTACTGGCTACGCGTTCTCGTGCGTAGCGGAGCAAAGGAAACCCCGTACGGAGCGAAGCGGAGTGCGGGGAGGACGTCATTATTAGTGAGAAGAAGCTATTTTTTATTTACAGGGAGGCTACAGCCGGTTTTCTCGGCAAGGCGAGTGAGGGGAAGTTCTCCGGTTTCACGGGAGCCATCTTTGAATTCCCAAGTTGGATAGCCGTTGATTTTTTTATCCTTGCAAACTGCCAGCTGTTCGCGACCATCAGGAGTGGAGCATTCAATATATGCGAGTTTATCCACCGCCCCACCAAAAAGTTTTTTTTGATTATCGCAGTGCGGGCACCAGAATGCACCGTAGAAAACCGCGCCTCTATCTTTGAGACAAGAGGCAAAATTGGCGAGTTCCGGTGAGTCGGCCGATTTTTTGGTCGGTACCCCAACAGTTACGAGAGTGGCGATGACTAAAAGTACAAGCCCAACGATGTGCCATGGCTTCATGTTGAGATTCATGTTGAGAATTATAGCCTATCTCCTTTTAGACGGCTACTCTTTTTGTGTTTCAAAAAAAATCACCACTCCTCACGTGGTGATTTTTTCCCTTGATTACATCAAGAACTACTGATTAGTGCGAAACATCTTTGATAGGGTTACATTGACGTTTTTTGAATTATCAATCGCACGAGTAAAGTAGTAGTAGGGTGTATTCGGTTGCAGACCAGAAATAACCACTGATTGCGCGGTGCGAACTCCCGCGTTGTTAGGAACAGACGTTCCACTGACATAGGATGTTTCTTGTCTGGTGTGTCCACTAGCTTCATCGGAGCGGATAGGAGACAAGTCATAGTAAACCTGTCCTTGAGCCAGTTCATTGGTGGTCCAATTTATTGTCGCGTCATTGCGGCCAATTTGCATTGACTTGTTATCCATGTTTGGGGCGCTAGTATCAAGTCCGAAGCCGGATGACATAATCTCGTTGATTTTAGCGCGAGTCATTGGGCCGACTCGTCCTACTTGAGGAAGATCGTAGGCCAACTGAAACTGCGCGACGGCTGATCGGGTTAGTGGCCCAAAATTTCCCGAAACTATGCCGGCCGGATAGATCATTGGATTGGTGGCCAAAAATTCTTGGAGTTGAGTTACCTCGCTTCCTCTGGAGCCAAAATCCAATTCGTTAATGAGAGCGGCGTGAGCTTTTGGAACTTGAGCTCCAACAATGAAGATGATAGCCAGAAGTATTCCCATCGATGTAAAACCGATTTTGGCTATGGTGTTTTTTTTAGTCATGATTTTTTTGTTAATTAATTATGTGGGATTTATATAGTCGACCTGCGTTATATGTATCTCTGTAATTGAAGCCGCATTAAGGATCAATACATTACAGACATCGATAAAACCGCTTTAACGTCGCAAAAACTTTACTCCGGCAATTAATACGCAAGACCCGAGTAAGGCGACTAGAAAACTATACAGATTGAATCCTCCTACAGCATTGCCCCCGATGACACTCATCAGCCAGCCGCCTATAATCGCGCCCACAATGCCAACAATGATATTTAGAAATACCCCTTGTTGCGCATCGGTTTTCATAATTAAGGAGGCGACCCAACCGACTAAAGCTCCAAACATGATCCATAAGATGATACCCATAGAATTATTTAACTGTATTTATTAACTTTTTATTGATTGAACTAATGACTCGATGAATAACGCGCAATATAGATTCCAATATTTTTATTTTGATATTAGTCATATTATTTCGCGAACGGAGACCAACCATTATATGTAGTTGATTTAGTTTTAATGGTGAGTTTAATTATGGTCGGCCTCCTATAATGAATGCCGTTTTAAATTTTGGTCTATTACAATAATTTCTTTTTAAGTTGTTTGATTTCTTTTTCTAATTTTCCAATGTGGATTTCTAGTTTTTTTGTCCTCTCAACGATTTTAACTTCAACCTGCTGGGCGTGACTGCCCAATGTTTCCGCGATAGCCATCATATCGGTGACGTCTTCCATGGCGAGGAGTATGATCGCTGGGAAAAGTTCCGAGGCGGTGTCTTCCTTGGAGTGAATTTGTCGAGCGTTCAATAGCATGACCTTGCGACCAACAAAGGGAAATTCGTGAGAAACTTCAAAACCTTTAAAGAAAGTGTTTTTGGGTAAAATATCCTCCAAGAGTTTTTTTAAGGCTGGTATATTCCACTGACCGTTCCCAAGTTCATAGACGATCCGTTTTTCCGTATCCTTGCTTTCAACTTGAAAGGTTCGATAGAAAGACTCGTTAGCCGCCATGACGCGAAAATCTTTATCAAGAATTAAAACCGGCTCCCGAACGACATCCACGACAGTTTTTATATAAGTCCAGCTTTTTTCCCATACCCGTTGAATAAAATCAGGCCCAAGGGCTTGATCGTTTGTCTTTGCGCCTTCTTTGATTATTTTCATATCCCTATTGCCGTAAAGAGGCGATAATTATTTCAGTTTACATTTTAAGGGGAAAAGTGCTATTATTATTGAATAAGTTGTCTTTGTTTCTGTAATCAGGACGTAATAAGGAATTGGATCGTTTGGATTGTTTTTGCTCTGAAATGTTGATTTTATAGCTTAGCAAAGACACTCACTGTAATGCTTTTGTAATTAAACCACCTTACCCTCGGCATGACTTATGATGACAGCAGGAGAAGAGACTCAACAACGAGAGATTTTAACGGCGGCTCATGTTGATCACAACAAAGGGCTTAACGCTCACGCTTTTTTTAAATTGAATAATCGTGGGTTAAGCCAAGATTTGGTGCAGGATGTATTTGCAAAAACCTGGAGATATCTGGTCAGGGGCGGGAAGATCGAAATCATGAAAGCATTTCTTTACCACGTCCTCAACAATCTGATCGTGGATAAATACCGCAAGCGCAAAGCAATTTCTTTGGATGTTTTGCTTCAAAAAGGTTTTGAGCTAAAAGATGAAACTTCGGATCGTATGTTTAGCGTTTTGAGTGGGAGGGAGATATTGTTCTTGATTCAAAGTCTTCCTCAAAAATATCAGCAGGTAATTCGCATGAGATATGTGCAGGATCTTTCACTTAAGGAGATAGCTATTCTTACGGGAAAATCCAGAAATGCGATTGCGGTTCAAGCGCATCGTGGACTACAAAAACTCAAGTTGCTTTATAATCCGCTATAATTTTTTATATAGTAGAAAACCATTTAAAGAATTGTTATCGCGCGTGGGGGGTTAAATCCTTTTTGACAAAAATGTGTCTCTAGTGCTATTCTTTAGCGTTCTTTGAAAGTGTCGGTTTTATTCATCGAAACCAAAGGGGGTGCTGATTGACTAAAGCAACAGACGCGAGTGCGCCCGAATTAGGCGATTGCTATCCGCCAGAACATTGTGGCTTGAGACCGATCGCGGAGCAGGTTAGAAGGCTTAACGAGATTTTTGACTTAAACTCTTTTTGGCACGTGCCGGTTGTTGAGGCTATGACAGCGAACGCTTTGCGACACGGTCTCCCTAGGGGAGCCGAAGGCTGGGGAGTTGTTCCGTCGATTGACGCGCTCATGGAGAAATTCTTTCCGAATATCAGGGGCGCCGAGGTGCGGTATTGTTACGCGGTCAACCTGGCCCTTGAAATGTTGGCTGAGGAATACTCGTTCTATAATTACTTCCGCGATCGATTGATCGCGGAAAATCTTCGCCGGCAGGATATTAGCAAATTTTTGCCCGATCAGGCCGGATGTGTTTGGCTTTCTTTCCCAATGCAGTTCGGTGCTTTGCGACGGGGCGCCTCGGTCTGGGAGGCTCGAAAAGCTCTCGGCGAAAAGGAGTTCGGGTTGGGAGTTTTTGAGACGGCCTGTCTGCTTCTAACTCATCCGGAAAGACTGATGAACAGCCCGTGCGCTATTGATTGCATTGGTGATGAGTTTTCAACGACGCGGAATGTTGAGGCTGATTTTGGAAGCGCCTTGTCGTTTGGTTTTAGCGGTGGGCGATTAGAACTATTTGCCAATCCCAGCTCGACATATCACCCAGCCTACAGCGCGCCGACGGGTTTCGTGATTTAGCGCAGTTCCAGCGGTTCGCCTAAGCGAACCGCATTTTTTTACTGTATCTTATTGTTATGCCAGCAAAAAATCATGCCAAGGAAAAATTGGTCGGCTTCCGTGACTATGTATTAAATGATCTTTTAGGCGAAATGCCAGGCGTCAATTCGCGAGCGATGTTTGGCGGTTATGGTATTTATCAGCGAGGAATTATTTTTGCGATTATTGCCGAGGGGCGATTGTACTTTAAAGTCGGGGAGCGAAATTTAGCTGATTATGAAAAGCATGGCATGTATCCGTTTACCTATACGAGACCCAATGGGAAAACTTACGCGATGTCTTATTGGCTGGTTCCGGAAGAAATCTTAGAGGATCATGAAGAAGTCCTGCGATGGGCAATGGCCGCGGTTGCCGAAGCATCAGTCAAAAAAATTAAAAAGGTGAAAAAATAAGCGCCGTCACGGCGCTTGAAATTCCGTCGCTCGCTCCAGATGAAAGCAAACTTTCGCCTGTGGGCTCGCTAGAAATTATAAGAAGATCTCTTTTCGTCCTGCAACCGGATTTTGCCGCTGTTTTTTTGACTTTCCCTATAAAGCAATGTATTATTGGCGAACTTAATGAGGGCTTCATTTATGGACTCAATAAATCTAAAAGACGATAGAGCCCGCCTAATCGGGCATAATGGAACTACGCGTCACTCCTGGTTTAGGGAGCTCAAAACTTCCTTGCGCGTCGGATTCTTTTTGGCGCTACGCGATTTGCGGCGCGCCAATATTTGGACGACGATTTTGATTATTTTCGTGATGTTCATCACTTTTTTGAACTTAGTTGTTATCGGCGGTATTCTGGTCGGTTTAATAGAAGGTTCGGTGGTGGCAATCAACACGCGTTACAGTGGGGATTTAATCGTCTCGCCTTTGCGCAACAAAACCTATATTGAAAACAGCCAAGACTTGGTGAAGTTCGCCCGTGGGATGCCGTGGGTTACGGCGCTGACCACGCGTTATATTCAGGGCGCGAAGATTGAAGCTAACTATAAAACTAAACTTCGCGAAACTGATATTACCGACAGCGCCGGATCCTTGGTGGCGGGCATTGATCCGATCGCTGAAGATGGGGTAACCGGAATCAGTCATAAGCTTATTGAGGGAGAGTACTTAAACGCCGACGATTTTGATAAAATTTTAATTGGAGCGGATTTACTTTTTAAATATACGCCGATTGATACGCCAAGTTTTCGGACACTGGAACACGTTGGCGCCGGAACTAAGGTGCGCTTAATCGTGAACGGCACTACGCGCGAGGTGACGATTAAAGGAGTTCTAAAAAGCAAGGTTGGCGAGGTGGATCAGCGGATTTTTATGATTGACACGCAACTGCGCCAACTTATTGGACGCAGTGATTACAATGTGGACGAAATTGCAATGCGACTTAAAGCTGGCACTGATCCGATCTTGGTTAAAAGAATACTGACCGAAGCCGGTTTTGCCAGAGTGGCCAAGCTGCAGACTTCCGAAGAAGCTCAGCCAAAATTTTTGAATGACATTAAGCTGACTTTCGAGCTTTTGGGAAATGTTATCGGAACCATCGGACTGGCGGTCGCTTCGATTACGATTTTTATCGTTATCTTTGTGAACGCGATTACCCGCCGGAAGTTTATCGGCATTATGAAGGGAATTGGCATCACCGCCACCGCGATTCAATTTTCTTATATTTTGCAGGCGATGTTTTACGGAATACTTGGTATCGGACTTGGGTCGGCGTTTGTTTTTGGTTTTCTGCAACCGTTTATAGCCGCTCATCCGATTAATTTTCCTTTCAGCGACGGGATTTTGGTCGCGACACTCGGCGGTACCTTGTGGCGGGTTGGATTATTGCTGGGCGCGACCATTATTGCCGGTTATATTCCGGCGCGAATCGTAGTTCGACAGAATACGTTAGATGCGATCTTGGGACGATAATAAAAACATGATTAAGGTTCATAATTTGATTAAATCATACCAAAGCGGGGCCGGTGAACTCGTCGTGTTGAAGAATATCGGTTTTAGCGTTCGGCGCGGCGAATTTTTGGCGATTACCGGACGCTCGGGCTCGGGCAAGAGCACTTTGCTTTACCAGTTGGGACTTTTGGATTTTCCCAACTCCGGAAAGATATTTATTGACGGGCTGGAGACCAGCACTCTTAGCGGACAGGAACGAACGGCAATGCGATTGCTGGAACTGGGTTATATTTTTCAGGACTACGCGCTCTTACCTTCTCTTTCGGCTTTGGAAAACGTGATGATTCCGCTACTGATGCAGGGAATGAGTCCCAAGGATGCCAAGATTAAGGCGATGCGAGCTTTGGATCGAGTCGGACTGGGAGATAAATTGGTTAATTTGCCGAGCCAACTTTCGGGTGGACAGCAACAGCGGGTTTCTATCGCGCGCGCCATCGGGCATGATCCAAAAATTATTTTTGCCGATGAACCGACGGCGAACTTGGACAGCGAAACGTCTAAAGTCGTTTTGGACGCTTTTTTGGACTTACACCGACAGGGACAAACAATTGTTATGGTGACCCACGAGCCTGAATACGCCGCGGTTGCCGATCGAGTAATTACGCTTTCGGACGGCGTTATTCATACCGTAGAGGAGAGGAGGGCAGGTTTATAGGTGACGGGATGGCGGGGTAATCGCCGGACTTGCTTAAAATATCAGGCCATTGCTAAACTTAACGGAATGAGATTTCAGCGTTGGCGAATGGTTTTCTCTCGCCGAATGATGGGATATTTTGCAGTAGCTGTTTTGACCGGAGCTTTGGGTTTTGTTTGGGGCAAAATGGAACAGGCTCCACTTGGCATTGTGAGTCCACTTTGCGCGGAGCGTTATGAATTGTTGAACCCAAGAGTTATTTGCAGTTTGACCGATGAGGGCATTGACCGAGTTCATGACGCCGAAGATGAAACAAGGCGACTGATTCAAAAATCAATCGCAAGCGGACAGATAAGCAAGGGATCGGTTTTTTATCGTAATTTGGAGACTAAATCATGGTTTGCCATTAAGGATGCCGAAAACTTCTGGCCGGGAAGCCTGCTTAAAATTCCACTGGCGGTGGCTTATTTTAAACTTTCAGAGGTGGATCCAAGCGTCTTTACGCAGACTTTTGAATATAAGGACGGTCTAGCGGCAAACAGCCGAGAGTATTATCAGCCGCAAGAATCCATCAAGGCGGGAGAACGATATTCCATTGAAGAATTAATTTCGCGAATGGTAATTGATTCGGATAACGAAGCGGCAAACTTTTTGGCTAAATTTATCAACAAGGATTTTTTGGATAAAGTTTTTTTGGATTTAGGAATATATTTTCCGACCTCAGAAAGAATTGAAGAGAAATTTGTTTCGGTGCGGAACTATTCCAATATATTGCGAACAATTTTCAACGCTTCATATCTTAACGCCGACAATTCGGAGAAGCTTTTGAACATTATGGCGAGGTCAAACTTTGCCGATGGCTTGCGCGCCGGGACTCCCAGCGAAATCAAGGTGGCGCATAAGTTCGGCGAGCGGACGATTGCCAAGGATCCGAATGCAATCATCGGGCGGGGCTTGAATGATTGTGGGATTGTTTATAAAAAAGACGGAGCGTATAGCCTGTGTGTAATGGTGGAGGGGGAGGATTTTGAGAAACTCGCTGGCGTTATTAAAGACATCTCCCGTTTGGTTTACGAGGTTAGTTCTTGAGGAATTTAGAATTTGTTAGCTTGTTTTTGACTTGGAGAGATTTTTTGTTTTTGGTGACAGTTGGTATTGACAATAACTAATCAGTAAGATAAGATACTTTATATGTCGAGGTTTGAAGCCTTGACTGGCCGAGTGGTTCTTTGAAAACCAAGGAGATGCAATAATGTCCTTTTTGGTGGATGAGGAAGAGGTGGATACATATGTGTCTTATGGAAAATGTATTTCACCTGATTGCAGTCACACCACAATTGCGCGTGGACTGTGCATGCAATGCTACGATGTTTCTCGCCGGCTAATTGCCAATGGCCAGACGACTTGGGACGAACTTGAGGAGTCGGGTTTTGCCAGAGCGCCTAGATACCCCAGGAAGACGAAATCTGATCCCAGTCCAAAAAATGGAAACTTGAAGCGCCAGATACAGGGCGCAATACCACCTTAGATTCGCGCAAAAACCGCAAAGTCTTAACCGACTTAGCGGTTTTTTATTGGCTATAACTTCGGCGGCGATGGCGCGGAGCGGCGTGAGTACTCGGACCACGATGGCTGCCGCGAGAAAAACGCGGCCGTTGTTCCGGTTGAACAATGTGGTGCGCCGCGCGGGCCGGTGGCAATTCGGGAAGCGGTGAGATCGGCAGGGTTTTTTTAACCAGACGCTCGATGTCGCGCAAATCTTTTCTTTGATCGGGCATGGCAAAAGAAATAGCGTGACCACCGGCGCCGGCGCGCGCGGTGCGTCCGATGCGATGAACGTAGTCTTCGGTGTTGGTCGGCAGGTCAAAATTAAGCACCAGTTCAATTCCAGTAACATCAATTCCGCGCGAGGCGATATCGGTCGCGATCAGCACGCGATACTTGCCGGACTTGAATCCGTCCAAAGCTTCGCGGCGTTGACCAAGCGAACGATTGGAGTGAATTTCCGCGGCGGTGTGTCCCATAGACTGAATGGCTTGAGTTAGGCGCTTGGCGCCATGTTTGGTTCGAGTAAATATAAGCGTGGTTCCCGAATATTCCTGCAATAATTTTTCTACTAAACGAGCTTTGGCCTCTTTGGGGACGACGAAAATTTCCTGTGTTACTTTTTCGGCGGTCGTTCCCTGTGGCGCGACTTCAATCCGCACTGGAAGTTGCATGTGATGAGCCGCCATCTTCATAATTTCCGCGGGCATCGTGGCGGAAAAAAGCATAGTCTGGCGTTCTTTGGGTAATAAGTCGAAGATCCTTTGAATTTGCGGAGCAAAGCCCATGTCCAACATGCGGTCGGCTTCGTCCAGAACAACGATCTGAACTTTGGCTAGAGAGATATTTCTTTGTTCCAAATGATCATTTAAACGTCCGGGGGTGGCGATGATGATGTGCGGGTCGCGGGAGAGGGCGATAATTTGAGTGCGCATGGAGGCGCCACCAATCACAACCGCCGTTCTTAGATTGAGTGCCGCGCCGATTTTGCGCAAAGCTTCTTCTACCTGAAGAGCCAGTTCGCGAGTGGGAAGAACTACCAGACCGCGGCCTTTTAATTCATAGAGGCGTTGAATCATGGGAATACCAAAGGCGAGGGTTTTTCCAGTTCCGGTTTGGGCGATACCAACGACATCTTTGCCGGTAATCGCCACTGGAATAGCCTGCGACTGAATCGGAGTTGGGTTTAGATATTGGTATTTAGCCAAAGTTTCTAAAAGGTGGGGAGCTATGCCCAGGGATGAAAAACCGGAAGCAACTGGGGGTGTAATTGGGTGGGTCATGAGGAATTATTGATTTATAGAATTGTACATTATTTAACGATTTTTTGCAAGGTTTACACTTTTTATTGAGAGTTTAGGCCTTGAATTTAGTTTGGGAAATTAAGGTTAGTTTTTTGCTTCGGGGCCATCGTTTAATTTCCGATTCTCGTTTACGAGCGGCTTTTAACGTTTGGAAATTTTCGGAATATTTTAAAACAACTGGACGCCGGATTTTGGTGTAGTGAGCGCCGGATTTTAATTCGTTGTGCTGTCTAATCCTCTTTTTTAAATCATTAGTTGAGCCCACATAGAGCGTTCGATCGGCACATTCTAAAACATAGACGAAATACATTGAAAAGTTGAATTGCTTCGGCTTACAAGATTCGGTGTCTTTATCACCGTAACCCAAAAGGTATTCCGAGTATTTATTAGGTACGTCGAAAATGTGTTCATTTCGACGCGATTTTTATGCTTGTAGTGCTTCGGCTTCCTAGCCTCAGCATCTTCGTCGCCTTCGCTCCTCGGTTT
>ERZ1292629.2209-Hain-H43-01um-R1-2209-length-16893-cov-5_pt1 | contig 16893 bp, 18 predicted proteins | sample MGYA00564399_ERZ1292629 | MGnify/ENA primary metagenome ERZ1292629 (study PRJEB36523, sample SAMEA6512636) | groundwater metagenome | collected 2019-01-08 | study: AquaDiva: Metagenomics assemblies of 32 groundwater samples
TTGATTCTTTCAGTAATAGTTTTTAATGGTTGTCCAGACCTATGTCTTGCAGGAGGAATTCTTGTGACATTATTATCAAAAAAAGTAGTTACATGATATTGTAACAAATCCCAAAGATCTTCAATAATTACTTCTGGTGCTCCAGCATTAAGATTTTCCCACAATCTTTGGTTTGCTCTTATAATATCAGAAAGTTTGTGAGTCAAATCATCTTCAGATCTCTCTCCAGAGTCCAAAGTAATTGAAGGTCTTACAGTTACCGAAGGTACAAGAAGCAAAGACATAACTGCCCACTCAGGTCTGCATGTCTTAGCATTAACTCCAATTTTCTTTAATTCCTCATCCTTAATTGCAACAATCCTATCTCTCAATTCTATTGGAGACAATCTCTTCTTTCCAATCATAAAGGTACTAGGTTTCTCAAGTTTAACTCTTTCAAGAATTTCATTACAATGAGGGCATTTCTTTGCATCTCTTGCCTTTTTAGCTCTTATTGCAGGAGGAATTCCCTTCTGTTTATCATCAGATAAAGTTAATTTACCGCACTTAAGACAGAAGCTTCTCAAACATAGCTCAATCAAAGGAATATATTTAATATGTATAACTGGTCTAGCTAACTCAATGCTTCCAGGATGTCCAAGACACTCCTTAAATCTCTGACCACAAGTTCTACATCTAACTCCTGGATCAATTGCTCCCAAACGTAAATCCATAAGTCCTCCATCAACTGGGAATCCATCAATATCATAAAGTTCAGGAGTTACAATTTTTGCAGCGCTAATTCTTTTAATCTGCTCAGGACTAAGCAAACTAAACTTCAATGCTCTAACCTGTTTTCTTGTATGTTGATCTCTCATTTTATTGTTCAAACTTATTCGTTAATTCGAATGTAGTATGTACTCCAAGTCCAAGTAATTACTCATATAAAAGCTTGTATGCATATGAAATCTCAATAGGGTCTGATTCATTTCCTCCGCAAATTGGACAAACTATCTTGCTATGTAACATATCTTCATAGGCCATACTTCCACATCCTTTACAGATGTGAATCACCGTCTTGTCTGAATCATATCTTTCCTTCAATAACAAAGAAGCGCCATGTCCTGCCAATGCCTGTTGCTCCATCTCTCCAAGTCTTAGTCCTCCTCCTCTTGCTCTTCCTTCAATAGGCTGTCTTGTCAACAAAGCTACTTTTCCAGAAGCTCTTGCATGCATTTTATTCTTTACCATATACTTTAATTTTAGATAATACATATTTCCAACATAGATTTTTGCATCCATTTTCTTTCCAGTTACTCCATTATACATAACTTCCTTACCATCAAATCTAAATCCAAATTCTCTAAGTTGATTTTCCAAATCAGCAATGTTAGCACCAGTAAATGGAGTCCCGTCAATAATTTTTCCAGTCAATGCTGCAGTTTTTCCAGCAATGACTTCAATCATATATCCAATACTCTTTCTGCTAGGAACTCCGTGTGGATTGAAAAGCAAATCTGGTCTTATTCCTCTAGAAGTAAATGGAATATCCTGTGCATCTGCAATCATTCCAACGACTCCTTTCTGTCCGTGTGGAGCAGAGAATTTGTCACCTGGTTCAGGCAATCTAGAATCTCTAGTTCTTACTTGAACAACCTTATTTCCTTCTTCATCCGCAGTAATAAATACTGCATCAACAGTTCCTCTTTCTTCCTGTCTGACTCCTGCGCTAGCATCTTTCTTACTTTGAATACTCAAATCTTTTGCCTCACTCAAAAACTTTGGAGGAGTTAATTTACCAATTAGTATTTCTCCCTCATTCATATCAGCTTCTGGATATGCAATACCATCATCTTCCAAAAATCTATATGATGCTTCAACTCTATATCCTGAAACATCTTTAGTAGGAATTGTGATTTCATCCTTAAGTCCTCCAGCGTACTGTAATTCAGTAACTGAGTAAGGTCTAAAGTATGTACTTCTACCCATTCCTCTATCGACGCTGGCCTTATTCAAAACAACCGCATCCTCAAGATTATATCCTTCAAATGGCATAATAGCAACAACTAGATTCTGACCAGCAGGATAAACATCTAATGTATCGTATATGAAACTTCTAACAATTGGTTTCTGTGGATAATGTAATATAGATACATCAGTATCTAATCTAACAAGATAATCTGCAGAATAAATTCCAAGACTTTGCTTCAATGTCTTTCCTCCTTTAATCAGCCTCGATGAATGATCATGATTAGCAAAAGGTAATATGCTAAGTACGAGTCCAAATATATCAATTGGGTGTACTTCCAGATGAGTATGACTTGCAGTTAACTCTTCCTGACTCAGTGCCACAAGAACATTCTCTTCTTCAGCAGCATCAACATACTCTATAACTTTCTCTTTAATCAAATCACTCCAAGTTATCTTATTATTTTCCAACAAAACAATATGTTCATTCTTCAATCTACTTACTCCATTATCAACAATAATCAAAGGTCTAAGAACTCTACCAACTTCTGTCGAAATAGCTATTTGATCCAAAAGACCATCCTTTCTAACACTAAGTTCTATAGGGAAAAATCCTGCTCTTCTAGCTTCTCTGATTTTCTTCACAAAATCATCAGAATCGGTAACAAACCCGATAAACTTTCCATTGAAGAAAACATCTCTTCCAGAAACTTTATTCAACCCAAAGTCACTGAACTTCTTTAAAAAAGCAACTTCATCAAATTGCACTGCCGTAGAAATTTTGCTAAGCAATGCAAGATTTTTTCTCAATCCAATTTCTGTTCCCTCAGGAGTTTCAGTAGGACAGAACCTTCCATAATGAGTAGGATGAAGAGTTCTAGCAAGGAAATTTTCTTGTTCTCCTGCAAGAGTACTTGCAACTCTCTGCAACTGTGACATCATAGCAAGATAATTCGTCTTATCCATATTTTGAGTAACTCCAGATCTTTCTCCAATCCAGCTTCCAGTCGCAATCGCACTTTCAATTCTGTGGGTAAACAAAGTCGATTTTGCAATACTCTTCAAAGAATAAAACTTCTTTCTCTTTGCAACTTTCTGAAGAGAATACTGAATATCTCTCACAAGAATTCCCATATTTACTCTAAATAAATCGGAAAGCAAGTCTCCAGAAAGTTTTACTCTCTTATTAGCGTAGTGATCTTTATCAGTTCTTATCTTATTATTTTCCTTAGATCTCATGTACAATTTTACCAGTCTACAAATAGTAACTGCTTTTTCAAACCTATCACTCTTGTTTATACCAACATGAGGCAACAAAAATGAATCAATTCTATCCTTAATTCTATCAAGAATCTCTTTCTTTGTTCCCTGAATTCCTGCTTTTTCAGCAACAGCCATCAAAGCATCCTCTGTCTCTTTAATTGTTGCATACTCATAAAGGTTAACAATTAAAGAATCTGATTCATAGTCAATACCTTTAGCAATATCTGCATCCTTAGTCATTCCCAATGCTTTAAGAATAACAATAAGAGGAATATTCTTCAATCTACTAAAACTTAATTCTAAAATTCCTTCATTAGTCTCAGAAATAGTAGTTGGAATTCTATATGCTCCTCTCTGTGAAAATATTCTTAATGTTAATCCTAATCTGCCCTCTTCAATAAATGGCTGATTAGCCGCCAAATCCTCAGACATTACCATTACTCTCTCATTTCCATTAATTATAAAGTAACCTCCAGGATCCAACTTGTCCATGTAATTCTCTCTAAGTTGATCTTTGGTCATACCATTTGTCGTACAAGCAGAACTCTTAACCATAATTGGAATTCTTCCAATCTCAACCTCTCCCGAATCAAGTTGTCCTTCATATTTAACACTAATTTCCAGATAAATAGGTGCAGAGTAAGTCAGATTTCTTAATCTAGCGATTGAAGGAGTTACGATGCTATGACTTCCATCCGCTTCAATAATATTTGGTTTTGCAACTCTCAATTTTCCAAGTTTAACTTCAATTTCCTCATTGTTTATATTAGCATTAAGTTCATTGACTATCTGTTGCATCTTATTATTAATAAAATCATTAAAAGAATTAAGATTCGACTCTACCAAAGAATGTTGAGCCAAATATTTCTTTATTAAAACGTCTTGTTTATTTTTCATCAAACAACCACCCTATAATAAACATTTAGTTTATCTCCTTCTTTTCTTTCAATCTTTAAAACATCTCCACTTATGCACCCTTGTGGAATACCTGGATCATCCAATTTTATTTTAGGTAATTGAGAAATACTAATGTTATACATTTCTAAAAGTTTTTTTATCTCCTCTTGTTTCAATTTCGTGTGTTTTGGCTGTAAGATATGCATGTAACCTCGACGGGAAAGTAATTTTATTTAGTTCAAATTAACTCGAACTTCCGAACAAAATATAGTTGCAAAAATGCCTTTTTAAATGTTTTGTAAGAAAGAGTTTTTGTTAAAAATTAATCTTTTCTCTTCCCAGCCAAAACAATAGACACTTTTATTACATTTTGAGTTGAATACTTCGTAGCTTGCTGCGGCTCAAAATGTAATTAGAGAATTCCTTTGTAAACCGAGTGCAATACCTCTCAGCTTGCTGAGGAGTGAGCGAAGCGAACGGTGGGATGCATGAGGTTAGGAATTCTCTTTATTTAAATTAGATATCTTAATTCGGTAATTTTATTCAATATCTTTTACTTATATTCGCTGTTTTATAACTATTTGTATACTATTCAGCAAGGGAACTTTCATTCCAACTAACATCAAATCCCAATTTCTCTCTCAAAGTAGTGCAATATTGCTCTCGAGCCATTCTATTAATTAAAGTTTTTCCATCTCTCCCAATATAGTCAACAATAACTGCCGCATTTGTGTCATAAACTAAAAATCCTGGGTGAGGTCTGGGATCGTCTTTGGTTTTTCCAAGGAAAGCAACATCGGGGCGCCCGTATATTGCAGGACCATCAATGACTCGCCCACTAACCAAATCATATTTAGTTGGTGCTCTAAGTAATTCCTCAAATTTTGCAGGAGTTAAACTATCAGTATTTGCAGGAATGAAAACTCTAACTCTTCCTTCAACCATTTTTTCAATCTGCCAATCTTCTGCTTCACGAACTGCTTCTTCTAAAGTTCCAGAAAAGAAAAGCACTCTAACCAATGAAGCAAGCTCGCGAGCATTTTCAAGAGAATATACTAATTCATCATTAGGCATACAATTCAATGTTTTCAATATTTATATACATTTCCAGTTAATTTTTACAACTCAATACCAATGGCCCCGACGGGATTCCGAGAACTTTCTAAAGTTCGAGGGACTGAGGAATTTGTTCCTCAGTATGTCAGAAATTGAAAATTTCTGAGCACCTTGAAAATCAGGATTTTCTCAGTGTTCAAATCCCTAATACCAATGGCCCCGACGGGATTTGAACCCGCGACACCTGGATTACTTCAAAAAGGTCTGTCCTTTTTGTAAGGACAGAAAACCTTGTTTTTCTGTAAAAGTCCAGTACTCTAACCGGGCTGAGCTACGAGGCCTCATAGCTTGGTATAAAAATGCTTATTTAAAATTACCTATCTCTTCTAGTTAAGAAAATGTTTCAGAAATCTTTTTGTTCAAAGCATCTTTTGAAACGTAACCCACAGAACTATCAACAACTTCTCCATTCTCAATTAAAAGAATTGTTGGAATACTCATAACACTAAATCTCTCAGCAATATCTTGATTAGAATCAATATCTATTTTTGCAAAATTAACTTTTCCTTTAAATTCCTTTGCTACTGCCTCAAAAACAGGTTTCATCATAACACAAGGACCGCACCATTCAGCCCAAAAATCAATTATCCATTTACCCTTTACAGTAGCTCCATCAAAACTTTCAGAATTTAATTCAATAATTCCATCACTCATATCTATTTCCAATATTATTCATTAATAAATCTTATGTAAAACCCTTGAGTAACAAAAAAGCAAACAATCACCGATAACAATTAATATATCCCAAATCTTAATTTTATATGAATAAAACGGAACTTCTTGATTTTCTTAGAAAAAAAGGATTTTCAGATAAAATTATTTCAGCATTTGAAAAAATAAAAAGAGAATTATTTATACCAGAACACACTTTTCTTTATGCTTATGACGATATGGCTATTCCACTTGAGCCAGGCACCACTCTTTCTCAGCCATCAACTATTGCATTTATGCTTACCCTTTTAAATCCACAAGACGGACAAAAAATATTAGAAATAGGTTCAGGAACAGGATATTTACTATCTTTAATTTCTGAACTCTGTCCAAAATCTGAAATATATGGACTAGAGATAAACAGAAAATTTGCAGTCTCTTCTAGAAAGATTTTAGGGGAAAACAATAAAGTACATATAATTAATAGAAATGGTAATAACGGTCTTCCAGAAAAAGCTGAATTCGACAGAATAATTATTAGTGCAGCATTAAAAACAAAACCTCATAAGTTTCTTTCTCAGCTTTCAGAAAATGGAATTCTAGTTGCTCCTGTTGGAAATGACATACTTTGTATAGAAAAACAAGGCAATTTATTCAAAGAACAATCATTCGCAGGATTTTCATTCGTTCCTTTGATAGAAGATGAATAAGATTATATTTCTGTTAGTTCCAGAAAACTTCAAACAAGTTTTATATTTTTTAGGGCTAATTTTATCCTAGGAATTTGATTATTTACAGTTCTCCAAAGATAGTCTGCGCCAATTAAATAGTATGAATGAGATATTAAATCTCTCACGTTAGCCATTTCTCTCCAAGGCATTAGAGGATTAACCTGTTTTACTGAGCCAGGAATATTTCTGCTCGATTCTCCAATTATTTGCAATTTCATCATAACTATACTCTGTAGAGCATCACTTTTTCTAAATTGTTCCTCTGAAATTCCATTTAAATTTAATTCAATCTGTTCAATGCATCTGGATATATCTTCTATAAATAATTTATAATCTCTTTTCATGCGATAATTGGAATTTCATCACTGAGAATAGTTTTTCTTAATTCCTTTCTAATACCTTGATATTCGACAACATCAACTTTTCTTTTCATTTTCTTTTCAAGATTCAACTTAAGATTTATTAAATCAAATAAATCCCAATCATTTCCTACTTCCACAAGAATGTCTATGTCACTATCTTTTTTCTCTTCGCCTCTAGCAAAACTTCCAAATAACCCTGCTTTGCTAACTCTAAACTTTCTAAGAACAGGGTGTATTTTTTGTCTTATTATTTCAATTCTTTTACGTCTATTATTCATACAACCATAAGAATATCAGAATTTTTAAGTCTTTTCATTTTCAAAGAATTTGATATGAAAATTAATGCTTTATCTTTTTTAGTTCTTGAAGTTCCTTATGAACTATTTCTAAAGTTATATTTGCATCATTAGCATTTTGGTCTATAATATGCCCCGCCCATAAAGTCAAAATAATTCCAAATACAAACAAAAATATTATTGATATTATATAACCATCAGTGTAACTATTCGACTGATTTTTAGTAAATACATATTGAATAATACTTAGTCCTATAGTCATAAGTAATGCAGCACTAAATCCCCATGCAAGCAAAAGCCTATCACGATTCCAAGATTTTACTTTTGGAAGGAGTTCTTTTTCAACTTCTGTCAATTTTAAAATTCTTTCAGGTAAATTCATTATTCTCCGCATCCATGTCTAGTTGTCTGCTTACATGACGTGCAAACCATTGCACAATTTCCTAATCTCTTAGCTGGACTTCCACATTGAGGACAGACAAGACCTTCATGACCAAAATCACTTATAGCCATTTGCTGTTCAGGTTTATCTTCTTCCATCTTCTCTTCAATATTTGGAATCTCAAGTTCTATTTTTCCAGCTCCACTTCCAAATCTACTTAACATATATTGTGCAATATAATCCACTATCGAGGACGCAGAACGAATAGGAATTTGATTTTTATCCAACTCTCCTGGTTCATCATTTTTTACAAATCCAGAAGGTTCAAACTTTTGATGTCTAAACTTTCCAAATAATTTATCTACTGGAATTCCATATTGTAAATTCACAGACATAGAAGTACTCCATGCGTCGACAAGACCATTTACTGTACTTCCCACTTTATGCATAGTCAAAAATATCTCTCCAGGTTTTCCATCATCATAAAGTCCAACAGTTAAATATCCCTCATGTCCAGCAATTCCAAATTTATGTGTTATTGCCTTTCTTGTTTGAGGTAGATGTTTTCTTTCGGGAGCTTTAACATAAATTATTTTTTCTTTAACAATTTCTTGAACCTTTTTTACCATTTCTCCCTCAGTTTTTTGAGTATTCAATGGTTGACTTCTCTTTGAATTTTCTCGATATATTGCTACAGCTTTCAGACCCTGTTCCCAAGCATAAATATAAGTTTCAGCAATATCATCTATCGTTGAATTTTCAGGTAAATTGACAGTTTTACTTATAGCTCCCGACAAAAATGGCTGAGTAACTGCCATCATTTTAATATGCCCTTTATATCCTATGCTTCTCGTTCCCTTGGCAGGTTTAAACGCACAGTCAAAGACAGCAAGATGCTCAGATAATAACCCTGGTGCTCCTTCAATTGTATCATTTTTATCAACATAATCTATAACTTCTCTAACTTGATTTTCAGAGTAACCCAAGGTCTTCAAAGCAAGAGCAACAGATCTATTTACAATCTTTAACATTCCTCCTCCAGAAAGGGTCTTATATTTAACAATAGAAATATCTGGTTCTATTCCAGTAGTATCACAATCCATCATAAATGCAATAGTTCCAGTTGGAGCAAGTACAGTAACCTGTGCATTTCTATATCCATACTTTTCTCCCAGTTCAAATGCATCCGTCCAACAATCCCACGCATCATTTACAAGATATCTCAATGCATCTGGGATTTTTTCAACGTCAATTTTTTTAACTGATTCTCTATGCATATTAATTACTTCCAGCATAGGAGTTCTATTCTTAGTATAACCTGGAAAAGATCCAACAAGAGCAGCAAGTTCTGCAGACGTTTTATATGCCTCTCCAGTCATCACAGCAGTTATCGCTGCTGCAACAGACCTTCCAGAATCAGAATCATAAGGTAATCCTAAACTCATAAGCAATGCACCAAGGTTTGCATAACCTAAGCCTAATGGTCTATAATCATGGGAGTTTCTAGCAATTTTATCTCCAGGATAACTACTTCCATCAACAGAAAGTTCTTGAGCAATTATCATAGATCTTACCACGTTCTTAAATTTTTCAACATCAAATCTACCATCTTCTGTTCTAAACTTAATTAAATTAATGGATGCAAGATTGCATGCAGAATCATCAAGGAACATGTACTCGCTGCACGGATTACTTGCGTTTATTCTTCCCGAATTTTTGCAGGTATGCCATTTGTTGACTGTTGTATCAAACTGCATTCCAGGGTCTCCGCAAATCCAAGTTCCTTCAGAAATTTTTTTCAAAATTTCTTTTGCTTTTAAAGTATCAATAATTGCTCCCCCATTTACTGCTCTTGTATTCCATTCTTTATTTTCTCTAACCGAATTCATAAACTCATCAGGAACTCTGACAGACATATTACAGTTTTGAAAGAATATGCTTCCATAAGCTTCCCCATTCATTCCTCCGCCATATCCTTGTTCCATTAGTGCCCACGCCTTCTTCTCCTCTTTTTGCTTTGATTCTATAAATTCAATTATATCAGGATGTTCAACATTAAGAATTTCCATTTTAGCAGCTCTCCTTGTCTTTCCTCCAGATTTGATTATATTAGCATAGGTGTCATATCCTTTCATAAATGACAACGGTCCAGATGCTCTTCCGCCCCCTGTAATTCTTTCCTTAGAACTTCTCAAAGGGGATCTATTTGTGCCAGTTCCAGAACCTGCTTTAAACAACATAGCTTCAGCCACTTGAACCTCTAGAATAGATTCCATATTGTCTTGAATGCTTTGAATAAAACAAGCAGAACATTGAGGCAAATCTTCAGTTTTTTGAGAATGAACAATGCTATTCGTAATAGAATCCCACTTAAATGCCGAGACTCCTCCCGCATTTCTATCATACTCTTGATTAATTCCTGCATTAAACCAAACTGGTGAATTAAACACAGCCAACTGATTCAAACATATTGCTACAATCTCATCACCTAAAATTGACGCTTGCTCCTGACTAAAATATTTTTGTCTTAATGCTTGCCTTTGAAAATATCTAGATACTCTTCCAATTAATTTTTCAACTGAATCTTCTCTTTCCCCCTTTAGTTGATCGCCCCAAAAATACTTACTAGCAACAACCTTAAGTGCGAGAGGACTCCAAAAATCCGGTCTTTTTACATTAGGCTGAACAAATATTACTTTATTCATATCATCAGTTACCTTAACCTCATCACTTATCCACTTCATAGAATTTCCATAGATATCAAACTGAAAAGGACTTTTACCTTCATAACTAAAAAATCTCCTAATAGGCATATTACCTAAATTAAGTTGTTGCAGTTTTTCAGGAGTCATTCATTCAACTCCTTTATTTCCTTCTTAAAATCACTCAAATCAGTAAAATCTCTGTATATTGAAGCAAATCGAATATATGCAATATTATCAGTTCTTTTCAACTCTTTTGAAACCAACTCTCCAATATATCTAGACTCAACCTCTTTTCCTTTTTTCCTCAACTTATCTTCAACTGCTATTATCATTTTATCAACTTTTTCGGTACTCACTGGTCTTTTTCTACAAGCCAATTCTATACCTCTTTTTATCTTATTTCGATCAAAGTCTTCTCGTGTACCATCTTTTTTAACAACTTTAAGTCTAGCCTCTTCAACCTCTTCAAGTGTGCTAAATCTTTTTTCACACTTATTACACTCTCTTCTTCTACGGGTTAAATTGCCACTGTCTCTCTTGTCAACAACCTTAGTATCTTGATTTTGACAATATGGGCACAGCATTTCTTTGACCTCTAAAACCACAATCCCTTGTGTTTTTTCATTTTAAAAACCACAAGCCATTGTAATTAAGTATAGAACATCTATTTTCATATTTAAATATTTCTATACTTTTTTTTCTTTCGACGATAAAACATTTATTTTTTTCTGTATACTCTTTTTAGTAGCAATATCAAATTTTGAGTTTACAGAAACTATTTAATGCTTCTTCTACTAATCAATCTATGCAAACCATATTTAAAAGACATCAACTTGTAAAGATATTAGTTAGTCCAGATAAAGAATTTATAGAGCAAGCAGGAGAAGAGGAGACTCCAGTCGAAATAAAAAAAGGGATGACTGGAAAAATCAATATGATTCTTCCAGACGGCAAATATCATGTTGCGATTATAGATCAAACAGGAAAAGTTATTGCCTATGCACCATTTGATCAAGATGCACTAGCAACGGTTTAACCAATTGCAAATCTATATCTCAACACAAGAAATAGGTTTTCTAACGGTCGATTGCAATTTAAAGTCTTCAGGAGTAATAACTCTAGACATAAAATCAGGTTTTCCTTTTTTTATCTCAATAACAGGATACCCTTGTCTATCATGCCTAAATGAAAATCCTATTCCCACTACATGAATTCCCTCTTCCCTGTCTCTTATTTGATAAAATAACTCATAGTTCATAAATGGAAATTCTTTTTTTCTCAGCTCTCCGTAAATCAATCTACTTCCTCCAAGCTTTTCAAAATGCTGATGAACTGCTCTGTCAACTCTTCCTATAATATCAGAATTTGCAACTCCTCTTTTCGCTCTCAAACCATACTTTTTCAATCTAGAAGTTTCATCTAACTTCACAGCGCTAACTTCTTTAGGACTAGCTCTCATTATTGGAATAAGAACCAAACTTCTTAATTTTTCTTTTCCATTGGAATTATCATAGAGATCAAATGTCTCTCTTTCACTTCTTCTAATTCTTACTTCCTCTAGAGGTTTCAAAACATCCATCATCTCTCTATACAATTTAAAATCCAAATTTTCATTTCCATTCATAAAAAATCAAATAAAAATAGCTTTTAATTCATTTATATACTATAAAATAGATATTCGCTTAAATCTTATTTATTCTTCAACTTAAGTTTTAGTAATCTTTTTCTTCTTGATCTTCTAACAGTTTTTCTCATGTATCCAACAGTTAGAATTGCTTTTTAAACCTTTAGAATTTCTTTTTTTAAAACAAGCATACGTAATTTTGTTCTTCCATTTTAATTGCAATAATCCTTAAATACCTAAAAAAATTGGGTTTAAAATGCCAGAAAGAGAAGTCGTAGATATAGATCCTAAAAAAGATATATTAAGAATAGAACCAGTTACAGAATTTGCCCTTGCCCCTACAGAAAGATTAACCCAAAATTTCCTAGTATCTGGAGACTATTTGTTTGTTTCCAATTATTACGGACCCATAGAAGTTTATAGTCTTCAATGGCAAAAAAAAGTTTTTACTTTGCATTTCAATTATAGTATGAACAAAGAATTGGCTAGCGATGGAAAACATTTGTATGTAGGCTTACCATCAGAGGGATTTAGACCTAAAGATAACGATATTTTACTTTTAAGAGAGAAAGAAGTCAAAGCACCTGGAAAATTAGAAGATGAAATTGAAACAGTAGAGTTTGTTGGAAAAACATTTAGAGAATTAGGAATACCTATCGAATTTGATCAACAATATTCAGCAAAATACAAAGGAGTTATTTTATCTTTACCACTTATCGAATTTTGGCGTGATTCTATTGTTTGGTCGCCAGCAACACTGGCTGAAGAAACAGGAAGAAAATTTTATATTGCAGATATGCATCATGGAATTGATCATGGATTAAGAAGCGGGAAAGATTTTGCTAAAGTTACATGGAAGACAAACTTATATCATGACATGGGTTGGTCGAGCATATTGTTACGAGAGGGAAAGATTTTAACAGAACCTGTTGCTATTGGTTCAGATCCTCAAGACGCCTTTTCAAAGCTTTGGATTAGTAGTGGACAGTATAACAAAGGATTAATTGGGAGAATATTACATTGGGACGAAAGTTATGGAAGTAGAGAGCCAGATTATGTATCAATACCTCTAGTTCTTCCTTATGTAGCAAGTAACCTCAATCTTGGTAGCCAGGAAGTACTAGGGGTTCAACAGGAGAGAGATTTATTGTATGTACTTACCAATTCGAGTAGTGCTACGAATCATGGAGTAACTAAAATACACTCTCCACACAGACTACTAACCTATAAATTATCTTTCCAAAGACCCACAGAGATTAAAGTTTAGGTTCAGGTTATTTAAGAATTATTGTGAATAAAAACCATATTTCTACCCAAACGTATAGGCATAAACTTTTAACTCTTCAAATGGAATTATCCTTAAAACTCTTGAATGATAATTAGAATGTTTAACTATATTATACATTTCAGCCCCTTCAACTTTCACATAACTCTTTCCTTCCCTAAAGAAAACATCTTCTCCAGCATCTTCTTTTCGTATTGGTAAAGTATCCAAAAGAACTTCAACTTCTCCAACTCCAGCCATAACTACATTTACTTCTGAAGCATAATATCTATAGCATATTCTTCCCTTTTCGGGTTTACCAAGATATTCAACATACTCTCTGGTTTGATTCCATTCTCCTTGCAAATAAATAACTCCAGGAGCATAATTTCCAGAGTCATGGTATTCATCACAACCCTCTTTGGTGCAAACTTTTCCAGGAATTCCAGCATTTCTCTCACTGCCTGCATAAGTTTCTTTAGAAACTCCAGGTTCATAATTTCTTTTTTTTAAAGAAATCGTTTCAATATCTTCTGGAATTTCTTTTAATTTAATAAGTTCCTCAATTATTTTTTTCTCAACTTCATCATATCCAGACTCTCCAACGTGTTCAAATATAATATCTCCTTCAGTATTTATCAATGCTATTCTAGGCCAATAAGTATTTCCATAGTTCTCCCAATTTATTCTTTCAGGATCATTTAAGATAGGGTATTCAAGAGTATATTTTTTTACAGCATATTTAACATTTCCACTTTCTTTCTCAAACTCAAATTCAGGAGTATGAATTCCAATCAAAATAAACCTTTTATTTTTATATTTATTCCATATTTGTTTAAGCGAATCGAATGTTCTTATACAATTTACACAAGAATACGCCCAAAAATCAATTAAAACTATTTTTCCTCTAAGATTTTCAAGCTTCAAAGGACTTGAATTTATCCATTGTTTCTCATTTTGCCATTCAATTTCTTTAGCTTTCCCTTTTTTATATATCATATCACAATTAGAACTAAAGAGTTAATATAACTTATGAATTCATTTTTATAAACTTTTTAATCTCTCTAATTACATAATCAATATCCTTCTTATTCGTGTCAAATCCAAGCGAAAATCTCAAAGTTCCCTTAATTTCCTTTTCTTTAAGTCCAATTGATTCTAAAACTCTACTTTCTTTCTTACTTTTCTCATCACACGCACTTCTTGTTGAGCACATTATTCCTTTTCCTGAAAGAAATATCATCAAATTTTCTGCGTCACAGTCAAATGTAACACTTACAATATTAGATAGTCTTTTTTCTTTAGAACCATTAATTTTTCCTCCAATATTCTCTAATTGAGAAATAAAGTAATCTCTAACTATTCTGACTTTTTTAACATCATGCTTTCTAGTTATTTCAATTGCTTTAGAAAATCCAGCAATTCCAGCAACATTTTCAGTTCCAGCTCTTCTGTTCATTTCTTGACTTCCTCCAAAAAGTCTTTGTTCTAATTCTATTCCTTCTTTTATATAGAGCAACCCAATTCCTTTAGATGCTCCTATCTTATGTCCTGATGCAGATAACAAACTTATATTCATTTTTCTAACATCAATTTTATCTTTTCCAAAACTCTGAGAACAGTCCGTATGGAATAAAACTCCATGCTTATTACATATACTTCCTATCTCTTCAATATTCTGTAAAACACCAAGCTCATTATTTCCATGAATAATAGAAACAATTAGAGTATTATTATCAATTTTATTTTTCAAATAATCAATATCAATTAGTCCATTATTATCAACAGGCACTTCAATAACTTCAAATCCTTGTTTTTCCAACTCTTTTACACTTTCATAAATAGATGAATGTTCAATTGAACTAATAATTATATTTTTTTTAATCTTACCTAATTTACTTCCAGCAACTCCAAAAAGAGCAAGATTATTTGATTCAGTAGCTCCAGAAGTAAAAATAACTTCATAGGCTTTTGCATTTATTTCTTTAGCCAAAATAATCCGAGAGTCATTAATAATTTTTCTAGCTTCATCTCCTAAATCATGTGATGAACTTGGATTTCCATACTGGTTTAACATAACTTTTTCCATCACTTTTGCAACTTCAGGATAAACTTTTGTAGTGGATGCATTATCAAGATATATTATTTTTTTCATGATATACTAAATAATAAACCTCTTTTATTCCTTTCTAATTGTCCTCTGTTAGTTTCTTCAAATCTTCCAAACTTTGAACACCCTGATAAGTTTTATTATTTATTATCCACGCAGGAACTCCAGTTATTCCAAGTTTAATACATTCTAACTGATTTTCATCGCAGGATACATAATTGACATATCTAAAAGACTCTCCAAATAATGCCTTCTGCTCTTTACAATGAGAGCAAGTTTCAAGTCCATACATTACTGCCCCTTTAGCAGTTAATGCCTTAGCAATTGCCTCTGCATTTAAACCATTTTCACCACTTGGTCTAGTGCTAAAATATAAAATTATCAACGCAACAATTACTATTCCTACTACTACCATTTTTTTATTCATATTCATAATACATTTAGTCAAATCTTCTTTTTAAGTCTTCTGCAAATTTAATCTTTTTAAAAAATAAGATTATTTTAAAGTATGCAAAAGAATATAAACTAATATAAACTAATATTATCCACATTAACCATGAAAAAAAATAAGAGAGATTTAAGAATATTGAAATATGGTTTAGTTGCACTTTTAGGATTAAGTGCAATGGGAGTTACAATTGGAATGGAATCGAATGTTCAACCATTCAATAACGTAAGAGTTCAAGATTCTTCTTTCAGAGCATACTTAAATGAAAGTAGAAAACAAGTAAATAATTCTGCATTAGCATATGCCCTCGCAGTTTGGACATATCCAGGAGCAAAACTTGGAGTAGCAATACATAATTATAGTATATTAGATAATACTATAAGATAAATAAAAGATTTTAGAGAATACTATTTATCTTTTCCCCATAAATTTCTATTAATTTAACTGCATAATGAATACAATTTTTTCCTAGAAATTCACAATATATATAAAGTCCAGACACATTAGTTTATTATGAAAACGAGAGGAACGAATAATGTAATGAATTACTGTTTACATTCAGCCACTGCTACTTGTAGTTCTATTAAGTCTTCCTCATATTTGTCTGTATTTACAATCAGACTCTGCAATTAATCATTAATTTCTTGTTGGTTCTTGCACATTTCTACCATGAAAATACAAAAAACAATTTCTGCACCTGCATCGTTTTATCGAGTTTCATCCATATCTCCCCTAGCGAAACTTTTGATAAAAGCAAAAGTACTTGCTCTTGCAAGAGGAATACTAATACAAGATGAACTTATTGCTTCTATTGAATCATTTGTAGAAAGAAATAATGTAATAGAACCTAAAGGAACGTCTCATACTTCCTGTCCTCACTGTCTGAAAGCGCACACTATAAAAAAAGCAAAGGAATTGGAGTTAGATCGTGAAAGTGTAAGATTTTTGTCTAATTTAATAAAAGGAAATCTAGGTCACGATGGATATTATTTAGACGGAGACGAATTAATTAAAATAAACTAATCTAAAATTGAGGGCGTAGAGCTATATCTAGGAATCTTTTCAATTGTTTTTTATCAAGTTCTTCATTATTCCTA
>ERZ1292629.1974-Hain-H43-01um-R1-1974-length-18530-cov-6_pt2 | contig 16882 bp, 17 predicted proteins | sample MGYA00564399_ERZ1292629 | MGnify/ENA primary metagenome ERZ1292629 (study PRJEB36523, sample SAMEA6512636) | groundwater metagenome | collected 2019-01-08 | study: AquaDiva: Metagenomics assemblies of 32 groundwater samples
CATGAGTTCTTTTTCCTCCACGAGTTTCCTGTCCTGATAGAGCCGATGGCAAGGGGAGTCCCTCCATCGGCTTTTTACTTATGTGGATAAGTCATTTTGTCACCGAGCTCCTTATCAATTAAACTGAGTATAATTACCCTAACGCTCAGTCGCATGACCCGCAAAATCGACCTTCCTTATAAAGACGATTTCCTTCTCTCTTTGCAGACTTCGAACTACTCCCCCGAGACCACCTACAACTACGAGCGCGATCTCGAAGTTTTTGAGCATTTCCTTAATCAAGACCTCAGGTTTCCCTTCCGGAATATTACCAAGCGATCCATCGAGCTTTACAAAGCCTACTTAACGTCCGTGGACCGCAAAACCGCCAAAAGCGGCAAAGCCATGACCCGCCTCTCCGCTGGCTCCATCAATCGAACTCTCTCCAGCCTCCGGAGGTATCTTGCATACCTTATAGATATGGACTACGCATCTCCGATCGCCCCGGAAGCGGTGAAACTCCTAAAAATGCCCCGCCGCCATGCGCGGGTAGCCGAGTTTGAAGCCCTTGTCCGCTTAATTGAGTCTCCAAACGAGTTCGAGCGATCGAAACCCATTGCTCTCCGCAACCGCGCCATGCTCGAGACGCTCTTCTCGACCGGAATGCGTATTTCCGAGCTGGTATCCTTGAACCGCGATCAGATTGACAGGACGGGCCGGATATTCATCCGCGGCAAAGGGAAAAAGGAACGCTTCGTTTACCTCACCCCTAGAGCGCAAAAACATATTAAGGCGTATTCGTCAATGAGAAGCGGCGATCACCCCGCGCTCTTTGTACCCTATCGAGGTAGAAACGTCGGTCAGGCCCAGGCACGGATATCGCCGAATTATCTGCAAATGAAAATAAAGCAATACCGTGAACGGCTGGGGATTAACGTGCCTACCTCAGCTCACTCGTTCCGTCACGGCTTTGCCACGTATCTTGCTGAAAAAGGAGCAAATCCAGCGGCAATTCAAATTTTGCTGGGCCACGAATCGCTTCACACCACCACCCGATACGTGCACGCTTCGGATAAATATGCGGAAAAAACACATCGCCGCTTTCATCCATTGAAATAACAATCTAGATTAGTGGCTGGCGACGAATTCTTCAAGGCCCTGGCCGGTTTCAAGCCGGAGAATTCGGTCAATATAGGGCGTGGCCAGGGCCACGCCTTCGCGATCCTCCGTGGTTTGACCTTTGGTGGTGGCAAAAACCAAACCCACCACCTTTCCGCTCCAAGCCGAGAAGAGCGCGGTTCCCGAACTGCCCTGCTGAAGAATAAGGCCGCCGCGAAAGATGTAGCCGTCGGGCGTCTGGAGGTTGCCGTCAATGTCAGTGATCCCAGCCACCGCGAGTTTGGAGAAGACCCGATTAGAGTTTACTGACGTGGCGAGAGCCTGGAGAAACTCGGAAGGGTAGCCCAGGGTGAAAAACCACTCCCCTGCTCCGCCAAGATAATTTGGATCAATTTCGACAGCGCTGATCGGCCCGCGCGGCTCGAGCAGCCTTAGGAATGCGAAATCACGCTGCGGCACCTGGGTTTCGCCGATTTTGGCCGTAGTGCTGGCAATGAAGACAACCTCGATTTTGGCAAAAGAATCAGCCGGGCTTCCGGATCGAGCCTGACAATTGGGTTCCCCGCTTTTCTCTATAATCTCGGCAACGTGGGCATTAGTGATGACAAGCCCGCGCTCATTGACTACTGTGCCGCTGGCGGCAAATAGCTCGCTCGGGTTTTGACAGAGGATTTGGATGACGGCGCCGGCAGTGCGGCTGTAGAATTCCTGGTCTTTAAGCGCTGGCGGCGGAGGGGCCGGCGCGGCCGGAGGAATGACTTCGGTTTCTTTATTTTGCGTGATGCGATTTTCCGATGGTCGTATCTCCTCTGGAGCTGGGCGTGGGGTTGGCCAAGACGGCGGTGGAGGCTTTGGCTCGGCGGGGAGCCGAAGATCCGCAAGGTCAATAATATCCTCTCTTTCAAGCTCCGATGGCCCTTCAATCCCCGGCCAACCATTAATCATCACGATAGCCAGAGTGGCGGCAATGAGTAATCCGATAATAAGCCGCATGACCATTTACAGATAATCGAGCGGATTCATATACCCTCCGAATGGCGAGATAGGCAGGGTCATCAGGCGCCCGCAGGTTCGGCTTCTCATCTGCGTAACCGTGACCGCCTGGCTAGCGAAGACAGTGAGATGCAGGTGCGGCCCGGTGGCATAGCCGGTCCGTCCGGAGTAGCCGATGAGTTCCCCGCGGTTGACGGCATCCCCGGGCCGGACTTTGACTAGCGAGAGATGGGCATAAAGCGTGGCCAGGTTATTGGGGTGGTCAATAAGTACCCACTTGCCGTAGGAGGCCCGGCGGCAGGACTGATCAGTGTCGCCGGTCGAGCGCACCCTTCCCTGCTCGCTTGAGAATACCGGCGTGCCAACGCTCGCGCGGAGGTCAATGCCGTTATGGCCCTTGCCCTGATAAGCCCCGGAACGAGCAAAAGCGGTGTTGCCGAAATATTGGGTTATAAAGATGGGATCAGGCAGTGGCCAGCCTAAGATTCCCGAGCTCGCCTTGGGTAGGATGGAGCGATCGAATTCCGGGGACAAGCCAGACTCCAGGGCATTGATTTCCTGCTCCAGAGCCTCGCGTTTGCGCTCGGCTTCGGCAAGGAGTTCCTGGTAGCGTCGTTCCTGGCTTTTGGTCGTCTGGAGAAGATTGCTTCGCTCTTGCCGTTCTTCAAGCTGCAGGGCCTTTTGGTCGTCAAGGTCCTCGGCCAAGGCCGAAAGCTCGAGCTTCTTCTTCTCGGTCTTAAGCTTGCTTTCCTGGAGTGCGGCGCGGGCCGTCCTCAGGGTTTCCAGCGTCGATTGGATTTCGGCCTGTACGCCCAGGAGCTGATCCACCGAGTTGAAGAAGCTTGAGATCGTCTCGTGTTTCATCATGATCTCAAGCGGAGTTTCCCGATCCATGGCGGCCAGAGCCACGACGAGCGAGGCCATATGCCGGCGTTCGGCTCCAATTGATTCTTCCTTGCCCTGGATATCTTGCGTGAGTTCCCGTATTTCCAGGTTGGCGCGGCTGATCTTGGTATTGGTCAGGCGTATGGATGTGGTCAGGCGGCTGATCGTCCGGTCAATGCCTTGAATTTGAGATGCAAAAGTGTTGGCCGTGCGTTCCAGGTCCTCAATGGCCCGGCGGTGCTCGGCGGCTTCGGCTTCCAGGCGACGAATTTCCTGATTTTTATCTTCGATCTGTTTTCGGAGATCCTCGGACTGGTTTCCGGCTGCCGGCTCTTGGGCCGAACTCATGAGGGCGATGGTCAGGCATAAAAAAACAAGCGTCAAGACCCCGAGCCAGGGTCCTCGCCCCGTCCTTGAATATGCCAGCGGCCGCATCATTCCTCAATTATAGCATGCGAGGATCCGGCTAACTATCGCGCCAGGTCCTCCGAAATTTTTCGCCGTGCCAGATCAATCCGCTTCAAAGTCTCGCTCTTGCCGAGGATGGCCATGATTTCAAAAGGTCCGGGCGAGGCTTTTTTGCCGCTCAAGGCCACCCGCAGCGGCCAGAGGAAACGCCCCTTGTCCCCCGCCTTGGTGATCGCGGTAAAAATCGTCTCAAGGTGTTTTTGGGAGAATTCCGAAGCGACTTCTATGACCTCCCGAGTCCGAATGAGCGACTCGCGGACGTCCTGCTCCGTCATATCCTTCCAATGGAGTAGTGAGGAATCGTACTCGGGCTGTTGGTAAAAGAACCCGGCTTCACGGAGGTCGGAGAGCTTCTTGAGTCGTGGTTGCTCGACGGCGATGACCTGGAGGTGAAAATTATCCGGCGCCTCGGGTAGGAAAGGCCGCGCCGCATCGAGTAGGTTGGCCGCGGGCTTGCGCCGGATATACTCGCCGTTCAGTGAGTTAAGCTTCTGGATATTAAAGATGGCGCCGGACTTTTGGACCCTGGCGAGATCAAACTCGCGGATTAATTCCCCCATCGATAAAAGCTCGCGATCGTCTCCGGGATTCCAGCCGAGGAGTGCCATGAAGTTTACGAGCGCCTCGGGGAGGTAGCCGGCCTCACGAAACTCGCGGATGGCCGTTGCGCCGTGCCGGCCCGAAAGTTTGGCGCGGTCCGGCCCCAAGATAAGCGGCAGATGGGCATAAGCCGGCCTCATCAATCCCAGCGCCTCCTGTATCAAGATCTGCTTGGGGGTGTTAGAAACGTGATCCTCGCCGCGAATGACGTGCGAGATATTCATGGCTTGGTCATCAATGACCACGGCAAAGTTGTAAAGCGGGGTGGAAAGATCCTTGGCCATGGAAAAATCGCCCAAGAGATTGCTCTCGAATGAAATAGAGCCGCGGATGAGATCCTCAAAGGTGATGGTTCGGTCGGCCGGAGTTTTGAAGCGGATAATTCCCCCCGAGGGTTGCCCCTCCCCTACCCCGCGCTCTCGCCATTCGCAGCGGTGCACCGGCGGCTGTTTTGATTCGAGCTGCTTTTGTTTCTCCGCGGCCATATCTGTGTCGCTATGCGGGCAGTAATAGGCCTGCCCCGAGGCAATGAGGCGCTCAAGCTCTCTTGAGTAGCCGGCAGTCCGTTCGCTTTGCCGATACGGCAAATAAGAGCCGCCTTGATCAGGTCCTTCGTCAGGTTCTATGCCCAGCCACCGCAAGCTCGCGAAGATTTCGAGCTCATGCTTTTTTTCTGATCTAGAAACATCGGTATCTTCAATACGCAGCACAAACTTGCCGCCATTATGCTTGGCAAAAAGATAATTATAGAGCGCGGTGCGTGCGTTGCCGATGTGGAATGGGCCGGTCGGCGCCGGAGCAATGCGAGTGCGAACCATAACTTACTTCTAGTGCAATCCGAGCTTTAGGATTTCACCGGCTATGATCTCGGCGGCGTCCGGCCGGAAAAATTCCTTAGCCGAGACGGCCATGCGCGCTCGGCGTTCCGGGTCAGCCATGAGTTTCTGTATTTCGTTCCAGAGGACGGAGGGCGTCAAATTGTCTTCTTCGATGATTACGGCCGTGCCTCCACGGCTATAGTCATAGGCGTTTTCCCGCTGGTGGTCCTGGGCGGCGTTCTTTATTGGAATGATGATGGCCGGCTTGCCCCAGGCGGCAATCTCGGCGAGCGCGGTCGCCCCGGCGCGGGAAATGATGAGATCGGACAGGAAATAGGCCGAGCGCATCTGGCTTTCGTTAAGGAAAGCTAAGAGGTGATAATAAGGAGCGAGGCCCCCGCCCTTATCATCCGGTCCTCCGGGTTCGCGGCGAGCGATATGCGTGTCTTCGAGGATTGAGGCCGTCTCCAGTTTCAAGTCTTCAATGTTTTTATCCCCCACCTGATGGATGATTTCGTAGTGCTCCAGCAGTTGCGGCAGGATCTGGGTTATGGTCTCGTTGATGACGCGCGCGCCCTGCGACCCGCCGATGATGAAAATAACCGGGCGGTCGGAGAAGACTCCTAAACTTTCACGAGCCTCTTCCTGACTGCCGCCAAGGATGCGTTTGCGTATCGGCGTGCCGGTGAGGGCGGTGCGCTCTTGGGGGAAATATTCGGCCGCACCTTCAAAGGCTATGGCAATGCGGATTGCCCATTTTCCGGCCCAGCGATTGACCCGCCCCGGTCGGGCGTCGGATTCATGGATTATGACCGGGACGCGGTATATGCGGGCGGCAAGGAGGGTGGGAAAACTGCCGTAGCCGCCCTTGGCAAAGACCACATCCGGCATGACCACAAACATGTTGGCCATGGCTTGGAGAATCCCGAGAGCCGTCTTGAAAATATCAGTGATATTCCAAAGCGAAAAATAGCGGCGGATCTTGCCGGCGGCAATGGGGACAAAAAGGATGTCCTCCTTCTGCATAAGTCCAGGGTCGAAGGGCTGCGGGCCAAAATAAAAAAGCTGAAGATCCAGGATCCTTTCCTCTTCGGCCATACGTTTTATTTCGCGGGCCACGGCCAGGATGGGGAAAAAATGACCTCCTGTTCCGCCGCCGGTGAAGGCAATACGCATACCACGATGCCAATCTACAAATCTTATGCCAATATTGCGAATTGCTAATGCGGATTCGCAATTAGTTGATTGGCATTAGATTCGCATAATTGGCATCATATTTAAGTGTGCTTCGAAACATTCAGGATGATGCCCATCATGGTCAGGGTGACGACTAACGACGTGCCGCCGTAGCTAATAAAGGGCAGAGTGATTCCAGTCAGAGGCAGGAGGCCGGAGATGGCGGCCATATTAATGAAGGCTTGGAAGGCAATAAGTGAGGCAAAGCCGGCGGTAAGAAGCTTGGAAAAAAAATCCGGCGACCGGCGGGCAATGACGATGCAGCGCAGAAACAGGGCAAAAAATAGCGTCGCCATAGCCAGACCCCCCAGAAACCCGAACTCCTCTACGATTACCGCAAAGACCGAATCGCCAATCGGCTCGGGAAGGTAGCCGAACTTTTGGATGCTCTGGCCAAAGCCCCGGCCGAGGAACCCGCCCGAGCCTATAGCGATCAGGGCTTGGCTGGCGTGATAGCCTATGCCTTGCGGATCCAGGTTGGGATTGAGAAAGACCAAGAATCTAGCCATGCGGTAGGGCACAACCCGGATGATGGCCGTTAAAGCCACGGCGGCAAGGACGACCAGTGTCAAGAGTTGTAAGAGTCTTCCTCCGCCCAGGAAATAAAGAATAGCTGCGCTCCCGCCAATGGTGACCAGGGTGCCGATGTCCGGCTGCATCACCAGCAGAATCCCCACCATGCCGATGACGACGAGAAACGGTATGAAGGCCGAGGTAAAGCCCTTGGCTTGCCCCTTTTTTCGGTCGAGCCAACTGGCTAAATATAGTATAAGCGAAAGCTTGAGGATTTCCGAGGGTTGGATGGAAAGCGGGCCGGCTCTTAGCCAGCGGCTGGCCCCGCCGAAAGTGAAGCCCAAGTCCGGAATAAATACGGCCGAAACCAGCAGGAGTGAGACCAAAAGCAAAGGCAGGGCGAGCTTCTTCCACTTTTTATAAGGAAGTAGTGATCCGACCCAAAGCCCACCCAAGCCTACGAGAGCGGCAATACTTTGGCGTAGCAGGTAGTAATAAGGCGTTCCGAAGTTTTTTCGTGAAAGATCGACCGAAACCGAGTATATAATCAGGAGCCCGGCGGCAAGCAGGATCAGTGTGATGATAAGAAGCGGATAGTCAACGTGGCGCGTCATCTCTTTATTTTAATATAGAACCTACCGACTAGCGAGCTGACTTTGCTCGTCAGGGGAGGCAATCACGGCGGCAAAAAAGCAGGAGCTGGGCTATCCCCTACTCCTGCCGTTCTTCTACGTTCCCATCGTCAGGGATCCGGGTTGAGGATGACATCCTCGCGCCGGTACTCCACCCGGGTTCCATCCCCGCCCTCGAAGACTATCGTCTCCTCCTTGAACTCTACTGCCGGCAGTATGGCTCCGGTGAGATCACCGATCTCTACTTCCTCCCCGTCCTGTTCCCAGGCTGCGACCGGATGTTGGCCATTGGCGATCTCTCCCATTGGCATCTCTGTCTCCCTTGTGGTGGTTTAGGGCCCGGGCATTAGGCCGATCTTCCAGGCGATTGTCAAGATTACCGCCCAGAGGATGGCGCCGATGGTCATGCCGCGGACAACCCCCTTCATAGTGGCGAGTGGGTCCTCGCCTTCCCAAGCATCCTGTTTCATTATAAGTCCCTCCCGTGTCAAAAGATCTATTTTATAATGATAAGATAAAATTACATCTCTGTCAAGGCTTCAAGGCCGTTACGGCTTTGGCGAACTTTTCACCCCGGTCAAACTCGTTCTGGAAGAGCCCGAAGCTCGCCGCCCCCGGAGAAAGCAGAACAACGTTTCCAGGCCTGGTATTGCGAAAGGCAATGGCAACAGCTTCCCGCATTGTGCCAGCATGAAATATTTGCAATCTCCTTGATTCATAATTCATGATTCTTGATTCCATTTTTTTTGTCGCTGTGCCGGGCAAGAGTATGAGAATGTCCACGGTTCGATATATCTCCTGAATCATTCGTCTGAAATCTAGGTTCTTATCCTGGCCGCCGGCAATCAGGATCAGATTGCCCTTGGCCATTGGCCGAAAGCGCTTGACGGCGGCGATGGTTGCGTCGGGTGAAGTTGCCGTGGTGTCGTTGATGAAGCGAACTCCTTTCAGGGTGCGAATGAGTTCCTGCCGCGAGCTAAGTCCGGTAAACCCCTTCAAGATTTTTACGATCGCGCCGAATGGGATGCGAAAGTACCGCGCCACGGAAACGGCTAGGGCGACAGAGGAGCGGTAGTGGGCGCCAAGATTTCTATCCACCAGGAGGGCGAGTTTGCGCTCCAGGCGCGGGCGGATGACGTGCGCGCGGGCTTTGGCGGCGAGCTTCTTCAACATCGGGTCATCGGGATTGATGAAGAGATACTGGTTTGGTGTTTGATATTGGAAAACGGCGCTTTTGGCCTTGATGTAATCACGGAGGTTTTTGTGCCAATTTAGGTGATCGCGAAGGATATTGGTCATCACCGCATATGGCGGGCTTTGTCTGATCCGATGGAGGTCATGGAGTTGGAAGCTGGAAAGCTCAAGGACCACGAGATCCTTACTCTTTAGCCGGGGGAGAAATTCAAGGATGGATTTTCGGATATTTCCACCCAGGAAAATTCGCCGGCGGAGTCCCCTTTCCAGGAATCTCCAGATGAGGTAGGCGGTTGTGGATTTGCCGCGCGTGCCGGTAACGCCGATTATCGGCGCCGGGCACATCTGAAAAAACACCTCGGTATCAGAGGTGATCTTGACGCCGCTTCGCCGCGCGATTTTTAAGAACGGCGAATCGTCCCGGACACCCGGGTTCTTAATCACGTAGTCCGCCGTTCGGAAGTCCGTCGCCCGGTGGCCGCCCAGATGATAGGTGATGTTTTTGAAACGCTTGAGTTTGGCGATTGAAGGCGCAAGCTCTTTTCGAGTTTTGAGGTCAGTCACGATCACCCGGCTGCCGAGGCGGGCAAAAAAAGCGGCGGCGCCCACTCCGCCGCCGTGCAATCCCAAGCCCATGATAAGGACTTTTTTGTTTATTAACTCTTTGAGATTCACGCGTTTAGGATTTTTTCAATACCTGGCCGGCGGTTGCGCCTGTCAATTGGCCGTTCTCAATGGCCAGTTGGCCATTGACCATCACCGCATCTATGCCGATGGAATACACATAAGGATTTTGATAGGTAGAGCGGTCGCGGATGGTTTCAGCATCAAAGACCACGATGTCCGCCGCAAAGTTTTTTGCAATGCGGCCGCGGTCTTTGAGGCCAATGGCTTCAGCCGGAAGGCCCGTTATTTTTCTAATCCCCTCCTCCCAGGAAAGGAGCCCTCTTTCTTTTACAAAGCGGTGCAGGAAGTGCGGAAATGCGCCGGTGGAACGCGGATGGACAAGTTTTTCAGAGCGGGCTAGCTCGGCCGTCACCCCGCTGCCGTCCGAGGCCACGACAGCGAGAGGATGAGCCAGGCCAGCCATAATATTCCTGAACGAGAGTGTCAAACCGAAGACCGCGACCTTTCCGCGATTGGCGGCGAGGAGTTCAAGCGCGGTTTCCTCCGGTTCCTGGCCGGATCTCTCGGCAATCTCAAGAATGGTTTTGCCGTTAGTTCCCGGTGTTTGAGAGTTGGCGATGACATAGTTTTCAAAATGGAGCGTTTCGGCTTTAAGCTCTTCGATGATGGCAGAGCGGTGCTCTGGGCTATCGAGGCGTTCAAGCATGGCCGAAAATCCTCCTTCCCGGGCCCAGGCTGGCAGCAAAAGATACAGGAACGATCCGGTGCGCTGATACGGCGAGATGTCAAAATGGAGGGGCAGGCCGTTCGCGCTCGCCCGTTCTAGCATCTCCAGGGTCCGGCCGAAAAACGGCCAGATCCGGCGGCCGATGGCCTTGAGATGAGAGATAATCATCGGGACTTTAGATTCCCTAGCAATGCGAACCGCTTCGTTCACGGCCGGCACAAGATTTTGACCCTCATGGCGGAGATGCATCTTTAGAATACCGCCGGCCGCGGAGATGTGTGAGGCCATCTCGATTAATTCCTCGGTTGAGGCTGCGGACTCGTGGCTGTAGATGAGGCCGGTGGAAAGACCGAAGGCGCCTTCGCGTATTCCCGCTTGGATTATTTCACCAAACTGGGCGAGCTCCTCCGGGCTTAATGCCCGCGACTGGCCCTTCAGGATTCCGCGGCGGATCGTGCCGTGGCCCATCAGCGTGGCGGCATTTACGCCCAAAGGATGACGCGCCAGTTCCTCCAGCAGTTCTCCGACGGTGAGCCAGTTGATGTTGGTTCCGGCAGCCGTCACCCATTTTTGCAATGCCGCCACCGCCTCTTTCGACGGCAGTGGGGCGAGCGATGTTCCGCAATTGCCGGCAAGAATAGTTGTTACTCCCTGCGTCAGGAGGTAGTCCTGATGAGGATTTTCAAAGAGAGACCAGTTTTTGTCGGCGTGGCTGGTGATATCAACAAAGCCGGGGGCAACAAACTTGCCGTCGGCCCGGATAACTTTAGTCGCACCGCGTTCGGAAATGTCCGGAGCAATATCTTTGATCCGTCCGCCTTGGATAGCAACATCGGCGGCATAGCGCGATGCCCCCGAGCCGTCAAAGATTGTTCCGCCTTTGATTACTATGTCAAAAGCCATGGTGATACTATAGCAAATTTTGCGGATTTTGGGTCATTAGCGTCCGACTAGTGCTACCACCATACCAATAATCGCAAAGACAACGCTGATAACCCAGAACCTCATTGTCACTTTGTAGGCGGGCCAGCCTTTGGCTTCGAAGTGATGGTGGATGGGAGCAACAAGAAATACTTTTTGTCCTCGCCATCTCTTGGAGAGAAATTGGATTATGACCGAAGCGGCTTCCACCGCCGGTACGAATGCGATTATCGGAAGCGCAATCACTGAGTTGGTAAGGAAGGCTATTACCGTAAGCGTGGTCGTCAATCCGAGGATTCCGGTCTCGCCCATGTAAAATCTTGCCGGCGGGATATTGAACCATAAGAATGCCAGGAGCGAGCCTAAAAGCACGGCGGAGAAGGCGGCGAGGTCAATCTGGCCGCGGAAAAAGGCAATGCCGCCGTAGGCGGCAAAAATAGTGGCGAATACCCCTCCAGAGAGGCCGTCCAGGCCATCAGTGACGCTGGTGGAAAAGGTGGCAAGCATGGTTACCACAAAAAGAGGAATAAACCAGAGGCCGATCACGACGTCGCCGAGGCCCGGGATATAAAGGGAATTTTGCTCCAGTCTCACGTAAAACCAATAGGCGCCGACAAGAGCGATCAAAAACACCGTCCCCAAGCGCACCCGGAAGGTCAGCCCGCCGGCCACATAGCTTCCCCGGCCCCAGACCTGCAGCATGTCATCAACAAGCCCAAGGAGCGAGGCTGAGACCAGAGTAAAAATCGGCAGCCAAGTCTGATTGCGGGAAAGGAAATTTATTTTGTCAAGAATCGGAGCATCAGTCACTTTGGCCAGGGCCCAGAAAGCGTAGATTACGATAAGTGTGGTCAGCCAAATAAGAAGCCCGCCCATTCGCGGAGTAGAGACCTCGCGGTCTTTATGGAGAGACGCGAATATCGGGGTGGCCGCACCGTCCGGCGAGATCGTCCGCACCTGCTTGCGCCACATCTTGTATTTGTAGAGAAAATGCGTAAGAACAGGCGTCCACGAAAGCGCAAAGAAAAAGGCCACGGCCGATAGGCCGAACACCTTGAGGACATTGAGGATGAGTTCAGCTTCCGGAGTCATTTAACTTGATTCTAATACGAAATTTGACTCCAGCCACTGGATTGCTTCCCGGCCATCGGTAAAGCGATAAGGCGAGCGCAGGATGGCGATAGCTACGAGCTCGCCCGGCGCCAGCTGATATAAAAGCAGGAGCGCGCCCCGGGCTTCATCGTCAAAACCGGTTTTGGAGCCGAATATGGCTGGATATTCATGAAGGAGGATGTTGGTATTGACCAGGCCATAACGGTCTCCGGCCTCGCCGAAGACAAATGTTTCCTGGATTCGCGAAATGACCCAGAGTTCGGGGCGATGCTCGGCAATAAAAGCGGAGAAGACGACTAAATCGCGGGCCGTGGAAAAATTATCGGGGTCGTCGCGCCCGGTGGGATTGGCAAAATGGGTGTTGGCGAGTCCGAGGGCCCGGGTCCGTTCGTTCATGATTTCGGCGAAGCGGGTCATCCGTTCCTGGAAAGTCGCATCCGCCTCCCCGGTCGGGATTCTGGCCGCCACATGCTCGGCCGCGGCCCAGGCCGCGTCATTGTCCGAGGAGACCAGAAGCAGTTTTAATACATCCTCAGATTTAAGGCGATCTCCGGCTTTAACCGAACTTCGCTTGTCATCGCCATCGCCCATTGTTTTGGCGGCTTGAGAAAAAATAATCATGTCGAGCGGCCGGTCAGCTTCGGTCAAAATAAGCGCGGTCATGAGCTTGGTGAGGCTGGCAATGGGCAGTCGTTTGTCGGCCTCGCGCTCGTAGAGCACCTCACTGCTCCACAAACGCATGACCATAACCGCCTCGGCGGAGAGTTGCGGGGAAGAATCGCTTTTGCGAATCAGCCGCGGGAATTTCTCCTTTCCTGATCCTGATGTTTCTTGCGGCGTGAGTGTGGCCGGACCAATTAAAAAGAAGCTCGCTATGGCGAGAGCGATCGCCATGGAAAGAATTAAGGCGATGGTTTTGCGGAAATCAGGAAGCGGCATCATCGCTCATTACCTCTATTTCTTTTTTATGGAATTCATCGAAGCGGGGCAGGTCGCGGAGTGAGCTTAATCCAAGGTGTTTTAAAAAATCGCTGGTCATGTGGTAAAGATATGATCTTCGGTCTTTTGGATTTTCTTCCCTGGCGATGAGACCGCGGATGAGGAGGTTGCGCAGGGTGAAGGCCGAATTGACGCCGCGCAGATACTCAACCTGGGCGCGGCTGATCGGGCCTTTGTAAGCCACAATGGCCAGGACTTCCAAACCGGCGCGGCTTATTTCTTCGGAAAGCTCGCCGGCAATGAGCTTTTGAACCACCTCCTGGGTCTCTGGATGAGTGGCTAGCTGCCAGGTCTCGCCGTTTTCGACCAGCACGATTCCGCGATCACGACACTCATCCCGGAGCTCGCGCATAGCGGCGGCCACTTCTTTTTTCGGAGCGCCGCATATTTTGGCAAGTTCAGTTACGCTCATTGCCTCCCCATGTAAAAAGAGGATGCTCTCAATGGCTGATTTGAGCTTCGTCATTGCTTGCGGATTATAATCTCTTCAAATGGTTTGGTCTGGTGCAGGGTTACGAGCTTCTGCTTGGCCAATTCCAGGATGGCGAGGAAGCTGACGATCACTTCTATTTTTTCTTTGGCCCCGGCGACGAGTTCAGAGAAGGCGCGTTCAACCTTCTTTTGTAAAAAATATTGCAGTTCCTTGATTTTTTCCTCGAGTGATATGATTTTCTTTATTTTTTCTTTGGCCAGTTTCTCCATGCGCGGAATGGCCCGAATTACGGCTTCAAACGCCCGGCCGAGGGCGGAGGGCGTCGCGTTTTTGGGCGGGCGGAACATCGGAGGAATGCCGGCATGGGCCTCGCGGGAGAAGGAGTGGGGGCCGCCCTGGGCCATGCGGCCAAGTTCAAGCGCCATTTCTTTCAGGCGCTGGTATTCTTTGAGGCGCTCTTCCAGCTCCTGGATTGAGGCCTCTTCTTCGGGGCTTACGGCATATTGCGGCAGGAGGCTTCGGGATTTGATTAAGAGCAGGGTCGCGGCGATGACCAGGAATTCGGCCAGGACCTCCTGGTCGGATGAGCCGTCTTCCTCAAAGTTTTTAAAGTCGGAAATGAATTCGTCCGTGACCTTGGCGAGCGAGATCTCGTTTATTGAAAGCTCTTGCTTTTGGATAAGCTCAAGCAGGAGATCAAGCGGCCCCTCAAATTTTTCCTGCTTCACGACGTACGGCATGTCAATCTATTTTCCTTTTCGGCGCTCATCTTTTCTAACCTCGATGCCGAGTTCTCTAAGCTGCTTGGGGTCAACTTCGGATGGCGCGTCCATGACGGCAGTCTGCCCGCCGGCGGTCATGGGAAAGGCCTGAACCTCGCGGAGGTACTGCTCCCCGGTGATGACCATAATCAGACGATCCACCCCGAGAGCAATGCCGCCGTGGGGCGGGGCCCCGGACTCCAGGGCCTCGAGCATGTGTCCGAATTTCTCCTGGATTTCCCCAGGGCTATGGCCGATAATTTCAAAGACTTTCTCAAGTAATGCCCTTTCGTGAATCCTAATGCCTCCGCCGCCAACCTCCGCACCATTGCAAACGAGGTCATACTGGAGGGAGATGAGTTCGCCGATATTTTTTCCGCCAATAAGCCGCTCACGGTCTTCCGGCTGCGGCGCGGTAAAAGGATTGTGGCTGTAGGTCCAGCCGCCGGTTTCGTCCCTTTCGAACACTGGAAAATCCTTTACCCAGGCAAAGCTCAAGATTCCTTTAGCTTTTTCTTCCGGAGTGCGGAGGTCAAATTTGTCGCTCCCGAATTTTTTCATCGCCTCGGCATAGGAAAACACCGGGAACGGTTTTGCCTTAACCGTTCCGCCGACAGCTTCGCAGACCGCGATGACGAGACTCTCCACAGTCCGCATCACGTCATCCTGGCTGACAAAACTCATCTCAATATCAATCTGGGTATGCTCGAATCCTCGATCGGCCCTAAGGTCTTCGTCGCGGAGCGCCCGCGCAATCTGGAAGTAGCGCTCGAAACCCGCAACCATCAAGAGCTGCTTATACTGCTGCGGGGACTGCGGCAAGGCGTAGAAGCGGCCGGGATGGAGGCGCGATGGCACCAAAAAATCGCGCGAGCCTTCGGGCGTGGATTTGGTCAAAAGCGGGGTCTCAATCTCAACAAAGCCGTTTTTGAAAAGATACTCTCGTGCGGCCTGAACCAGGCGCGAGCGCAGGCGGATATTTTTTTGGAGGCGCTCTCGCCTAAGATCAAGGTAGCGGTATTTCAGGCGAACCTCTTCGTCAATGTCCAAGCCGTCGGTATCCAGGGGGAAAGGCGGAGTTTTAGCCTCGTTCAGAATCTCAAGCTTTTCCACCGGAAGTTCCACTCGGCCGGTTGCGAGCTGGGGATTCTCCATGCCTTTGGGCCGCTCGCGCATCGTTCCTTCAACGGCAATCACCCACTCCGGCCGCAGTCTTTCGGCCTGCGCATAAAGTGCTGCATCTTCCGGTCGGAAGACCAACTGCAAGACCCCCGTCTCGTCGCGGAGGTCAATAAAAATAAGCTTGCCGTGATCGCGTCGCACCGAGACCCATCCCGCCACCCGCACCCGCTCCCCGACCCGTCCGTCTGTCGCGACCGCGTGGATGTGTTCCATAACTAAACATCACTACTGTAGCACGTTTCCTGCGTTCGGGGAAGCTCGTAGCGGCTGAGTGGAAAAGAAAAGCCGGGCGGCTACCCGTTCGGGGGTAGACGTCCGGCAGTGAGATCAGGGAACAAAGACTGACTGCGCTCGCTTGCACTCCGGCACGAGGCCAGCGGGTGTCTTCACGATCTTGCCCGTTGGCTCGCAGGCAACTGCTTGGCCCGGTGTCGCCGCGGGGGGCGGCGAAGGTGTTGCGGCTACTGGCGGAGGCGGTGGAGGAGTAACGGCCGCAGGCGGCGAGCTAGGCGGCGGAGGCGGCGGCATGTAGGCCGGCTGTGGCTGGGGCTGGGGGTAGGCAGCCGGAGTAACAGCGCCAGGCACCTGGTGGCCTCTAGCGTACATGCAGGCGTAGTACTCGGAATTGTAGCGCTGCTGCGCCATCGAAGCCGAAGCGCTGCCCGTGGCAGTTCCACCACCGAGCCCGCTCGTGATGCCGAGAGCCCCGCCGCCGGCCGCACCGATAGCCGCGCCTCTTCCGCCTCCTAGTGCGGCACCGAGTCCCGCTCCCAGGCCCGCGCCGAGGAGTCCGAGGGCCACGCTTTTGAGCTGCGACTGCTCCATGGCCTCGCCCGGTGAGACGCCCGTCCGCTGGCTGGCTAACTGCCGGCAGGAAGCATCATCCGCATCATACTGGGCTACGGTTTTGCCTGCGCCGATGAGGGCTGGTTGCGTCGGTCCCTCCCGCGGGAAGGTCGCGCAGGCGGTGGAGAGGAATACGAGAGCGATCAGGAGCGCGGCGAGCTTGAAACATTTCGATTTCGCCATTGTATTCTCCTTTCCCTTCTACCGGGGCGCCGATGGCGGCGCCGTCTGTGGGAGAACCTGCATCCAGGCATTACCTTCGCATTGCTGGATGTGGGGCCAGAAGCCTTGGGGTTTATTGCACCAGTACCAGAGAATCTGCTGCGGTTGTTGTGCCTGCTCCGGCGGCCGCTGGACATAGGTCTGCGGTTGCTGCTGGATTATGAACGGCGGCGCGACGGCGATCCCCTGCGGATAGACCAGCGGCGGATAGAACGGTCCAACCATGTGCGGCCAGTAGCCCCAGCCCCAGGCGGGGTGGTGGTAGTGCCAGTGGTACGCTGCAGCCGGTGTGGCCGCGACCAAGAGCAGGACAACGGTGAGGAACACAATCACTCGCATCCTTTTCATCACCAATCCTCCTTTCGACTCGATTCGACTCGGTGTCCAGACTTTACACTCCCCTTTTATCGCCCAAAGCAAAATAAGGGATTATTCCCTTTTTTGCCAAAATTTTAGATTGTCGGAGTACCGTTTTTAAGCTAACAAGCTATTGATACTTTTGTCAAATTTGATGTCCACATAGCGGTGGTAGAACTTCAAACAAATTTAAAAAGAAAAACCCCACGGGGATGCCCCGCGGGTGGCCTAGCCGCTAGGCTATGGCCTTTTTGAGC
>ERZ1292629.2211-Hain-H43-01um-R1-2211-length-16879-cov-7_pt1 | contig 16879 bp, 27 predicted proteins | sample MGYA00564399_ERZ1292629 | MGnify/ENA primary metagenome ERZ1292629 (study PRJEB36523, sample SAMEA6512636) | groundwater metagenome | collected 2019-01-08 | study: AquaDiva: Metagenomics assemblies of 32 groundwater samples
AAATAGTTTGCTGCATTAGAATCACCACCCACTGTTGTAGTAAAATCTCCGTCTTCTGCATTAGTCCCAACAATAGTTGTCATCCCCGGGAAAGAAGCAGGTGTCCATCCTGCAATAGTACCATTAGCTTTTTTAGCAGTTGTAGTAGTTCCATCACCATTTTTTATTCGCTTAGTAGTTGTTCCAAATAATTGAGCAATACATTTCGTTTTTTTATTAGTGGTTGAGCTTGACGAAGCTGATAATGCTAAAACTGTACCCTTAGTTATTGTGGATGTCACAATACAAGAATGATAATTGTTTGTACCATCGACGTAAACTGGATATCCAACAAAAGTAGTAGCTCCACTTAGAGAGGTGGTAGGTGCGCTCCCACCTCCATCTATTTGATAAACTAACACACCCGAATGTGGAAAGGCAAATACTGATGAAGTGCCCAATCCAGTTCCGGTAGTTTCTGTAGAAGTCTCAACATATGTCTCAGCAGTATAAGGAGTTGTAGCTGTTTTTGTTATTAACTTAATGGGCATTTTAATTCACCCCGACCAAGTCTTGTTCTTCTGCTTTGATAGTAGACGATTCTCCTACAGCACATCTTCCGTACCAAGAAGTTACCGTACTTGTATCTTCTAACGTAGTATTAACCAGTAAAGGAAATCCATTACTTGAAGTGACTGAATTATCTGAACCCAAATAAACAGTTTTAGTTCCAGTGTTTTTAATCGTTGCCTTTGTTCGGTCTGTATTTGAAGCTACTATTTGCGTAGCTCCTGCATCAGTTATGCTTGCACTATATCCTTTGTAAGCCATTTTACTTGGTCACCTCTATGTATCTTAAGTCAGCAGTTCCAGCAGAAACAATTCCATAAATTTGCTCAGTATCTTCTATAGTTCTGCTTTCACTTATACCAAGAGTGTATCCAGTAGCAGTTGTAACAGTAGCATCTCCTAAGTAAATAATAGATGCAGAGTTATTAAAAACAATTAAAGTTACTCTTCCAGTATTTACTGCTTTAATTGAAGTAGCCACATTTGCTACAGACACTGCACCATATGCAGTTGTTGCTCCTTTCCGACCATAAATCCCTTGATTCGCTTCCGAACCATAATAAATCGAACCGTCCGTTTTGGGATAGTCATTTTCAGCCATTTTGTTTCACCTCATTTAAGGGATTATGTAACCCCATAATTCTACTGTTGCAGTATGAGTTGTTGCTGTTGAGCCAACGCTTACATTTAATTTAATTGTAGTGCCGCCACCAAATCTGGTAGTATTCCTACTTATTCCTTGAAAAAAAGATTGAAATCGATTGTTGTTTGCCATTTCAGCATTGAGAGCAGTTGATGTTAAAAACTCGTTCCAGTTGGGCGTTATTCCTATACTAATGGTTGGTTGAACAGTTACTGTATTTGTTGCGGTAGTTACAACTACGGCTTCTGTAATATAAGTATCAGTAGAGGCACTTGCTATTAATGTTGTTTGTCCAACTATTTTTAAATCAATCCCAGTAACTTCAGCTAATTTAACTATTTCACTAGTTCTTAATTCAATTTTTCCATTTGCTGTTTCGATTGCCATTCTTTTTCACCTCATTTAATTCTTATAATCCAAACTACTTCACAATATGAAGGAAGGTTGTTGTGTGCATTACTGCTACCAACCGATGAAGACCCATAATCTGTATTACCACTTCTCTGGTCATCACCACCCGAAGAATAACCGGGATAACCTGTTATAAACTTTGGTGCATTAGTAGTATGACTATGTGCAGGCATTTCAGCAATAGTCAAAGTATGAGTATCTGCACCACCAGCACTACCAGAAGCGGCAGAACCACGCAAGAAACGCTTATATTTCTGTCCATCGGGCATAGCTGCTCCACCTGCATCGCCATTTAAATTAGGAATTATTTGTGTATTAAAAGGAGAATCTGCATCAGCTAAGGTTTGCCCATTACATTCTACCCATCCATCTGGAAGTGAAGGGCATCCCGTTAAAGTTTTTAACCACGCCATTATTGCCCCAATGGGGGGAATCGGAGACTTAACTAAAGCAGCATTAGCAAGTAATCCGTTTTTTATAACAGAGTTATATCCATTTGTATCATCTGGGTTTCCAGTAAGCACCATTCTTAATTCACCTCTATTATTTCTAATCTTTTAGTTTCTATTTTACTTCCATCTGTTATAAAAGTAATATGATTTTCTTCTTCTATATTTATGCCCAGCAAAAACGCCATAAATTTTATTGCTGAAAAACAATCAGCTTTATCCATCAAGTTAAGTGAACCAAATCCCAAGACCATAGTATTATCTCCATAAACCCATTTTGTTTCTTCTTCATTATATATTCTAATTAGTGTTTTAAGTAACTCTTTGTAATCTTTAAGTCCACGTTCAGTTAATTGATTTAATACTGCTTCTTGTTTTGTTGCCATATTTATGCACCGTACGAAATTGTTATTTGAGTTATAGTTACATTACCCGCACTCGTAATTTTAAACTTGAGGTTAGTTCCAGTAGCAGTAAAGTTATGTTCAGTTGCATTGGTTACTCCTTCAAAAGTGCTTCCATTAGCACATAACTCTATTGTCAAATTCCCAATGACACCGGCAGATAATGTTGCAGTTAAAGTGACTGAATTAATAGTGCCATCATTATAAGCTACTGAATTTGATTGAGCTATTTCTCCAACAGTGAAACTTAACTCTCCACTTATCACTGCCCAATCTGCGGTAGTTACTCCTGTGTCTTTAAAATAATTGCTTCTAAAATATTCTTTGTAAATTTGGTTTGGATTAACCACAAATAAAGTTACTGGTGATGATGTTTGAGAACCAAGTTGTGAAGTGCCCAATATTCCATAATAAGGATTGCCCAAAACAAAACTTGCCTGAGCAATATTTCCCCACTTATACTGCCCCCAAATACCATAAATTGGATTGCCCCATATTAAAGTATCCCCCGCTACACACTGTCGGGTTATCACCGTAGAGCACACTTCTGGCACAACTGTTTCAGTAAACCTCCGAATAGTTATTCCTTTATCTTCCGGTCTACCTAACTGGTCTTTTACTTTTATCTCATCGTATTCTGTCATTTTATGGGTTCTTGTAAAATATGGTTTGTTTTACTACAATATCATCGGCGGTGGTATGTTCAACACCGGTAAAGGTAACTCGGTTATATTCCACCACGCCATCTTTGATAACTGCAAATTCCCGATAAGTGTTTCCCGTTCCAGCAGTGGATGGTAACAGATAATTAATTACATTAGTTTTGTCAGTGGAAGTAATGATAACTGTTTGTTTGGAAGCTACCACCCCGGCTTGTAATCCAGTTTGTGATTCACTAACAGCACTGCCATCAGTCCCCATCCAACTTTTGTCAATATTTGCTGAATGTAAATCACGAATTTTGTTCAATCCAATTCCGAGCATCATTTTTCATTCACCTTTTTTATAAAATTTTATCGTCTTCTTCAACATCCAACACACTTTCAAATCCATTCTGGTTAATTTGGTGAGTTACTTCTGTTACACGAAGCAGTTTAGTGCTTAATCCCACAAAGGGATTAGTTACTTGCAGTAAATCACCGGGATTTATATTTGTTCCCTTTAACGCTATTTGTCCTCTATATCTTAACCCAGATTTCTTAGTAGTTATCTTCTTGGCTTCGTCTAACCCCATTTGTTTACACGCCTCTCTTAATCTATTGTTGTATTCTGTATCATTATCAACATCAGTTTCAGCACCCTGTCCTAAACTTGCCCTGAACTTATTTGCTAAAGGCAAGAATGAAGGAATATAAGGATATTTTGTATCTAATGGAAATTTTTTATATTTGTCTTGATTAGTTGTTTTACGGTCAGCCTCGGTTAATTTCTTTAAGTCATCATCCATTAAAGTATGAACTATCTTGCTCATTGGTTGGTATCTCATCTTTAGTGAAGCCACGTCTGAGGTTTCATCAAACCAATAATGGATTATACCATTGCCATACATATCCTCGCCACAGTTGTAAATAATAAAATTAATGGCATCAAATACGGCTTTATCCAATCTAAAACTTCTTTTCCCTTCTTCGCTTAACACTATAGTTAAATCAACAGTATCATCGGGATAAACCCAATGGGGTGCATTATTCTTGTCTATCCAGAAGATGAATGCTCGACCATAGTTGAGTGTTCCTCCCTCTTGTGTTTCTGATAAATAATTAGTGTTCTCGGTCTGGCCTAACTCACCAATCCATTCAAATAATGGTTTCCATATCTTGCTCATTAAGATTAATGGAAATCCCTGATAAACTGTTGCACCATTAGAATGACTATCTCCGCCGGGAGAGCCGGGATGACCAGTATCATCTATTGCTCTAGTGCAATCCAAGAACTGCGTAGCATTCTTGCTGGTGTAAGAAATATGTTCCGTATCAATTACTAAAGTGCCTTCACTTTCAAACGCAGAAGTAGAAGCAACGGTTATTGTAGTTACTATTCCATTTATTCCTCCATTTAATGTTGAAGAAGCGTCAGAACGATAATCAGTGAGGTAACCGCCTTCAGAAACAAATAAGGCATTAATGGCATAGTAAGTCCCAATATCTTGGTCTGTACCTTGAAATGGAGTAACTGTTCCTCCTGTTTTTTCACAAAACAATCTAGCACAATTACGAACAATGCCAGGAGAAGTAAACTTATTAGCTATTCCGTAACTGAAATTATGTATTTTGTTAAACAAAAGATAAGCTACATCCACCGCCTTAAGGGTAATTCGGGTTGAGTTTTCCATTGTCTGAACCTGAAATTCCTCTATCCCAAATGCCCCAAGCAACCTATTATCATCATACCAAGCAGTGCCAACCTCTGCCGCATTATCTAAATAAGTTGCCCAAACTCTTATTTCATCTTCTTCCCCAAACTTAATTAACTTGGTAGTGGGTTCAATATATTCCCCGATAACAGTATTATCACTTGCTTGAAAAACTACTGCATTTTTTAAGGTAAGATTACAGATATTATTTTGGATTTCAGTGGATTTATTGATTGAAGCGGAAATACAATCTGTAATTTGGATTGGCGTAGTTTTGGCAGAAGTCCTTGTCCACTGAATATACCAATCAAATGCCATCTATCCGGTCACCGTTCCACTTAATGTTACCATCACTTTATTATCTGGTGCTTGAGCTATCCTACAACTATTGAATCTAACTGGGACATAATTAACATCAGTTAGGTCTTTCCCAGAAGCAGAGGTTGTACCTGTCCACAAGGCAATATTAATATCTCCTTGAGATTCCGCTGTGTCAGTTGCACCAAGTTGATAAACAATCTGCCTGTTCCTCCTTCTTGAAGAGTTACCATCAGTATCAACAGCAGTATTATCCACTGGGTAATATAATGCTTTAAATCCTTTAGTGTGCGGTAGAGATAAAATCGCAGCCAATAAAGCCATATCATTAATCTCCCAAATATTGTTAGTGTTAATGTTATCGCTATTAAGGAGAATACTTAAAGTTACTTTCATTGGATTGATAGATACTAATGCTCTCTTTTCATGAGTCTTAATTGATGTAGGAGTATAAGCTGGTGTAACTCCTTCGTCTAAACTTGAACTGGATTCAATATCAAGGTTAACTCCTTTAAGCTGTAGTTCAGCACCAGAATAGACTCTTAATGCCGTTGGAAGCTGGTTATTTCTTAAAGTTACAGTTAGATAACCAGTGTCTAATATATTTAATGAAGTTAGGAATACCATTATTTCTTTTTACCTCCAGTTATACTACCCACAGCCTTATCAACAACTTTTCCTGCTTTTTCAAACGTGCCTTCTTTACCACCAGTTTCGCCAGAACTGCCTTCAGTTACATATTTTATCTTAATGATTTTAACCGTTTCAACAGCAGCCCAAGCATTAATGTCCGCTTTTAGAGCATCAAAATAAGTATTGTCATCAAGTATTTCTTTCCCAAAAGCATTGAACTGACCAATAACACCAACACTTGTTTTAGTGCCACCAAAAGTGTCCATTACTGCTTTCCCAAATGCAGTAGTATTTTCAATCAATTTATCAGTTTCTTCTTTAGATTTAAGTTGTTCTGAAAACACAGAAGCATATTGTGCAATTTCTACATCAGTTACTTCTTTAACTTTCGTTCCTTTCTTAGATAATGCTTCCATCGCTTCCTGATGAATTGTTAATTCAGATTGTAGTTGGTTAATCTTAGTCAACCCGACTTGTCCTTCAATGGAAATAATCCCGCTTGTTATTTCAGATTGTTGTGCCATAAGTGTATTAATCTTAGATTTTAAAGCAATCTTTTTAGTTTCTTCTGTAGCATCCATTGAGTTAAACTTTTTATTAAGGTCATTTAATGCTCCTGTAACGGACTTATATTCATTATAATAATCATTTAATGCCTGTGTCTTTAAGTCTAATCTATCTTTTTCTAATTGTCCAGTTATTGCCGGATTGACTATATCAGTATTTAACATATCCTGATTAAACATTTCTCCGGTAAGTGGTTCTTTAGCTTGATATTTTTTACCTTTGCTCTCTGCCCACTTTTTAATAGCTTGTTCTGCCTTTCTATCATCTACAGTTGCAGCAGTAACAGCTAAAACGGCTACAGCAAACAAAGTTAATAATAAACCTACGCCGGGGACAAATAAAGCCATAATTCCCCCAACTAAAGCAAAGGCGGCGGCTATAGCATAACCAAATGTGCCCCCCCAATCTTTATCTTTAATGCTTTTGATTAAATCATTTATAGCTAACCCGGCTACAATAATACTCCCCGTTACTATAATTCCTTTAAGAAAATCACTAGTTAAAAAGTTTTTAAAACTATCAAATGTTCCACCAATCTTCCCCCCCTTACCATCATAACCTATCCATTCTGCAATTTTATCCCACATTAAAGAAAAACCATGTCCAATTTGATATAACATACTGCCCGTTTTCCAAGCAATACCCAATGCAGCAATAGCTCCTGCAACAGCAACAATAGCTTTAACCCACCCCGGATGTTGCTGTGCCCAATCAGATAATGCAATAAATGTTTTTATCAACCACACCACGAAGTCTTCAAACCACCCTTGTGTCATTAAGGTTTCAAATATGCTTATCTTCATAAACTCAAAGGCTGCCGCTACACCCATAACTTTCCTCGCTACAATGGTATTTAATTTTTCTAATTTATCCATCGAAGGAATAACAAAACGAATAATTGACATACCAAATCTTTCCATCGCCATGCCCGCAAAAAGAAAAGATAATGAGTTCATATTAAAACGATTTTTTAATTCTTTTTGTTTGTTGATAGATTCACTTACTCCAACATTAAAAGCATCTAATACTTTTTTGTTTTTACCTAAAACGGCCTTTACCTTTTCCAATCCTTTTGGGTCAATAATCCCTTTTGATATTAAATTACCAACTTGCTTTCCTTTGGTCATCACTTGATTCATATAAGGGATTAAAGCATCTGTACCAATAAGGAAATTAAGGATTAAATTATCATTATATGTTCCCATCTATTTATCCTCTTCTTTTGATTTGAAATTAGGGTCTTTACGGATTTCTTCTACCAATCCAGCAAAAGTGAAGTAAGGGAATGTGGCGGGAATAATTGTTCCCATTATTTTACTGACAAAGTACCATTGGCTCACCATATTATCTTCAACTTCCTGCCAATCGGTCTTTGCAGCATCCCTTTGCATATACCGCAACTTTGCTTTTTGGATTAACTCATGTGGAGACAACTTTCCTTCAGCTATCTCCTCACTTAGTTTTTTTCAGTTTCCACCTGTCCTTTCTTTAACTCTTCTGCTTTCTCCTTGCTGATAATCTCTAATGCTTTCAGCACTTCTAAATACAAAGCCATAATATCTGATTCTAAAATTAATGCCAATAGTTGTTGCTCAGTGGTTTCCTCTTCTCCTTCTTTCTTCTTAGTTCTCTTCCCATTAATATCATGTTCAAAACAACCTTCATAGACCAACTTAGTGCAAGTTTTGGCAATCCCAGACAATTCAAAATATTTTCCTTTAACTCTTTTAGTTCCAACAATCTTGCCAGTGCTGTCTCTCTCATCATACTCATCAAAGATTTGTGTAGCTTTAATGTGGTCTAACAAATCTATTCTGGCTTCAATAGTGGGATAAATCAAAAACTTTATTCCACTTACTTCTGGTAATTCTAATTCTCCGCTAACAACTTTACGGTATCTCGACATTTTATTCTCACCTCTATTTTTTAGATATTTTTTCTCCACCTAATAGTTCAATCATCTCTTCTTCCTTTGGCTGTTCTTCTGGCTTGTTTACAAGCAGATTAAGTATCAAATCCAACTTCTGCCCTTGCCCTTGCTGATTGCTCATGCTCTTTGAATCATCATAAAAATCTAATAAAAATTGGATAGCAACCCCAAAGTCCCAGTGACCTTGACCGGTAGAATACTGCTGTGCAAACTCTCTTAGCCTTTCATAAACATCTTTACGCAGAACTGTCCGCATAAAAACTGATTCTACTTTAGCCTTATCTTCTCGGATTACTTCGGGGAGCTGGTTATCCATTGGTTTAAGTTAATCTAATCTCTTCAGTGTAGTCTTCACCAGTTCTATACCTCTTCCAAGTTTCTGCCGGTGCAACTTGGGTTACAGATATCGCAGAACCTGCAAATCCGCCCCTAATACTAAACTTAACTTTCTGTTCCATTAATCCGTCAGAGTTTCTAGTCAATGAACCAACGTGAGTCATAACAATACTGTTAAATCCAAGATTAACAACGCCGGTTGCTGCACTTTCACTGTTATCCAACTCAATCAGACAAGCTTTAGTGGAATCATTAAAGATAGCAGTAATCATTAGGTTTCTGTAAACACAGGTAAACTCAACATCAATCTTACTATTATTTCCATAAGTTAATTCAGTATTTTGTGCACCAGAAGTATCCGCACCAAGCAATGCTTCTTCGGCAGAACTTCTTTCGTTTCCCGAAGTGCTGAAATCTTTAGCAAAAGCATAACTTACAGTGGGATTAACTACATCTGCTGCACCAGTCAAGTTAATCAATGGACTTGCATTATTAGTAGCAAAAGATGTATCTAATGCAATCGTAGTTGAAGTCATATCTGCCGGTGTCCAAGCAGTACCTCCAAATTTAATCCCCTTAACGTGTTTTGCCCTAAAGGGTGTGTAATTTCCCAAAACCATATTTTATCACCTATTTTTATTTTAAAATTTCAAACTTTTCCAAATCCACATTAGTGTCATCTGGAACTACTGCGTCTCTCCAAGGCCAAACTTTAACCCCACCACACATCTCAAACATACTTGTTTTGTTTTTTATTAACATTTTGTATCACCTCTAAAAAGTACTGCTTATTACTTTTCTTGTTGCATTTATCATTGCGTCTCGATTAAACTCTCTCGCCCTTGTTTGTGCTATCCAATAAAATCCTGGTACGCCTGTATGCTGTGTTTGAGCATAACTATATGCCTTACCACCTAAATTTACTTTCTCCATATCCATTCCCGGTGTAGCATTAACCCAATGCACATAAGGAAAGCCACTATTGGGATTAAATCCACCCAACCTAACGCTGTTTTTTGCCCTTTTAATTGTTTGATACATATGTGGATACATCATCTCTCCCCGATGTTGTTCTCCTCGTGGACACATTGCTCTTAACTGTGCCGCCATAAATTTAGCAACAATTATTGGGCCACGTCTCTTAACTGTTTTTAATTTAGTAATACGACCTTTCTGAATTGCCCTATACTCTTCTAAACTTCTCGCTACTGCCATTATACTGCCACCTCTCCCTGAAGCAACAAAGAGAAACTGCCAACAACCAGTTCTTTGCTTTGAACAGTTTGTAAGTCGGGTGTCCCATCAGCAGTTACTTTAACTAAGTTATAACCATTAGCTTTCAATGTTGAATCCGATGAATCCAAAACCGTAATTAAATTAGAAGCATAAGAAGCATAGTTATCTTTTGCTATATATTCCATTACCATTGTTATTTCTACTTCAAACTCTTTATGTCTTACTTTATCCCCTAAGTATTCTTCAATATCATCTAAATCGGGAATATTAACCACAATGTAAGGAAAGCCACAAAATGATTGAGATTTCAACTTAGGTTCAAATTCCAAAATATTACTGCCTTTAAACTTAGCAGCAAATGTTGCATTGCTTAAAATAATTGATTTAATTATAGAGAAAGTAGATAATTGGGTGGTGTTTGTAATTTGAACCATGTTGTCCTCAGACGAAGTTTATGCCTCGGCATAGTCTTTCTGAGTGCCCAAATGATTGGAAATATGGTGAAGTATTTAAATTTTGTGTATATGGATTTTAACACACCCCTTTCCAAAATGCGGCGGACTGGATTATGATGTTTTGCCTAAGACTTTTTAATAGATGGATGGATAGATAGACAGACAGATAGAGGGATTGATAGAGGGAGGGATATATAGATATACCCATGTGGGTTCCGTATTTTTGTCCATATAATAGTCCATATTTGAGCACATATCTAACCGAAAGATTTAATAACTAGTTAAGTTTATTGCTTTCTGAATAGAATAGAGGTGATAAAATGTATTCTAATAATCAAGTGTATAAGTTTCAGATAGATGGTGGGATTTTCTATACAGGAGAAGTGGTGGAAGAAGATGCGATAGCAATAAAAATCCAAACTATCAAGAATGAAGTGATGATTGTGAATAAGAAAAGTATAGTTCAATGCAAAGAAATGGTGGGTGGTTTAAATGATTACAAAGGCAAATCTTAAAGAAGAATTGTTTAATTGTGTTCCAGAGATTTTTTTTGATGAATGGAAATACAAACAATGGGTAACAATAGAATTAGTTTCTCCATTAACTGATTTTGAAATTAAAACATTGAAAGGGAATAGAGAATATTATTTATTCACCGGAATTGTCCTCTCAAAAAACCCGTTCAGGATAATTGAAGGGACAAAATGTAGATTTTTTTTCTCAAAAGGTTCTTTGTTAAAAGAACTCAAGAAATATAATGAGACAATTCAACAGATGAATAATGAAGATTGTATCCAAATGGATATTTGTAGAATTAACAAAAAGAAATTGGAAATAAAAAATCTGGAAAGATTAACACCACAACATTAAGATAAACTTTGGCGATTATACATTGAAGTGCCAACATTTAGTGGTTTATATTCATCTATAACTTCCTGTATCGCTTCCTTGTCTACTTCAATTAAAGAAGGATTAAAGTCGTTCAAGCCAGCAGAATGAGCTTTGGCCACTACTGCCCCCATCATTTTCCTTGCTGCAATAGCATTAACACACCATTCAATCTCATCAGGAATAGTAGCATTTTCATCGGGGGAGTGCCAAGCCTGCATATAGCATACCCTTAATAAGTAATTGCTGGGGTATAGCCTGTCCTCAGCGTTAATCTCGCCCCAATAAGCATTAGCTAAAGGCTTAAATCTGCCCTGATTATAATCTATCTCATATTCGGTGTCGGGGTCTAAAACCTCATAATCAGGAGTGTTACTCTCCGGCTCTATGGAAAGTTCAATAACTTCTCCCCGAACTGTAGCTCCCGTAGCAATAGAAGACGTTGTGGCAGGAATAGTTAAGACATTACCAGTCTTTGCAGTGTAAGCCACTTTATACCCTCCGATGTAAATTGTGCCCGTAGAGGGCAAAAGAGAGGCATCTGTAAGCGTAATAGAAACTCCACCGGTAGTATAATCCCCGTTTGTGGTGGTATGTACCTTAATAATGGGAGAATAGTATAAATCAAACACTTTCTGATAGGGATTATAGTGCCCTTTAATTGGCTCATTTAAAACCTTACGATAAGCTAGGAGAGTGGTGGTAGTGAAGGTTTGGTCAGTATCCCGAAGCAGTTTATTCTCTGCCGTATTTAAAGCCTCTAGCATATCCGCATTGAGCAATTCCAAAGCGTTGTACTTGTATACAGCATAGATGTTATTTGTTGCTATAAGCGTTTTCCCTGCCGAAGTAAGTGTAATCTTACTATTGTCCAAGTCAATGGTATAATGGGTAGTTTCAGTTAAAGCAGTAGGATTAGGTTCAGTTGCACCGTAATAAAGCGTATAGGTGCTTTCAATCACACCAAGACTATCTAACCAGAACGTAACTGTATTCCCATCACCTACACCAACTAATTCTTTAGTGGTAGAATCTTTATTAGGAATTGTCTTTAAAATATTCATAAACCGTACTAAACTCAATGGAGAACTTAAACCATTAGTTGTTGCCATTTATTTCCACACCTTACCAATTAACCACATAGCGAAACTACCTAATATAGAACCGATTACTGCTACTACTGCCATTACCCCAACAGCTTTATTTCTGAACTCTGTATTTCTGCCTTCCGCATCTTGAACGCATTTTAGTTCTGTCCTGAGATTATCAACCTTTTCGTGAAGGTTATTTATCTTCTCAAGCAGGACTTGGTTGCTCGGCTGGGGCATCTTTAACCTCTTCTTTCTTAATGAATTTAGTTAAATCAGAACTAACTTCAAATGGGGCAGAAATATTATGCTTCTGGGCAACTTCTCCTGCAAAGGATTGAAATTCTTTCTGCAATACACTTAAAATAAATTGCTGTCTATTTAACTCACTGACTCTAAATTGTAATCCTTGCACTTCTTCCATAGTTAAACTTACTTCCATTATACAATCACCTCTGGTTGTACTAATTCGGGTTCTGGCATCATTGGCATTACTGGTTTAGGTTCGACCATATTGTCTGGGTCAATCCCTGCTGTCTTAGCTAATTTAAGCAAATCTTCTAAGCGTTTAACTTCGTTTTTCAAATGTTCTAAACTGTCTTTAATTGACGAAACATCATACTCATTTGATACTTCTTTGGTCTCTCTAATCTTAAAAGTTTTCCAACTTGTTTTTTCTTCCATTTTCATTCCTCCTTAATTTATGGTGGTGGCAATATGCTTCCCCATAATTCCACAGTTCCCGTGCAGGTGGTTGCAGTAGCTCCAACAGTTACATCAATTTTAAATGCAGAACCGCCGCTTACTGCAATAGCTTTTCCAACGGGTTTGAAATCCTGAAACATTCCTGCTAAAGTCATAGCAGCATCAACGGCAGTTGCGGGAATAAAATTATTCCAACCTGGTGAGGTTCCAAATGCAACAGTAGGAGTTACGGTTACGGTGTTAGTTACATCAAAAATAACTCTAGCGAATATGGGGAAAGTGTTTGCTGTTGCAGAGGCAATTATAGTAGATTGCCCAACTGTTTTAAAATCCACACTTCCAACAGAACCCAATTTAAATAACCCATTTCTAGTCAGATATGTCTGAGTGACTGCTGCATCTCCTCTTGTTGGTGCATTAGCTATCAATTCTCCATTCATAAATCCTACTTCAGTTAGTGGCATTTTTCATTTCCTCCTTATGCTGTACTACGGGCAGTGAAAGTTACAGACGACTTCCATTTCACATCGTATGCCGCACCAGTGACATTTAATTGGATATCATTAACTGACACACTAAAAGTGGCTCCCCAAGGACCAGCTCCAGGCGGGGTTACATTACTTTCTATGAGTTCTATAATTGTTGCTCCTTCTTGTGTTGCACCCCCCGCTGCACGATAAAAGAAACCTTTTAATTTATAAGCGGCTCTTTCAGTGTGGTCAGATTTATCTGCAATGACAGTCGCTTCAACCCAATACACCATATTTGTTGCAGGTATTGTAATCGTTGAAATCACAACTGGCGTGGCATTTACAGTAGTAACATTATTACTGATTTGAGAATATCCCCCATATATATCTATTGAGGATTTTTCTGTTGTCCAAGCATCATTATAAAACGCCGTAATTTTGGCAGTTTCATTAGCTAACAAGTTAAAGCAACCGATTTTGTTGGCAATGGCAGTTGCTCCATCAGTAGGTCTTCCCGCTATTTTTAATATCACCGTATCTGAACAAGTTACTGCAATATCATTGAGTACTAAGTAAGACGGAGTAAAGATGGCTCTTGAATTGCCACTTACAATCAGATTTAGATTATCTGCTGACCCAAAACCAATGCCTGTATTTGTATCGGTCGTTGATGAATATACTGGAACGGTTGTTGAAACAACCCCGTTTGCAAATACGTTTCCAAGATAATCTACATAGGCTTTTTCAACTGTGAATGTCCCAGCGTCATTGAAAAATCCAGCAATCTTTGCAGTGGTGTTTGTAAGTGCTATTGTCGTTCCAATCTTTGTTCCATAAGCAGAAGGTACATCTCCCATCTGTCCTTTTATCGAAAGGAATGTTGAATATGCACTTAATACATTTACATTTATGAGATTATTACCCATTGAAATACTTGCCACCCCTCCAAATGTCCAAAATAAAGCATTAGTGCTATTACTATATAATCCTGTATCTGGGTCTCCTGCGAATGAATAAGCAGGCAATAATGCCGTTCCTGCTCCTGCATTAAATGAACCAAGATAATCTACATATGCTTTTTCAACATTAAAATTTTTAATGGATAATAAATTAGCCCCTGGAATTGTTAAATCAACTCCAGTATCTATAATCACGCCATCTGCTGTTGCTCCATTAGGAGCCCACCCCTTTATGGTCATCGCAGTATTTACGGACTGTGCAATGCCTGTTGAACTATTTAATGAAGAAGCGGCAGTTAATGCACCCAAATAATCAATATTTAATATTTGAACTTCGCCTATTGCGTTTTTTTGTGAATATATCATTATATTAGCTGTGGTATTGGCAGCACTTACTGGAATAGTCCTAAACTTAAATTGCCAAGTGTCCTCACTTCCGTCAGTATCCCAAACTGAATTTTGCAGTATCATATCCGGCGAATTATAAACTGGAACCCCGACAGTAGCAGTACCCAATTTAGGAAATTGTAAGAATGTGCTAGAAGCAATTAGTCCACCAGTTCCAGTTCTAATAACTCCATCTGTTTGATTATGAGAAAAACTCAGCCATTGAGTTGTACTCTGTGATGCGGAATGGACAAAGACCGTAGGATTAGCAGTGTCCAAATGTCCAAAGTCAAAATTAATATCACCAACTTCTGCAATAATAAAATTGTTCTTTCCTGTGGCTAATCCCAAGAACAATCCATCGTCTGTTTGTCCAGTATTCCAACCAAGCAATCCATCCGGCCCAGCTAAAGTGTTTCCAAACCGAAAATATTTATTATCCGGAAGAAAAATATTTCCAGTAGAATTAACATCATCTCCACTGGTTCTTTGAGTTATGATTGTTCCTGCCCTTTTGAAGGGCGGATATAAAGCAATTTGAGCGTTATTGTTTGACATTTTATTTCCTCCATTTTACCCGAATGGTTACGGTATAACCAGCATTATGCTGTATAACTGGATTAACTCATGCACATATAATCTACTCCCTCTCCACCAACGGCTACGTCTACATAAACAGTAGACCGATTTGCTATATTTAGTGTCACACTGTCGTTAGCAGCCAAGATTATTTGCTGTGAAGTTACTGCATCTACATTTAAATCCCCAACAAAAACATTTCCAGTATTAATTGCTGAAGCCCTAATATAAATAGACTTAGTAGCTAATGCTGCACCCAACACTTCTCCTGTTCCTGATACTGCAACGGTTTTATTTCCACCAGTTAAAGTAATAGGTGTCTGTGAAGCAGCTAAAGCACCTAAGACATTAGCATCTGCTACACCAATAGCATTGTCTGCTGCACCAAAAGTATTTCCTGCTTTAACTAATGCTCTTTGAGATGAAGTAGAAGCATCTTCAATTTTGGTTGAACCGATTGATAGAGTTGGAGTTCCACCGGTAATTTCAATGTTTAATTGCCTTGAAGTATAATTACAAGTATCTGATGTTCCATTAGTTTTCTTGCAGTATCTTATTCTTCCATTATCATAATCCATGGCATATTCTCCTTGAGCCAAAACGGCTAATTGTGCTGTATCAGTTGAAGTTGAAAGATAAGCCACTTCAGTGATTAAAATCGTGCCAGTTATCCAAGCAAAAGAAGTATCTCCAAGCCTTCCAATAAAGCCACCATCAACATTATAAATCGGTGCTTTATCTAAAGTAACTACGCCGGTTGTTCCTGCCGCACCTACAGCAAAAGAAACACTTTCCGCAGAAATAGCCAACTTGTTTGTAGATACCGTAGAATCATTAACACGAACAGCAGTTTTGTTTTCTCCAATCTGCTGGAATTTTTGCAGCTCGTTAAAGTTGCGGTTATATTGGTCAAATGTCATTTTCTATCACCTTTAATTTATTTTTTATTTTGCGGCGCAATTAGGCAACTGCCAACCGCACAGTTCATTATTGTAATGAACTATTTAAACTTTTGGATTAAAATAAAAAAAATAAAAAAAATTATGCTTATGCTACCGTTATCGGCATTGCCGTAAAGGCTACTTTGATAGCATACACATGGTTAGTGGTTCCGCCAGCAGCATCAAATGTGATGACATTGGTTGATGGTGCGATAGTTACAGTGATATTATCTCCTGTAATCATATCAAATCCATATACTTGACACACTTGAGTATCTATTGCTAAATCACTCACATCAATAGTATCATTACTATCTGCCGACAGGGGCGTGATTATTAAAGCCTCCTGAAAACCACCATCTACTTTTCTCTGTATCTGACAATCAGATAATGCAATTAAAGCCATTTTTTATTCACCTCAAATTTTTATGTTTATAACCCAGTCGTGTGGGTTCTGTATGAGATTTGTAATCTCGCTACTCCTGCCGCCGTTCCGGGGTCAGTAAATGCTCCTGTTGCGTTGGTTATCTGTACCGCAGTATTAGATAGCAACTGGTTGTTAGTCGGAACTGCTGGTT
>ERZ1292629.2212-Hain-H43-01um-R1-2212-length-16877-cov-38_pt1 | contig 16877 bp, 24 predicted proteins | sample MGYA00564399_ERZ1292629 | MGnify/ENA primary metagenome ERZ1292629 (study PRJEB36523, sample SAMEA6512636) | groundwater metagenome | collected 2019-01-08 | study: AquaDiva: Metagenomics assemblies of 32 groundwater samples
CAATATCCACTTCCAATGGATAATACTGAGATATGGTAGTATAATAAATTTATGATCACTTCCGCTTTAATATCACAATGCCGGAGAGAATTCGGGGATATTGCTAAATCCACTCAAGCATCAAAAGCCGCGGATGGGTCCTCAACGGTTTTTAATCTCGGTTATTTCCCCGTCATTGAAGAAAGTTATGCCATTAAATTTGGAACTTCCGCAAGAACAGAAACTACTCATTATACTCTTGACAAAGACAATGGAGATCTTGTTACTGTGGCCGTTCAAGCCAATGGCATATTGATCCAATCAAATCATAAATACGCAAATTTCAGAGACGCAAATTGGGTTGAGGCCATCAATCATGGCATTGAATCATTAAACGGCAGAGGATTTTTCAAGCAAGTTACTCGCAATACTTCAATATTCAGAATTTCGGCCAATGTTAGAACTTACTCGGCGCCGACCGGATGCGTTGACGTATATGAACTTTTGAAATTCAGCGATTATACGATTTCCGGCAGCTATCAAGAGCTTGGAATCAATTGGGAATACCAGCAGGACGCGAATAAAATCGTATTAAAATCAAAACCCAGCATTGCCGAAAGAGCGGCGATGTCCTATCTTAGAAATCTTCAAACATACGCCGCAACCTCGGCTACTCTTGATGTTCTCAATGATTGGGTTGAATTAATTAAATTAAAGGCCGGCGCTTATTATTTCCGGCATATGGCCGCAAAAATCGCGCAGCAAGCCAACGCAACGGTCGATGAAGGTCATTTTTCATTCACCAATGCCCGGACGATGGCGAACGATCTTGAATCCGACTTCGAGCGGTTAGCGATTCGTAAAAAACCGACTCGTCCGGCCAAGGAGATTCAATATCACATACCCGGAGCGGGGGTTTAGAAATGGATACAAGAATAAAAAAAGGACAAAGATTATCTCCATCCACTGAATTTAAAAAAGGAATAATTCCATGGAATAAAAATAAACATTATTCAGCTCCTTGGTCTAGCCATCCATCTCCAACTAAGGGTAAAAAAAGATCAGAAGTAAGTGGTGAAAAACATTGGCGATGGAATCCAAACCGCAAAGAAATTGATGAAAATCGATATGGAAGATTAAGTACAGAATACAGAAATTGGAAATTGGCAATTTTAAAAAGGGATAAAATGTGCCAAATGAAAGATTCGAGATGCTCTAAAAAATTGGTTGCACACCATATAAAATATTGGTCTGAATATCCAAAATTAAGATTTAAACTAAGTAATGGAATAGCATTATGCGAATTCCATTACGGATATATCCATGGCGCCCACCGGAACAAGAACTAGATATCATATTGCCCTAAACGGCAAGGGCTTTATGCTCCGTGGAGCCCCGCAGTCGCCTGCTTATATCAAGCAGGATATTCCTACGCCTCAAGTTTCGGCTCTTGCCAGCGACACCGGTTATGACCAGTTTGCCGGTAATGGCTGGAAGTATTGGGCCCAAACCGATTGGGCCGGCGGCATGGGACAGATAAAATGGAAAGATGACGCTACGTTTCTTGATGGCCAAGGCGTTGACGTTCTCGGCGAATTCGGCAAAGTAACGCTTCAGAACAATTTTACTTCAGCGGCAAAAATTTCCGGCAGTCACTCATTCGGCGCCCACGCGATCCATGATAACCAACTTCTTTTCGGCACGGTAAAATCCGGCGCCGCAAAAGTATTTTTAATCACTTCAGCTAATGCCATCTCCACTCTCTCGGCCTATACCGGGATCTCCGCAGTTAATTCAATGAGTCGGTTTGGAAACGACACATTGATTGGACTGTCGAGACCGTCGGGAACGGTCAAAACTTTGGCCGCTTTTCGTAATGGCGCTATTTCCGGATTTCGCAATACCAATCCAATCGTGCGTTCGGTTAAAGGGATCGGAGTCCGCGCCTATGTCGCTGAAAAGATCGCTTCTCTTTCGGGAGATCGTCTTTCATACGCGACGAATCTTTCCGCTTTTACCTCGGCTTATAATGCCGGTAAGAACAGAATTATACCTAAAATTGAGGACTTAAACGGCGCTCCTTATTTCTTCGTGGTTGACGGCAAAAGAGTTGAAATGTTTAAGTGGGATGAATTTGCTGAAAGAGCGTTTCCGATCTATACATGGAGCGATCTTACCAATTTTGGCGTAACCAAATATGTTTCGGTGATGATGATCACCGGCATTGAAAACGGTTCTAAAGTCGCTTACGCGTTTAACGGCGCGCGCGTATGGCAGGTAACACCGGAATTATTTGACGACTCGGGATATGATTTTTCCTTGCCATTTGAATTTGAAGGCAATTTTCATACCAAAGGCGCGCAATGGGACGGCGTGGCATGGGTGCCCGGACTTTACGGAAAATATGCCACAGTCCAATATACGCCCTTTACGAATTTCAACAGCAAGGCATATGGCTATGCCATTACTGGCACTCACATCCGGATCGCCTATTTTGACACCACCAAGAATCAGATCTCGGGCCATGTCATCAGTTCGGAATTCGGCCATCAGATCGGCGGCGTTGATAAACTTGTCAATATGGCATCGGTTAATTGCGACGCATTGGCAACCGGCGAGATGATAGAATTGTTCAGATCGATCGATGGAGGCGATACGTTTACTTCAATCGGTACTCTCAAAAAATCGGTTGATGGCGCGATCACCGCCAAAGATCTCTATTTCTCTTCCGGTTTTGTGTCAAAGAAATGGAATTACAAAGCGGTTCTAGTCGGACCCGGGACCACTTCTCCCGAACTTCTGGACGTTTCATTTGAATATCGTCCGGTTCCCAACACGAAGAGACGCTGGTCGATTGCGATCGATGCTGGCGACAATATTACGCTTTTAAATAAACAACAAGAACAACGAGATGGAAAAGCATTGATGGCTGAATTATGGCTTGAGAAAGAGGCCAAACGGACCGTTACTTTTGAAGACGTTGATGCCATAAGCGCTAAAATCATCTCAGCAATGACTTCGGGGGCCACAAGCGCCAGAGTGAACAATACTCGCGGATTCCCGCCAAAGGGACGAATCAGAGTAGTCTCGGGCGGTGTTGTGGAGGAAATGATTTATACCACGGCCAACGGCGGTTCAATTAAGGGCATTACCCGGGCCCAAAAAGGCACATTAGCCCGCGCCTATCTTGTTAATCAGCGTATGGATAATTATTACACCGTGATCATGACCGATATCAAAGAACAGATCAATAATACCGATGATAAAAAAACTGAAAGCATCGCTCAAGTAAATTTGCTCGAGGTTTAATTCTATGGGCCGGGAAATATTAAATCTTCACGATATTGAAAATACTCCGGAAGGAATCTACCGGGGGCTTTTAACTTTACGCGAAGATTTTGACGCCCATACCCATGATGGCGCCGATTCAAAATCATTTGAGACGATTCACGTCAGAACTCTTATAGCCGACAGTTCGGTCATATCAACCCGATCATTGGCGGTTATAAAAAAGAATTATTCCGATACCACGGCCGGATTTTGGACTGGTATTGATACCGATAATGTTGCCAAACTTTTTCTCGGAAATTCCACAAATTATGTAAAATGGACCGGAACGGCAATGCAGATAGCCGGCAACATTACCGCTACCACTGGAACGATTGGTGGGTTTACGATCGGAGCAACTACCTTATCAGCTGTTAATTGTACACTTGATAGCACTTCTGGTGTTATAGGAACAAATATTAAAACAGGGTCAGCGGGCACAAGAATAGAGATGAATGCTAACACCATGAATTTTTATCCTTCGAGTGGCGGGGCATTCATGACAATTTCGGGTGGTAATTCAGAGATTGATATTACCCATCAAGGATCGGCTGCGGCTATTTATATTGATTATGCCACGGGCGCCAGAACGACAAAATTGTTGCAGCTTGATGATGCTAATCAAACAGCTGATTTTCATTCTCCTATTGTATTGATTCAAAGAACTGCTGATTCTACGTCTGCTTCCACCATGCTTCAGTTTTGGCAACTGGGTGGCAGTGGAGCCATTATTGACCTCAGACAACATAGTGCGGCAACGGCGGCGGTGATGAGAATTTATCAGCAAGACGTGAGCGAGACAGCAGTGTTTATCGGAACCAATACTTCTGTTACGGAGGCCGATATCGGACTTCTCGAAGTATTGCCAGTAACCGCAGGAACAGTCGGCATTTACATTGCCCCAGCCGCCAATGTAGCTCACATGAGATGGTATGCAGGATCAGCGCCGGCGTCTCCACAGGATGGTGATTTTTGGTATGACGGTTCTAATCTTAAATTCAGACTTGGCGCTGCGACAAAGACTTTATCTTGGACATAAAGTTGACAATTTATACCTTAATTTATGCTAATATACCTCTATGAGCATGGGACCCAAAAACCAGCAGGAAAAGATAGAAACTTCTTATTTTGACCGTATTCGATATACCATCAAAACCGCTGGTAAGGTTTATTTTGAACGGCCGCTTTATTACCTTTTTTACGCGCTTTTGGCCGGCATATCTGTGGTTCTTTTATTTGGCGGATCTCTGCCTTGGCAACTCTATATTTTCACCGGCATTCTTGCTCTGATACAAATTTATCAATGGTCCGAAAGAGAACCCAAACATGACAAAAAACGGACAATATAAAATAGACATTGAGCGAAGAATAACCAGTTTAGAGGTTACACTAACCGAAATCGTGGAGAATCATCTTCCGCATATTGAAGCTAAAGTAGATAAATTGACTTGGCTTTTAATTACCAATCTGACTGCGATTATTTTTCTCTTATTACAAAAATATCTATGACCATTCAAGAATTTTTTATAAAATGGAATAACCAAAAAATAGATTTTGACAAACACTATGGTTCTACTTGTGTCGATCTTTATCGCCAATATTGTCAAGAGGTTCTTTTATTCCCCCAGAGTCCGCCGGTAACGGGCGCGGCAGATATTTGGAATACCTATCGACAGGATCTTTTTATTAAAATACCGAACACGCCCCTTGGGATTCCGCAATTGGGTGATATCGTGATTTGGAGCAAGACACTTGGCGGTTACGGACACGTCGCTATTTTTCAATCTGGGAATCTTTGGAACTTAACTTGCTTCTCGCAAAATTGGCCGGTTGGTTCACCTTGCCATTTCCAGAAAACGGGTTATAGGTATGTTCTAGGATGGTTAAGGCCGAAAGCAGCAATTCCTGTCCCGGCATTACCTAAAGTGCCTTTAGATATCGCAAGGATAGGGGTAAATTTGGGGCTGGCAGACGGTTTCAGGCAAAAGGTGAAAGAATACTCGTCCGGCAAGATTTCATTCAATCTGAACGACTACAGGGCGGTATCTGATTTTGATCATATATCTGGACTAACACAGGATCAGACCTATGCCCTAGTGGATCGAATCAAGCCGAAAGAAAAATTTGTTTTTATATTTTTCAAACCAATCCCCGGACAGTCATATTATTTTTATACGAGTTATTCTTATCCAAAGGGCGATTGTTGCATCACAACCTGCCCGGGCGAAGATCCGAGAGCATTGGCATTTGAACTTTCACACCAACTTCAAAAATTTTACAATGACCATCGCGGAAATAAACCGCCGGTCGAGGTCATTGATGAACCCGGAGCAAGCGGCCCGACAGATCAACTTATTAAAAATAAGTATGATTCCGTCTCGGCTTTTTACCAATGAGTGAAATTGTAAAATCAGCCAGCAAATTAATTCTTCTGCTTATGGGGGGAGCGGCTATTGTTGGTTTGTTTATAGGAGTCATTACTGAAGAAACATTCAAGACATTGGCATTAATGGTATTTACGTTTTATTTCGCCAGCAAAGGCGAGCCATCCCAACCATACGCAGGAAAATAATCTATTAAGACTAAGATTTTAGTTCTGCTTTTTGTAGTATGGGTCGGAATCTTTCTTTACGGCATCAAACCTAAAGAGAATAATCAGGAATCCATACCACAGGAATCCATACCAGTAGTTTATACGATGGATCCACGTTCGCGGTTCGCATCAGAAACCGATATTGAATGGCTGATCGTCGCCAAAGTAAAAGAATACGGTTTGCGGCCTTCATTGGCCCTTAAGATCATAAACAATGAGTCCGGTTTCAAATGGTGGATCTGCCATCAGCAGGATCAGTGTGAGAAGGGCGGCGGATTGTTTCAAGTGATTCCCTCGACGGAAATTTCATGCGAAACGCACTTCGGCCGCGTGATGGATATGAAGATTCCGGAAGATAATCTTGATTGCGGTTTATGGTTGCTTCAAACGGACGGCATCCGGCATTGGGAAACGTGGTCCGGGCCGTATAATATAAAAGATTGATATCAACTTAAAACCACCTCTAAGTGATACGCTCTGCCGGGTTTCATCTTTTCCCGGCATCTATCCTCCTTGGGGGTGGTTTTGAGTTCTATTGATTCTTTTCGATTATATTCACGACAAAAAATCCATTCTGTAAAGCAATTTGATCAAGACCGATTTCTTGCAACCAATTTTCCGGTTTGCCGTTTTTATCAAGAAATTTTCTGAACGCAAACCAAAGTTCGCTCATTCTAGCGCTCCCTTCAACCTGCAACTTAGCGATCTTATTGGAAAGTTCTTTGCCTTCTTGTTCTAATTTCATGATCTCTTTCAATTCCGCATGGAGATTCTCCGGCAGGAAAACTTGGGTGCCGTTTGATTTGGCTATTTTGTCCTGCCAAAACTTCAGTTCTTTTGGATTTGTATTTATTTCACTCATGTTATTATTCTTCGTTTTTAATGCCTAGTTCATCTAATACTTGAGCCATAACCCAACTGTAATAAAGGCCGACCTTTTCTCCTTTATCTTCGCGCAAGGTCATGTCGTACACGACCTCGATCAAGAATTTATGGAACTTGTCTTTTAATTCAACTGTTTCCTCCTCGCCGATAATCGCCTGAGCGCAGGTTTGAACGTAAAAGATATCTTTTTTGTCTTTGATCGCATAATTGGCAAGGCAATTCAAAAGCACATTACGGACAGTTTCACGCGGAAGTTTGTCGAAATCCGGCCGGCCGTTTTCCAGCTTGGGCAACTTGTCAATAATGTCTTTTGAAGGAATCGACATTTGCGATTCCTCGCCCTTCAGGTTTTTAATTATCCGGTTTAAATTCATAGGGAATAATAAATATCTCTAGCCAATCTTCCTTAGCTTTAGGGCGTGTTTTAGGCGCCTTCTTGTCGGCCGGGGAAGATTTGCCGGGACCTTGTTTAATAACTTCGAGGATTGATTCCGCAACATATTGAGGAGAATCATCCGGGAGAATTTCAAGGGTACAAAGCGAGTCTTCAAACATCTTAGCAAGAATCGCGGTATTAAGGGTATCGAGTGGCCTTGTTTCAAAAATAAACCGATAGCGGATCGAAACTGGCCATCGTTCAATTGCTCGAGACTTTTTACAAAAGACTCTTGCATAACTAAGGATGCTATCCTTAAGTTCTTTTCGTTTAGACCAGTGAGTTCCCACATAGAAGAGATTTGTCGAAGTCTTAAGACCGTTTAATGGAATTCTGAATGTGATCATAATAGGCTTCAATATCCTCGGCGCGGATCCCCCATATGGGCCGCTTGCCGGATTTAGCGATATTTGCTGCCTTTATTTTACCATTGTGGACCATCCTAAACAAAGTATAATAACTCACGCCCATCGCTTCAGCGGCTTGGGCGAGAGAATAATATTTTGGTTTTTGGACATCTTTCAGTTCCATATTTAATCATAATCATTTTCCGGCGGTGTATTTTCTGGTACTGTTGGCGGAATAGTTGGTGCCGGCATTAATGGTGGTTGATTTTGCGCCTTTCTTTTTGCCAATTCTTCCATACGTTCCTTGACTGCTTTTTCAACTATTCTGATCACCTCGTCGAAACTATCGCCTTCTACAACTTGGAAGGTTTCACTGAAGCCTTCGGTGATCGGGATCGTAACACTGAAATTATATTTTTTTGCCATGCTATAATTGAAGCCATCGGGGATTCGCAATGGTCCACTCGACAGTCTTCTTTAATGATTGTTCAAAATTCATGGGTAACGACCATCCCATTTCTCTTAATTTTTTACCGTCAAGCGCGTAGCGGAGATCATGCCCGGGCCGGCTGGAATGAAAATCAACCATTTCATATCTTAGTTTGGGCATAAATATTTCCTTGCCATCTATTTTAATAACGCCTCCGCCGGCATCGCTGATATCCTTCAAGGTATTATAGATAAACATCATCATCTGAGAATTATCTACTTCCTGCTCGCCGACAATATTGAACTTGTCGGCATATTTATTCGGGCGCCAATACATTCCATGCGGCACGACCGATACCGGATCTTTCATGCTATATCTGTCAAGCAGAAACATCAGGGCTGCGGCGACATTCCGCGCGTGGATATAGAACCGGCTGCCGGCTTGCGTCTTGGCCGGATTGGAATGGATCATAACCGTTTCTCCTTTCAGGATCTTTTTAATGGTTCCGGGGATGAACTTTTCCGGATGCTGACGCTCCCCAAACACATTCATGGTATGGGTAATCAAGACCGGCAACCTATATGTATTGGCATAGGCCAAAGCCAATTCCTCGCCTCCGGCTTTAGCAGCCGCGTAGGGGTTGCCTGAATTATATCTGGCCCATTCCGGGAATTTGGCCTCTGGGCCGGCCGGACCAAACACTTCATCAGTGCTAAAATACACGAATTGCGTCAAATTTGACTGGAGACGCGCGAAATCTAGCATCCGCATTGTACCGACCACATTGGCCATAACAAACGGCTCTGGGTCGGAAATTGAGTTATCTACGTGAGTTTCCGCGCCCATATGGACGATATAATCGAATTGGCCAAGTTCCTGCGCCAAACCCTCTACGATCGGCTTGGTGAAGTCGGCGGTGAAGACTTTGACACGATCACCGTCAAAGACTTTAATATCGCGCAAGCGGTCAAAACCGGTGCTTGCGTAATTGAGCCGATCCAATATCACGATCTCCCAATCGGTATGTTTTAAGAGATGCTCAACGAAGTGCGAACCTATGAAGCCCGCGCCACCAGAAATTAAAATTCTCTTCATGATTTTTACCGATTTCGATCGTTATACTGGCGATCTTTCTCGGCAAATTTAGCTCTTTTTATTTTTCGGCACTTAAAGCAGCGTTTCGGCGGAATATAACTTCTATCGTGATAAAATTCCTGCTCGCCCGCCGTGAAGATAAAAGTGCCTTCGCAATCGGGATTTTTATCTTTATTAATACATAGTAACTCTTGATCTGTAAATGTCATGTTATTCTTCTTTGACGCCCTTAAAAAGCAGATAGGGTTTTTCAGTTGCCTTGGCAACCCCATTTGCTTTCTCGGTCCGCTTTAATTCTTCTAAACCTTCTTCGGCAAGCGTGATATCCTCGCTGAATTTCCAAGTTTTTCGTTTGGCAACGGTAAACGTGCCGACATCTTTTGCCTCCACCTTATCGACTCCAGCCGCGCTAATCTCGGCCAAGATAAGAGGACCTAACTTTGTAATTTCAGCTGCAATGACCGCTTCCTGCTCTTTAAGATTCGCGTATTGTTGGAGAATTTCTTTATTCATGATTTTAATAATTTCTTTATTTTGCCCCATGGAAAATTATCCCATAAATTAGGATGGAAGTGTTCATCAACTCTCGCTATGCGATAAAATTTTCGCTTTATGATTGCATGAGCTTTTTTGATTGCCTCGGCTGAATTTTTTGCAAATACCCAAATATCAACCGTATCGTGCATGATAAGATTATATTTATTATTTTTATCTGGGTATTCAGCTTTACTATAACCTTGAACTTTAAAATTTAACATGATTTTTTACGGGATAATTATCCAATCGGTTCCCACCATGTCGCCATCGGTGAGGACCCAATCGTATAATTTTCCGTCTGGCCTGTGGAGTTTTAAATGCGTCTCGCTTAGAATTCCGTAGAATTCCGCATTGTTCCATTCTAATTTGGTTATTTTTTTACCTCCTGCGAGTCCTTCGAGAGCATCGTAGAAATTCATTTGAACCGGCAAGGATCGCGCGCGAGCCGCTGCCGGTACGGGGCTGAAACTTTGTTCTTCCATCTTTTTCTATATGGCCATGACCTTCTTCTGATTGTCCTTGCGGACCGTCCGAATAAAATCAAGACCCTCGTTTGTGCGAAGCATTGACTTCGCGTATCTGACTAATTTGCTGATATTGTATAATTCCTCGATTTTGTAAGTGCCGTCATCCTTTGAAACCTTCAGGATGAAACATCGTTTTGGTTTCAGTTCGGTCAGTTTGCGGAACATCATGTAATAAAGCGCGACTTGGAAGAAATAATGATTCTTGAATTGGTTTGAGGTTTTAAGGTCCATCAAAACCATTTCGCCATTCATTACGCCGACATCATCAAGCGTACCGGCAACTTCGAATTTCTCATCCCACACTTTTAACTCGCAGGCCACCGGAGCGTAGTTATTTTCCGTCACGAATTTCTCAAGAGCCCGCATACCGGAAGTCGCCCGGATATCGGTTTGATATTCTGGAATGTAAGACAGCACCGATTCGGGGCGCTTTTTGTTTTTGATCCAATCGCCGAAATACGCTTCCCGATAATTATGGATCGCGGTGCCGATGTCACCGGCATCCTCAAGAATAAAACCCGACTGTTTGGAGGCAACATCCAGATGCTCCATGATATTCTCATCGGTGAACTTCGGGTAATTCGCAAAAATATAATCAAGGGCCCGATTCATCTTGTAAGTGATGAGGGACTCGTCCTTTAATATTTGAAGGCGCGTAGTCACAGATTTAAAAATTTTGCCGCCGCAAGGAACGATCTCATAGAGATGCTCTTTGTCCGTGTGGCGCGGGATGACGCTGCCTTCGGGAATTTTTGCGAAAATTAATTTTCTTAAGGATGCCGGATTCATCTTTTTTTGTTTTAATCCATCGGAATATCTTTCAAATTGATGTCGCCACCAGTCTGCCCCTGATAGTCAGGATCCATTCCGCCGATCAAAACCTTTATAACTTTAGTGGGATTGAAACCTTTTGTCTTTGAAGGTTTTTCCGCCGCAAAACGCATACCAAATATTTGGCCAAGTTTCACGTTCCTCATCTGGGTATCGATGCCGGCCTTGCCGCCAATGATCCAGATGGCTCCTTTTTCAAGAACGGTCGCTTTCGCTACGGGATTCTTTTTCTCGTCAAGATCATGGAAGGAACCGCCATGAGCGAGAAATTCATAGACCTTTACCTTGCCGGTTTTGCCCGGCAGGTTAGAATCCATTTCCCGGACGTCAGTGAGGGTGCCGCGGATCCAATCTCCGACTTTGCCCCATTTGATCCACTGGCTTTTGACTTCTTCTAAGCCTTCAAAATTCGGATCTGACATGATAGATGTTTGCGATAATGGAATGTTTGAAGTTCGATGATCGCGATTAATATTATTCGGCGGCTGCAACCGCTTCCACTTTGCCGTCCTCGACTAACGGAGCGGCAACTTCTTCAGTGAGTTCGACTTCCGCGCCTACGGGTTGCGCGGCGCCATCGACCTCAATGCCTTCGACTAGGGTCTTGTATTTAGGCATTTGGTTTTTCCTTTCTATTTTTATTTTTCCTCGCTCGGCCTTTAATTGCGAAGAACACGGTCGTTTTAGACACGTCTAATAATCTGCAAATCTCTTCATAATTATAATCCAATCTATGAAGATCTCGTATCTTTTTATATAAGATTTCCTTCGCATCCTTATAAGGAATCTTGGGAAATTTAGAATTAAAAGTTTTTTCGGCGGTATCCATATATTTACTTATCCACAGATAGGACTATTTAACTAAATCTACATCCATTATAAAATAGGAGTGTAAATAGTTCAATACCAACTTTGTGGATAACTCATTTATCTTACAATACGTCCATTCCTGCCCGGGATATCACCGGTTCTTCCTGTCATGGTGCAAGTTCAATAATCCTGACCTGTGCCCGATAGAAAGGGAATGGGAAGAGATGTTGGAAAATACACAAGAACAAAAGACCGGCCATAACCTGACGCTGACCCGGCTCTTTGAAACTTTCCCAGAGATAGAACAAACGGCTAAAAAAAAATACCGTGAATTAAGAAAAAAAAGCGAGGAGATGAACGCGGCGTGCGAGACGCGACTCAAAGAACTTTTGCCGATGGAGCCGGAGCAGCTCGAGCTGGCAAGTTATACCATCTGGCTGCCTTGGCAGACAATTGAAAAAGAAAAAAAATATTGGGAGCGGATTATCAAAATGTTTGAGTTCAAGCGCCGGCCGCCGGGAGATGATACAATAACGGATAACGATATTCTGAAGGCCAAGGAAGTACCCATATCTCATTTTATAGAAGTAAATAGGGCTGGGTTTGCCAAGTGTCCTTTTCATAATGAGAAGACAGGAAGTTTCAAAGTTTATCCACAAGATAATCGTTGGCATTGTTTCGGAATGTGTTACAATGGAGGTGATGTTATAGATTTAGTTTGCAAACTAAATAATTTGACCTTCTTGGAGGCCGTTAAGCTCTTGATAAATAAATGAAAAAAATCAATAAGGTAACTCTAAAATGTCCCACCTGCAAAACCAAATTTAAGGTCTGGAAATATGAGCTTGGGCGAGGCAGAAAATTCTGCTCTAAAAAATGTGTTCGGCTCTCTGAGAAGGATAAAGAAAATAAAAGTATAGCAAAGCTGGGCAATAAAAACCCGCTATGGAAAGGCGACGAGGCCGGACTCCAAGCTATTCACATTTGGATAAGAAAAAGATTTCCGAAACCAGCATTATGCCAAGAGTGCAAGAAGACGCCGCCAATTGATCTAGCAAACATAAGTCAGAAATATAAAAGAATACTCTCTGATTGGGAATGGCTTTGTCGTAGATGCCACATGACAAAAGACGGAAGAATAAAAATATTAAAACAAAGAAATATAGAAAAAAGATTACCTAATAAAAAATGTTGCGAATGTAAAAAGACATTCAAGCTCGCTAAGAGGCGTTCAACGTGTTGCTCTCTTTCATGCGCTTCTAAAAAAGGAAATAAAATTAGATGGAATAAATAAAAAAAGATGAGCCAACCAACAGCACAAGAACTTCAGCAGCGGAATGAAGAAGCGCTCCGCCAAAAAGAATTGGCCGCTCTTGAGCCAATAGATTTTATTACTCTTGAAGCAAGGATAAAGGAATGGATGCTGATAGACGATCCCGGCGTCATCAAATTTCTTTGGGCGGCGTTTGTCGGGAATCATCTGGCACGCGATCCGCTATGGGTGCATTTTATCGGCGCTTCCGGTTCTGGGAAGACGGAACTTCTCGGGATGCTTATGGATCTTGAAGATATTTATTTGATCGATATGCTGACGCCCCAGACGTTCCTTTCCGGCATGCCGGGAAGGGGCGACGCTTCGCTGTTGCCGCGATTGAATAACAAGATCATGGTCTTTAAGGATTTCACGATCATCATGGCTCAAAACAAGGACGCGCGAAATGAGATCATGGGGCAGTTGCGGGGGGTCTACGACGGGCATTTAAAAAAGCCGTTCGGCAATGGCAAGACGCAGGAATGGCGGGGAAAAGTAGGATTGATCACCGGCGTCACTTCAATGGTGGACTTTACGCAGCAAGCCACCGCGGCTCTCGGCGAGCGCTTTATACACTACAGGATAATCAATCCGGACCGCAAGGAAGTAGCAATGCGCGCCATGCGAAACGGCGACCATCAGGAAGAGATGAGGAAGGCGCTGCGCAATGCCGGATATGCTTTTAACAAAAATTTAAAATACGACGGGGAAGTTCCGGCATTGCCGGACGGGGTTGAGGATGAATTGGTCAGGGTGGCGAACTTTACGGCGCTTGCTCGCTCGGTTGTTATCCGCGAGTTCGGATTTAAAAAGGAAATCGTTTTCGTACCGGCGAGCGAAATGCCAACACGACTCTGCCAGCAACTGAAAACTTTGTTGGTTAGCTGCTATATTCTCAACGGCGGGAAATTCTTGGAAGAGGATCTGCCAAACGTCGTCTATAAAGCGGCGCTGGATTCAATGCCGCAGACCAATATGATGGTATGTAAAGAGATGGCGAAGAAGGATGAGCAGACCACTAAGGAAATTGCCACGGCCTTGGATTATCCTACCGACCCAATTCGCACATATCTTGAGAATTTATCGATGTTGGGGGTTTGTAAAAGAATCAAAGGCAGCGAGTCGGAAGAAGGCGGGACCGCGGACAAGTGGACGATCAACGAGGAATTCGGCGAAATCATCCGGCGGCATAAGCACGTGGCGCTGATAGAGGAACCGCAGAGCGAACTTGAACTTGGAGGAATTATTTAAAGTTTGAGAATTTGCTGGATATCTTTCTCTTCGATTCCGGTATCGGCATCCTGCAGAATGTCTTGGGAAATTTTATGTTTCTTATGCAGGACTTTGGCTACGTATTCATCGATCGTGTTGCGTGCGATCATCCGATAAACGGTGACAGGTTTTTTCTGACCAATTCTATGGACTCGTCCTTCCCTTTGTTCGAGTTTAGCCACTGACCAGCATAAATCGTAATGCACCACATAAGATGCGGATTGGAGATTAATACCATAAGCGCCGGCTTCCGTTGAGATCATAATTGGATGGCAGAGACCCCGAGTATTAAAAAGATTTACCAGAACTTGCCGTTCTTCCGCCGGTACGTCGCCGTAAATCATCAGAGGTTGCTGGTCTTTTAATTCTTTCTCAAGAATTTTTGCCATTTCCGCGAATCGAGTGAATACAATTACTTTCTCCCCGGACTTTATTATCGGTTCAAGAATATCTTTCAGCGCCGCCAATTTTGACGATTCGCCTTTCTCGCCGATCAGTTTCAAATGATCGGTGGCTTGTAAAAGTCTCAGCATTTTTACTGGAATGAGGGCGAGCGTGCGCTGATCTATTTTACCTAGATACGATTGGATCTCTTCCAATATTCTTTGTTTAACGCCCTCATAAACCTTGCGTTCTTCCGCCGACAATTCAAAAACAATATCCTCGGTGGTCTTAGGCGGAAAGTCCTTAAAAACTTCCTCCTTGGTCCGGCGCAGCATAAGCGGCGCAATCCTATCGGAGAGCTCGTCAAGGTTGATGTAACCGGCGACATTGCCCCACCAATCAGTCAATACATATTTGTCTTTGAATTGGGAAAAGTTGCCGAGATACCCGGGCCGGATCCAATCGATAATGCTCCACAAATCGACCGGGTTATTTGAAATTGGCGTACCAGTAAGGGCAATTTTCTTGGGCGCGCTTATTTGCTTCAGCGCCTTAACGCTTTTAGCTCTAGGATTACTAATTTTGGTTGCCTCGTCACAAACAATCTCATCCCATTTGATCTTTGATATTTCTTCGTAATCACGCAATAATAATTCGTAGTTAGCAATCGTCCAGTTATAATATCTGGGCCATTGCCGAGCGCGTTCTTCTTTGTCGCCGGCAATTACTTGTGCGGTCCGATCGGACCATTTTGATATTTCTTCTTTCCAATTGTACTTAAGCGATGCCGGACAGAGCACCAAAGTCCGCAAGGGATGGTTCTCTTGACTGGCAATAGTTTGAACGGTCTTGCCAAGGCCCGGAACGTCGGCAAGCAGCGTGCCGTTTGAGGCGCGCATAAACATCGCGCCTATTTTTTGAAAATCATATAAAGGCAGTTTCCCATCATATTTGGCCGGTTGATCGCGGAGCGCTTGAAGCTCGGCGTTTTCCCTTGAGATCTTTTCCTTCAGGTCGTGGATAACGGGGTCGATGCTGAAACCCAGCGGGGCTAAGGTATCTATTACCTGTTGGATATGATCCATAGGGACCAGCCAGCATTTATGGCGCGGTGAATAAGTCCTTCCGGGCAGGGTTTTTATTCTTTGCACGACCCTTGAATCGTATTGAAACGTCAGGACGAGATTATCGCCCCTTAAACTTATTTTCATTTTTTATGGATTGGCAAAGATTTGCACTTTGCATGGTCTAGGACTTGACCTTAGCCAAGAGTCATCCTTATTTGGCATCGCCGTCTACCTATTCCGGCACAATCCGTGGCCGGTGTTTAACGAGCTTTGCCGGCAGCTCGATGATCTAAGTTTTTTTCTTTTTCCCTTCCGCGGCATACATCGCGCGGATCATTGCGTCCGCGTCGGCTTTTGTTTTGGACGAACCCACTTGTTCGCCGGTTGAGCGTTTTATTACTCTATACGGCCTCGGGCCGCCCTTTTTAATTACAAACCAAGGCATAAATTATAGGCCGGGAAATGTCTGCCACGGCGCCATCGCCAAGCCGATGGCAAGGTAAATGATGCCGGCAACGGCAAGAACCAGCACGATTATTATTGCTAGAGGAATTAATAATTCAAATATGTCCGCAAAAAAATGTCTTAATCTTATCATGATACTCCTATCTCGCTTCCGTCAGGATTAAATTTGTCAAGACGCTGATTGGTATTAATTACGGCTACCTTGAGATCGGCCAGAAATTGCTCAAGGGCCGCCTTGTATTCTTTAGAATATCCCGAAGCGCGTTTAAGTTCAACCTTGATCGTCTGATCTAGGCCAGTTATAAGCACGCTGAGGGCCGCTCTGACGGTGATATTCTCCATATGAGTCATATTGAGCCCTTCAACCGGCTGGAAGAGCAGCAGGAACGATTTTAGGCCATTGGCGCGCATAAATTCAAGGCACGCGGTTAGCGATTTATCGACTGCGGCTTTATTGGGGATGGGTTTTGGCTTTAATTTTTTCTCTTCGGGTTTATGGCAAACACAATCAGGATTACCGCAAAACAACCTTCTCTCTTGGTCGGTTCGGACGCAAATTGGACAGCAGTTATTACTCATA
>ERZ1292629.2213-Hain-H43-01um-R1-2213-length-16870-cov-18_pt1 | contig 16870 bp, 17 predicted proteins | sample MGYA00564399_ERZ1292629 | MGnify/ENA primary metagenome ERZ1292629 (study PRJEB36523, sample SAMEA6512636) | groundwater metagenome | collected 2019-01-08 | study: AquaDiva: Metagenomics assemblies of 32 groundwater samples
TTTATCAGCGAAAAACTTCTAAAATTTCAATGGATTTGTTACCTGCCCAGCCACCGAGATGCAAAAATTTAGATGGGCCTGTCCAGCCATAAAAGAAAAACAAAACCCGCCAATGGCGGGAGAAAAACGTTCAGACATCAACGGAAATGTCTTACATAAGATGGCTGAAATATATAGAAAAAAATTTGATGGTGGGTTTTGGAAAGGTTAATTCTTTTAAGACGCTTGAAATATATACGAAATCGTTGTCACGATGACACAAAGCCCTCAAAAAATCCTCGTCGCGGCTGGCTTTCGGTGAAAAATTGGTTATGATTTTATCTTCCTTCCCCTTCCAGACTGCTGAATGAGATAACCCGACAGAAAACGTTTGGTCCTCGGGATTAAAACATAAATATAAGAGAATAGTGCTATACTCACCGAAGCCGTAATAAAGGCTTTTCAATAAAAACGGCCCCTCTTTCAATAATCGTTTTAAAAACTGATTAAAGTCTTGATTCTTTTTTGTCATATGCTCAATATTAGCGCTAGTCTCTCTTAAAAGTTGATTTAGTGCTTTCGCCCTCTCAACTTTTTTTCTTTCCTCTGCTTTTTCCCGTGCCTTGTGCTCTTTTTGTTCCTTCCTTGCTTGTCTGATTCTTTCTTTTTGCCTTCCGACTGCGGTATTCGCACAAAAATCTTTTTCCCAATCTTCTTGGATTTTCTTGGCCATAAATCCTCCTTTTCAAACAACTATTCATATATTAGAATGTAGATTATTTTTTGTCAATAGGTGTTTCGTTTCTCGGTTTTTGCTACAATTAAATTATGGCAAACAGGATTTTTTCCGGCATCCGCCCTTCGGGAAAACTGCATCTAGGCAATTATCTTGGGGCGATAAAGAATTGGATAGAATTGCAGGATAAACCCGACACGGAAAGGGCAATTTTTGCCGTCGTTGATTATCACGGAATTACCACGCCGTTTGACCCCAAAACGTATCATCAACAAATTATGGATACAACTCTGGATTTTCTCGCTGCCGGCATCAACCCTAAAAAATCCCTGCTTATCCGCCAATCAAAAGTTCCGGAGCACACCGAGCTTGCTTGGATTTTTAATACGATCACGCCCGTCAGCTGGCTTGACCGTTTGCCGACTTATAGAGAAAAACTTGGCGAGACAGGCGGCAAATATAATCATGTGGGCCTTCTTGATTACCCTGTTTTAATGGCGGCTGATATTCTGCTTTACAAGTCAAATCTTGTACCTGTAGGCGAAGATCAAATGCCGCATATAGATTTAACAAACGAGATCGCGAAAAAATTTAATTCCATGTTCGGAGAAACTTTCGGCCCGGTAAAACCGCATTTGGCAACCGGGGCGAGAATTATGTCTCTGCAGGACCCGACTAAAAAAATGTCCAAGACCCTTTCGGCAGGGAGTTCGACTGAGGCTCACTCGAAGTCCTCAGGGCAAGCTGGGGATGAATATATCGCTTTGTCAGACCAGCCAGACGCCGTTCGTGAGAAAATAAAAAGGGCGGTGACGGATTCCGGCAAAGAAATAGTTTTTGATCCGGACAAAAAGCCGGCAATCTCAAATCTAATGACGATCTATCACCTACTATCGCAAAATAGCGTCAATGAGATTGAGAAAAAATACGGCGGCAAAAATTACTCTGAATTCAAAAGCGACCTCGCCGAAGTAATTGTTAATTTCCTGAAACCCTTCCAGGAAAAATGCAAAGAACTATCGGAAGATATGACCTTTGTTGAAGATTTATTGACGGAATCGGAAGAAGGAGCTCGCGAAATCGCTCACAAAAATCTGGAAGAAATAAAACAAAAAATGGGGCTGTTCTAATGACATTCTCACATTCTTAAGAATGTGAGAATGTCATTTTTGTATCATCGTTTCTTTGATTTCTTCGATCTTCTCTTTAAGAAGATCGCTTGTTTTTGCCTCCACAACGAGACGCAAAAATGGTTCCGTGTTTGATGACCGCAGATTAAACCACCAGCTTGCCCCGCTATCGGCAGGGTTATTATATTCCACGGTCAGTCCGTCCAATTCTTTATATCTTCCGCCGGCATATTTTTCTTTTAATAGCGGCGCCAAGTCCGCCATATTTTTTTCCGGATTTTCTGATTCTATATTTATTTCGCCAGAATTAAACCAAGTTTTAAATTCCTCAACGAGCTGATTAATATTTTTGCCCATTCTAGCCATAATTTTCAATATCATCAGCATCGCCGTCAGCGGCAGTTCACAATAATTATTATCCTTAAACAAGATGTGGCCCGACAATTCTCCGCCGTAATCGGCGCGGTGTTTCGTCATAAGCTCCCTGATATGAGGCCTTCCGACTTTTGATTCGTAAGTTTTGAGTCCCCACTTCTCAAATTTTTCCAGCACTCCCTTTGAAAGATTAAGGGCATGAACCACTTTTGGTTTAGAAAAGAATCCTCTTTTGTCTTTAACAATGAGGCCCAATATGAAATCGGGTAATATCCGTTTGTCGGCTCCATTCAACACAATCAATCTATCGGCATCACCATCAAATGAAAACGCAATGTCAAATTGTATTTCATCGCACGAAACCCCAATACTACTCAACAGGGTTCTTGCCTCTTCGGCGCCCACTCCCTCGCCTTTAATTTTTACTTTCAGACTCTTAATTTCGTCCGGGCTGATGCCGGATCTCTTTTTGGCATATTTAATGTATTTTCTTTTTATCTCAGTCGCCTGACTTTTGCCGATACGGCCCCCGTACCTAGAAATCTCCCCGCCCGCAGCCAATAATTGCTCCACGACCTGAAGGCCATTTTTTGAATCTATTTGAGAACCGTCTCCGCGAAAAAGTTTGAAGCCTCCATATTCCGGAGGGTTATGCGATGCGGTTACCATCACTCCCCCATCCACTCCAAGCCTATCCAGGATAAAATAAAAGAACGGAAGCGAAGAAAGCCCGATATATTCAACATCCCCGCCGGTACTTGTAATGCCTTCTATCAACGATTCCGCAAGCGTTTGGGAAAAATCCCGCCCGTCCCGCGCCACCAGAAATTTCTTGCGATTTAAATAGCGGACAAAAGCCCCACCTAATTGAAAAGCAAAGCCAGCGTCAAAATCTTTGCCGTAAATACCTCTGATATCGTAGTCCCTGAAAATTTCGGGATTGAACTTCATTATCTACAAGTATATCATAATCTTATGCTTTCAATCGGTATAGTCGGGTTACCAAACGTGGGTAAGTCCACGCTTTTCAAGGCCCTGACCAAAAAACAAGTAGATATACAGAATTATCCTTTCACCACCATAGATCCGAATGTTGGGGTTGTTGGCGTACCCGATGAGCGATTAGAACTTCTGGCCAAAATGTCAAACTCAAAAAAAATCGTGCCTACGGCCATTGAATTCATTGACATCGCCGGATTGGTAAGGGGAGCGGCCCAAGGCGAAGGGTTGGGTAATAAGTTTCTGGCAAATATCCGCGAGGTGGATGCCATCGCTGAAGTAGTAAGGGTTTTTGAAAACGAAAATATTGTTCACGTCCACAAAAAAATAAATCCTGCCAATGACATAGAGATCATTAACGCTGAACTAATATTAGCCGACCTGGAAACAGTAGGTCGGCGGGCTGAAAAGGCGCCAAAAGGAGACCCCCGCCTGCGTCAAGACTTCGGCGGGCAGGCGAGATCGGCAAACGAGATTTCCGCTTTGAAAAAACTGAAGGCCGGTCTTGAATCGGGCATTCTGGCAATAAATATCAAACTGGATGAAAAACCCCGACGACAAAATGTCGGGGCTCCGACTGAAACGTCGGAGGAAAAATTCATAAAAGAATTGAATCTCCTGACCAATAAAAAGTTCATTTACGTCATGAATGTCTCCGAGGCCCAGCTTACCCCAGTACCATCCGCCAAAGGCGGGGCTACGGGGCAAGCATCAAATTGGCAACCCGACGAGACGCTCAAAAAAGTAATCGGCGAAAATGATTTTGTGACAATGTGCAGTACGTTTGAGTTGCTTCTTTCCGAAGCAAATCCCGAAGAACAGCAAGTCTACCTTGAAGAAGCGGGATTAAAAGAGAGCCGGCTGGACACGCTGATAAAAAAGGCCTATCACACGCTCGGCCTTATCACCTTCCTTACGACCGGCGAAGACGAGACCCGCGCCTGGACGGCAAAAATAGGCATGCCCATACCCCAAGCCGCACGCGCGATTCACACCGATTTTGAAAAATTATTCATCCGCGCCGAGGTTATAAATTGGCAGGAATTGCTTAGAATCGGCGCCCGTTCGACTGGCTCAGGGCAAGCCTGGTCGCAAGCCCGCCAGATTGGAAAACTTCATACAGTCGGCCGAGATTATATTATTCAAGAAGGGGACGTGGTGGAAATTAAGATTTGACAATGATTACTCTATATCCTATACTTCCCGCAGATTCTTAAAACCAAGGAGAAAGAGATGTCGCGCGTTCCTCTTGTCGGCGTGGTAAAAGTGAGATATTGGGTGTATATGGCCATCGTCATGGCAGAATGTCTTAATCAAATCATTGAGGGCCAAAAAGAGATAAAGATCCCCGTCAATATACTTAGAGATGCTCGGTTGTTTTTCAAGGTTGTCTTGGGTCAAATAACCGGCGATACGATGTTTGATAATCAGCCGGCCCAGACAAACGCCCGCGTGATCGCGTGGGATATTCTGGATGATTGTTCCTTCCTTAAGTCCCGCGCCCTTGAAGAAAAAGACGGGTGCATCTATAGATTCGCGGAATTTCTAGAAAGCTTAGAAAAACAACCCACTATTCCGTTTGGCAGTGGATGGTGCAAACAACTCATTGTTCCATTAGATGAGAGGAACAAAAAAACCGTGGCCGATTTGCACGATTTCTTTAAAGCGCTATTGAGAAAAGATGCGAGAGAAAGCCGCCATTGAGCGGCTTTTTTAATTTTAATCCCCAAAATCCTCCCTTGCCTCATCTTCCGCCGCCTTCCGTAAAAAAATATCGTCAACCAACTCGCCGGCCAAAATTTCTGTCAACTTCCCGGTCCTTTTTTCAAAAACTACAACAACGCCATCGGTTTGTTTGGCCCATTTTTTCATTTTTCCCATAGCATCGGCGCCCTTAAAAGACAAAGTCCTGTCGCCAACTTTAATAACCCACTCCTCTCCTTCGGGATTTCCGGGCACTTCAATATGCCTTACAGCTACGCCGTAGTTTTTCTCCTGCTCCCGTTTGGCTTCTTCAAAATTAATTTTGCCCTCTTTTATCCTTTCTCTAAGTGAGGAGGTCTTGATTTCTTCTTTTTTCGCTTCTGTAATATTCATAATGATTTTGCCGCCGATTATTAGCTTTTGAAAAGCTTGGCTTTCTCTATTACCAAATTTTTCACAGCTTCAAACGACGGATTTAGAAATTTATATGGCGTAGTCTGGCTGGGTTCTTTTTCAATTTCTTCCTCAAGCGCTTCGCGATATGCGACGCGCAATTCGGTATTGATATGGATGTTGGTAATGCCGTTTTGAATCGCGGTTTTTATTTCCTCGTCTTTAAGCCCCGAGGCTCCGTGCAGGACCAGGGTCATCCCGGGCACGGTAATGGCGATGTTCTTTAGGGTTTCAATGTCTAAATGCTCTTCCCCCAACGCCTTGGTCGGGGCCCCGACCCCTTCCGGCGTCGGGGCTGTCACCATTATGACTTCTTTTACGATACCATGAATGTTGCCGAAAACTATTGCCAGCCGATCCACGCCCGTCCGTGCGACAAAATCTTTTGCCTCCTCCGGTTTGGTGTAATCCCCCCTGCTGATCTCAACTTTTTTCTGGATTTCGGAACTGCCCTTCAAATACCCCAGCTCCCCCTCAACCGGAATTTCTCTGCCGCTTGATTTAGAAACTTCCCGCGCGTAATCAACCACCTTTTTCGTTAGGGCAATATTTTCCTCATAGGGCAATTTGGAAGCATCAATAAGAACAGAATCGTAACCGGCATCAATCGCCGCCTTTGTCGTTTCCCAGCTTTTATGGTGGTCGGCGTTAAGAAAAACATCGTAGCCCTCTTTTTGATAAGACCTGACTAGGGCCACCGCTTGATCGCGTCCGACAAAATCGGCTTCGCCTTCAGATGTCGCCGCCATTACCGGCACTTTTAATTCGGCAGCGGCTTCTACAATCGCTCTTAATTGGTCCGCCGTTGAAAAATTAAAATGCCCGATCGCCCACTTGTCAGTTTTCGCCTCCTGAAAAAATTGTTTTAAGGATTTCATGAATAAAGAGTTGCGGAGTCGTAGTGCTTTCTAGGCATTCCAGCGAGAAAATTGCACGGTTCGTTTTTGGTATAATATTTCTTAACCAAAAACGAAATTTTTGAGCTGAAATAGCGGAGCAGGCGGCTGGGCCGGCGAAGCGGCCTAAAAAGCACTACGACAAAGCGACTCGCCTATAATTTAATAAATCCCTCTATAATATTTTCTTCTACCAGCTTATTCATTTTATCACGGCCGAGGTATTCAATAAAAATCTTGTTCCATAGGGCTTCTTGCTGATGGTAAAGATATTTAATTTCACCCTTTTTGGCCAGCGACATCGTCAGGTCTATCAAGTCAAAGCTCACCAACTCCTCATCGCCGGTTCTCGTCAGGCCATCAGAGAAGAAACCGCCGACAAAATCGAGCTTTTGCCAAGAGGCAAAAGCTCGCCCGTCCGAAGCCTTAGCAAAAGATGGCATATCTGAAATCCCAGCCAAATCCCCTTCGGCTTTGTACCAATGTTCTGCTTCGGGATTAATATGGGGCTCAATCAAGCGAAAATCATTGGGATCGTCCTTAGCAAGATATCTTTGCACGATTCTAACTTTTGTAATTGGTAATTGGTAATTGGTAATTGGTAATTTTTCAGATGGCACATCTCCGCGAAGCAGAGATTTTACTTTACCGGCAAAATCCTGTTCTTTTGAAAATTTCTTGAACAATCCTGAATAAAATGGCACTTCATTCAGATAGTGCAGCAGCAGGGTTAGCATGCGGAGGGTCTCGCCAGGCGTGTCAATTTGTATGGGGATTATGAAGATGACGCCGAGCTCTTTAAGGTGAGAGAGGTTATGATATTTCTTTTCCAAAAATTTCCCGGCCACGTCCAGCCATTCCGGCTCCAGAACTTTCAGCTCAACTTCGCGTTCTTCAAAGTCATCGGCAATCAGATCATTATATGCTTCGTCAAAAAACTTATGCATCCATTCCGTGTTCTGGGTAAAACGCAGAGCACTGAAAACCGACGATAAACCTTTTTTTTCAACCAGCTCGGCCGCAGTTTTGCAACCGAAAAAATCAAGCATGCTTTGCGGCGGAAATTTTTCAAGCATCTTAACGGCCTTCTCTTTTTTTATAAAAAAGCCGGCTTGTGGTGAGCCATTCGGCACTGAGTCTTTCGACCCTGAGCTCAAGACCGAAGGGCTCATGGCCGAAGTGCCTGCCGAACCAGCCGGTTCACCTATCTTAGCTGTTCCCCTCGACAAGCTCAGGGCTACGTCGCAAAGTTTCCCGCACCTGCCTGACATTTTGGACAAATCCGGTTTATCCAGAAAATCATACAAACGCTCGTCTATATTCTTAATATACCCGATCAGGGCATTGTGGACATCTTTGGCGCCCCGATTGCTTTCCGGTAAACCTAGCCCTTTAAGTGTTTGCCCGACTAAGGTTTCGTTTTCTTCAACTATTCTTTCTATCACCCCGCTTTTACCGGTCAGTTTTTCCATTTTTCTTTCCAAATCCAAAAGCGCCTCCGGCGTGGTGCGTAATATTTTTGCCAATTTGTTATGGATTTCTGACATATTGACAAAGTATAAACGGTTTTGATAACCTAGGGAAGGATGTGGCGCTTGTGAGGGTCGCGTCCAGCCAGTTGTTCCCTCTCCTCGCCCGAGTAAGTGGAGCCATAGGGCAGAGAAGCCAAAAGGATCACGGGGAGAGGGTTTTTACTTGTAAAAATCCAGCAAAATCAAGGATTTTTGGCAATTTCTTGACAAACACTTGACAATGCCTAGACCACTTTGCTATACTTGAAATAGGTTAGGAATAGGGGCTAAACCAAGATTCGCCTTCGGCGAATCGGGTCGCCCGAACGAGCCTATGGCCCGTTTTAGGGGGAGTTACTTAGTGGAAATGATAACAACCATCGTTTCCAGCAAGGAACTCCTCCTAGGTAGGGTCCCTCGACCGAACGCCAAGCGCGTTTTGGCGGGTGTGGCCAGCTAATTGCGGGATTAGCAACCTAGCCTTCCGTTTTGCGGTTCGCAACCCGAACGGAAACTCCCCGTAATCCGTCTGGGACTATCCTGCCCTGCGCCGCATCTTCGTGGCCCCAGGGAGGAAGTCCATCGAGACGGTCAGGCTCAAAGAGGATGGGAGCCTGTCGCACATACCCGGGTCGGAGTCGGCGCGCACATGTATCACCGCGCTGCCGTCTCCCCCGGGCGTTTTTTTTAAAATTCTCTTCCAGTTATTAACCCGGTCAAATTATCGCCCTGCGACACCAGCTTCGCTGGATTTGACGGGGTTAACCCGGCGGCTCACAACCGCTTTTTATATTTTCAACAATCTCTCGATTGAACCATTGCTAATTTTTTCTTCTGATAGTCTCGGCGTAGCCAACGATGCCTTCTGGGGCCGCTGCGCCGGCCGCCAGCACGGTTTTGTCAACGATTGAGCCGAAGGCGAATATCTTGACAAGTGGCGGCCAGAGCAACGGATGAGAAAATCTCGCTGGGATTTTTGAAGTCCCCAGAAGGCATCGTTGGTGGAGCATGATTTGTCTGCGCAGGGAAAATAAGAAAAAATTAGCAATGGTTCAGAAAGATTTTTCAAAAACCTCAACCAGCGGCCACGGGCCCCAATCCCCCTTTTTCAAAATCCCCGCTTTTGCTCCCCATTCCGTTACGACGGATGATGCGTTCGCCGTCGCAAACTGGATTGCTTTTTTAATGTCCCTGTTCCTAACATACTCGCACACAAAACCCGAATTAAACGCGTCTCCCGCCCCCGTTCTCTCAACTATCGGTGAATCTGGCACCCCGGCAGAATACTTTTCGCCCTCAAAACACACCTGCACGCCATTATGACCGTCGGTCAAAATAAAGATACCGCTACAGACGTCTCTGAACTTTTTGAAAAGCTCTTCGTCTTCCCCCAGCTTTACACCCAACAATCCGGAAGCCTCTTCTTTGTTAACCGCAAAAATATCAATATGCTTTAAAAGCGGTTTCAATTTTTCCAAGCCATGAGCCAATTCTTTGCCGCCGGGATTACAAGCGATTTTTATTCCGTTCTCAACCGCGTGGTTGACCAGAGTCTCAAGTAAATCGTAGCGCCCGCCGAGAGAATCAATATAAAACCACTTGGCCTTGAGTTTATCAAAGGGTACCCTATTTACGTCAAAATGTTGGCCTTCGCCTTTATAGCTTAAAATGGTGCGTTCGGCATTGGGATTAACTAAAATAACAGAATAGGCGGTAAAATCGTCGTCGTGTTTTTGAAATAACGGCTCCACTCTCTCTTTTTCTAACTCCTCAATAATTTCCTTGCCCGCTATGTCACTACCGACCACTCCAACGCATGCGGTTTTAAATTCCTGCCTGCCAAATGTTACCGCCGCGTTTGTTCCTCCTCCACCGGTGGTGAAAACTATTTTTTTTATTTCGATCTTGGAACCGAGAGAAAAACATTGTTCCATTCCAGTAGGAGAATCTGCGTGTTTTCTCAATTCCAAACCTTCGGCTTCCAATAAGACATCTCTTGTTGCCGAGCCTATGCTTATAATATCGTACACGGGATATCGCGAGTTGTCCCGATTTTGTTTCTTGACGAAGTCAAGATTACAAAATCGAGGATCCTCGATTTTTATTCAAAAATTTTAATCCCTCAAAGTCAGATTAAAATTTTTGGTAAAAATCGGGACGGAACCAATACAAATAATGTCGTACATGAATTAGGAATTTGAGACCGCCTTAAGTTGATTTACCGCCGTCTCTATGCTTTTGCTTTCCCAAATATAACTCCCGGCCACCAGTATGTTTGCCCCCGCCTTAACTAATTTAGGCGCGGTTTCGGGGTTAATTCCCCCGTCAACCTGAATCGGCTTATCCGGATAAAAGTAGTGAAAGTCGGCAATCTTATCCAAAACACTCTCCACGAACTCGCCGCCATAAAACCCGGGCTCAACCGTCATGAAATGCACAAAATCAATAAAGTCTATAAAGGGCTCTATGCGGTCATTTGGGGTCTGCGGATTAATCGCTATCCCCACCAATTTATCGGCTTCCTTTATTGTATCTATAACTTCCTGCGCTTTTTGCGTAGCTTCTATATGGAAAACGAATTCATCGGCTGGCGTTTTAAGCCAGCGGACAATGTGATTTTCCGGCTTTGAAACCATCAAATGCACTCCGATTTTCAAATCCGTTTCAACCGTTTCCGTCTCCTCAAAACCGAGGATTGTGATGTTGGGAACAAAAATGCCATCTGCGATATCAAGGTGAATACTATCGACATACGGTTCGACCGCAATGATTTTTTCCACTAATTCTTCTCTTGTTTTGACAAGAAATGAAGGGATTATCTCTATTGGCATTTATTTTACAACCAGATTGGGCGGCGTTCTGCCTTCAAGGGCTTCAATTATATTATTTGCCGCAAGCTCGGCCATTCTAGAACGCGTCCCGATGGTTGCCGAGGCAATATGCGGTGTCAGGACCACATTATCCAATTCTTTCAACTCGGGAGTAATTTCAGGTTCAAATTCAAACACATCCAGCGCCGCTCCTTTTATCACACCGCTCTTCAGTGCTTGAGCAAGCGCTTTCTCGTCCACCACCGGCCCTCGCGAGGTATTTATCAGGTACGCCGAGGGTTTCATCTTCTTTAGCCGCTCTTCGTTGATAAGGTGGTAGGTTGAATTCACCCTGTCAAATAACTCCTTTGGAGTTCCAGCTTCGCTGGATTTGACAGGGTAAAGTAGAGGAACGTGTATTGAAACAAAGTCGCATTGGGGCAAAAGTTCGTCAATGTTCGCGACATAGACCGCCCCGAATTCCTTTTCAAAATCTGGGTTAGGGTTTGGGTCATAGTAGAGAACTTTCATCCCAAAACCTTTCGCGGCATGGAGAGCAACGCGAGAGCCAATTCGGCCGAGGCCTATTATGCCTATGGTTTTATGGCATAAATCGGTACCCAAAAGCAGTTCCGGCCCCCAAGCGGTAAATTTGCCAGCCCGGGCGAACCTATCGGCTTCCGCAATTCTATGAGCAATTGCTATCATCAGGGCAAAAGTATGTTCGGCAACGGTTTCCGTAAGCACTCCGGGGGTATTCGTTACCATAATATTTTTTTGTTTCGCCGCCCCCAAATCAATATTGTCGTAGCCGACCGCAAAATTAGCAACAATTTTCAGCATTGGCAAGCCGGCATCCATAACTTCTGCCGTAATTTTATCAGTCAAAACCGACAGTATCGCATCGGCGCCCCTGGCGCCATCCTTTAACTCGTCCAAAGTTGCGGCCCGTTCCTTGGCCGCCTCGTTAATTAAAACCTCATAACCTTTATCGCGGAGCATCTTAATCCCCATTTCCGGTATTGGCCTGGTTACGAAAATTTTAGGCATGTTATTTTTCTAATTCCTTTATCTTGTTTATTCTCCTGACAAACCTTTCGTGACCCTCAAAGGGCGTGTCTAAAAACATCTCTGCCGCGTCTTTCGCTTCCTTTTCACCTATAAAATCGCTGGACAAAGCTAGAATGTTTATATTATCATCATTTCGCGCCAAGCGCACCTGTTCCGCATTGAAACCAAGTATTGAGCGTATTCCCTTGAATTTATTGGCGACGATATCCATCCCGGCGCCGTTGCGGCAAATTAATATCCCTCTGTTCGTGTCGGAGTCTTTGGCGACCTTTTCAGCTACCTTGGAGGCATAATCAACATAATCGTCGTCTTTATTATACTCAAAGGCGCCCATATCTTCATAGTCATGGCCAAGCTCCTCAAGAAACTTCTTTATCTTCTCTTTCAGTCCAAATCCCCTATGATCCGCACCTAAGTATATCATAATTTTAATCCGTCCCGATTTTCTTTTCCGGTAAACCGAAATTAGAAAATCGAGGATCCACGATTTGTTAGCTAAAAATTAAATGTTCCTATCAATCTTTCAATTGCTCTTCTATTCTTCCAAGCCCTAATCTGTAGTTCTCTTGAACCAACATAGTAAGTACCGGTTTTCAGGGATTTTATAATATAACATCGGAACATTTAATTTTTAGACAAATCGGGACGATGGTCGGCACCGAGATAGATCATAAAATTTTAGTCGGGAGCGTTGAGATATTGCCTTTTGGGGCCGCTGCGTTTGCCACCAGCACGGTTTTGTCATAGGCCTTGCGCCTTGACAAATGGCGGCAAGAGCAATGGATGAGCCGAGCTCGCTGGGCAAGGCGAAGTCCCCAAAAGGCAATATTTCAAAGCGACCTATTTAAATAATTAACGACGTTCAATGCCGCGGTTGTCCCTTGCCCCGCCGCTATTATTATTTGCTTGAACGGGGTATCCGTCATATCGCCAGCAGCATATAGGCCGGGGATGTTGGTTTCGCAGTTTTTGTTCACAACGATTTCCCCGAAGGCGTTTTTTTCCGTTTCCAACGGGACAAGGGCGGAATTGGGCGCCACGCCGATATGGACGAAAATCCCGTCAACTTTGAGTTCTTGGATTATTCCCGCTTCGTCATCATATCTCAAGCCGTTTACAAATTCCTTGCCGACGACCTCTTTGGCCTTGGCATTATAAATTATCTCAACATTCTTCTTAGTTTTCAAATTATCAAGCAGTATCGCGTCGCCCTTAAAAACCGGGTTTTTATTTATTATATAGACCTTCTCGGCAATATCGGCCAGCATTAAGCCCGCTTCAAGGGCTGAATTTCCTCCCCCAATAACCGCCGTAATCTTGCCTGCAAATAAAGGCCCGTCGCAAACCGTGCAATAAGTTACGCCCTTGTTGCGAAATCCCTTTTCGCCGGGAATGTTCAGTTCTTTAGGACGGACGCCTGTCGCGACTATCACTGCTCTGGCATTGTAATCGCATTCGCCGGTTTTGTCCCGATTTCGCTTTGCGAAATCGAGGATCCTCGATTCACTTTGCGAATCGGGACCCCTTTTTACGGCAATGCAAAATGTTCCGTCTTCAAGCCGGTTAATCTTTTCCACCTCAACACCCTCCTCCGGCTCAACGCCGTAAAATTTCAGGTGTTCTTTAAACTGTTGGGCCAATGTTATACCGTCGGTTTTAATTGTGCCCGGCCAGTTGCCGATCTCGCCGGAAGTCGCCACTTCTCCGCCGAAATCTTTCGTAATTATCTTAAAATTCAAATTCCGCCTCGCGGCATAGATTCCGGCCGAGGTAGCAGCAGCCGATCCTCCTATTATAATCAGATCGTACATAGTAATGTTTGGGCCGTCCCGATTTTTGATTTATCAAAAATCGAGGATCCTCGATTTTCGCGAGCGAAAATCGGGACAGAGCCTCCGATTATTATCAGGTCAAACATAATTAAATTATAACACCTTGAGACAAATTGACCAAACAAAAACTGCCTCTCGGCAGTCAGTACCCGGCCTAAAGGCCAAAATTTTTGCGAAGTTCTTTTTCCTGCTTACCCCACGCGTATTTCCCTTCTTGGAAATACATAAAAGCGGCAAAAAATGTAGGCGCCAGAGAAAGAAGCGAAAGAAAAAGGATCCCCACTGGAGGCATATCCTTATACGATTCCCAGAACTTATTAAGAGTTCCGAAACCCAGAAGAAGAAATAATGAATAAAAACAACACGACAAAACGAATGCGGCTAGACCTCCAATTACCGAGTGGGTTATAGCTCGCTTCCGTTTGATCGGCCGAAGTTGTTCACCGAATATCCGCTCAAATTCTTTTTCCTTCCTAACCCTCGTTTCCCGCTCGGTTTGTTGTTTTAGATAAAGGTCGATATCCACTCCACAGCCTGGGCAGTTCATGGCTTTTCCTCCCGTTTTTAGCTATTCTTTAATTGTGAAGAACCGTTTAATAGTATATGTTCTGATAATAATCTTGTCAAGCTTGCTGACGCATTTTTTGTTTTTCGGCCATCCGAATGAGACGGTTTTTGACGAGGTGCATTTCGGTAAATTCATTTCCGGTTATTTTACCCATGAATATTTTTTTGACATCCACCCTCCATTGGGAAAACTGCTCATTTCGGGGGTTGGTTATCTCGCCGGTTTCAAGCCCGGTTTCAGTTTCACCGAAATCGGCCAGAAATTTCCCGATAATATCTATCTCTGGCTAAGACTACTGCCGACATTGGCGGGCGTTTTATTGCCTCTTATTATTTTCTTTCTTGTTCTCCGATTGGGACTTTCGCGCATTGCCGCGTTCACGGCCGCCATGCTGGTTATTTTTGAAAACGCTATTTTGGTTCAATCGCGGTTTATTCTGCTTGATTCGTTTCTTCTTCTTTTCGGGTTCTCGGCTTTGCTTGCCTATTTTAAATACATCCAAGAGAATAAAGTTACTTATCTGTTTTTGAGCGGCGCGTTTGCTGTTTTGTCGCTTTCCGTTAAATGGACCGGCGCTACATTTTTGGTTCTTCTTATTATTCTGGAGATAATACGGCTCGTCAAAGAGAAAAACGGGCTTTTTCTGTTGAGAAACCTGATGGCCCTGATAATCATCCCGTTTATAATCTATTTCTCTATTTTCGCCATTCACCTTGGCCTTCTTACAAAATCCGGCCCCGGCGACGCTTTTATGAGCTTGGGGTTCCAAAAAACGCTTGCCGGCAGTACTGTAAATGCCGAGGGATACAAACCGCTTGGGCTTATGACAAAATTTGTGGAGCTGAATCTAAAAATGTACGGGGCCAATACCAATTTGACCGCCGGGCATCCATATTCAAGCAAATGGTACAGCTGGCCATTCATGGCCCGCCCGATTTATTATTGGCACGAGAACTCGCCGGGTACCGCAAGCCAGGAGTCAAGGATCTATCTTCTCGGTAATCCAATTATCTGGTGGGCCTCTACGGCCGCAATTATTTACTCCCTCTTTGCCCTAGCTCGCGGTATTATTCAGCGAAAACCCGAAAATGAAGCTCCGCGGGCAAGCTTGCAGTACTATCCGTTATCAACAAGCCACCCCGACTTGCCCGCGGGGCGGAATCCCGCCCCAGAAAACCCCGACTCATCAATTAAGGGCACGGTTTTCTGGGGCGTGGATAAAACGCTCGCCTTTTTGGGCGGAGCTTATATATTTAATCTTTTGCCGTTTATCGGCATTACCCGAGCAATGTTTTTGTACCACTATATGATCGGGCTGATATTTGCAATTGTTGCGTTTGTCTGCCTAATGGACGAGGAACGAAGCAAAAATAAAATTTTCGTCGTATTACTTATCGCTTCTTTTGTCGCGTTTTTGTTCTTTTCTCCGCTAACTTACGGCCTGCCAATGACTAATTCCGCCTACCATTTGCGGGTCTGGTTCCCCAGTTGGCAATAACTGTCAGTCTACTAATTGGGGAGCGAGAGCTAAGTTGCCTTTCGGGCATTCCAGCGAGAAAATTGCATGGTTCGTTTTTGGTATAATGGTTCTTTAACCAAAAACGAAATTTTTGAGCTGAAATAGCGGAGCGAGTCGCTGGATGAGCGAAGCGGGCCCGAAAGGCAACTTAGTGAAGCTCCCGAATTAAATCGTTAGAACCGATGCCTTTTTATATATTTCGTTTGCCGCTTCCCAGTTCAAGTTTTTGAAAAACGCTTCAATGTATGCTTTGCGGTCCGAGCCGTAATCAATAAAATAAGCGTGTTCATAGACATCGCAAACTAAAACGGGAATGCATCCCCAAACGGCATGGTCGTGAGCGTCGCCGTTATATTGCTTCAATTTGCCTTCGTGCAGGTCCCACGCAAGAACCGCCCAACCCCGAGCGGCCATCGCGCATTCGCTGAAATATTTTATAAAATTCTCAACCGTCCCCCATTTTTCGGAAATTGCGGCCGATAATTCAGGGGCTTTTTTGTAATCACCGTCTCCTCCCAATAAGCCAAAAAACCATTCATGCATATAAACGCCATTCACGGCAAAGGTTTCTCCCAATTTAAGCCCCCTCAATTTGCTGAAAGTCGCATTGCCGCCCGGCGTCTTGCCGGCTACAATTTCATCTCTTAGCTTGCCAAGCTCGTCACTGACCTCATTCGCTTTATTAACATAGCCGGCGTAAAGTTTGTCGTGATGTATCTCGTTGGTTTTTTTTGAGATACCTTCAAGCTCCTTGTCAAAGGGAAGAGGTTTTAATTCGTACATTTTTCAAGGTTTTAGGTTATAGGTTTTAGGTTATAGATTAATTACTAACGCCTAAAAAATAACACCTAAAAATTAATTAAAGGCCGAGGAGTTTATCAATTTTTGCTCTGTCAAAACCAAGGATAATCTTGCCATTAATAACAATGACCGGCACACCATACTGATGTGTTTTGGCTATCATCTCCTGCTGTTTTGCCATATCTTTTGAGACGTCGTACTCGGAGAAGGAAACACCGTTCTTCTTAAAGTGCTCTTTGGCCATTTTGCAATAAGCGCACATTGGGGTCGTGTATATTTCTACCGTGTTTTTGTTGTTTGAAGTGATCATTGAAACAATTTTATCATAGGATTATCTCTGGAGCAAATTTACTGCAAAATACGCAAAAATTATTGACAAATTTGCAAATTTAGTTAATAATCATCTTAACAAGTTCATTTAAAAGGAGGTGGAAAATGCTAATTGTCAGAAAGCTTTGCTTTCTGCTGTTAATATTGCCTGCACTT
>ERZ1292629.2009-Hain-H43-01um-R1-2009-length-18272-cov-19_pt1 | contig 16856 bp, 16 predicted proteins | sample MGYA00564399_ERZ1292629 | MGnify/ENA primary metagenome ERZ1292629 (study PRJEB36523, sample SAMEA6512636) | groundwater metagenome | collected 2019-01-08 | study: AquaDiva: Metagenomics assemblies of 32 groundwater samples
TTTCTCCGACACTGTTTGAAGCTGTGCAGAAACAACTTCTCGTGCGAGCGCATCCGAGGCATAGCAAAATATCTCACAATTTTCCTTTTACCGGACTTTTTCGTTGTGGCGAATGTGGAAGCATGATAACCGCTCAATGGTGTACTGGGAAAATGGGCGGTCGTTATCGGTATTATCGCTGTACGAAAAAGAAAGGAAAATGTGGTCAAGGATATTTACAGGAAGATGCGCTCGCTCTCCAAGTTAAGGAACAGCTTCAATCAGTGTCGCTTCCCGAAGCGTGGGCAGATTATATGCTCAAAAAAGTGGAAGTTTTTGAGCACGACGAAATCCACGCTTCGGGAAATCGTCTCGGACAGATGAAGGAAGATTTGAAAACGCTTGAAGCGAAGCTCGACGCACTCGTGGATTTATATCTAAACCACGATATTGAGCGCGACATATATCTGACGAAAAAGGACGCGCTCATGCGTCAAAGGAGCTCGCTTCAAGCAAAATCTTCATCTGCCCGAGCCGAGAGAAAGAATTGGGTCGAACCCCTGCGGAAATGGATTTTGGATTCAAAACGCGCGGGGTTTCTGGCAACCAGTGAAAATCTCCATGAGATGCGAGATTTTCTTCGTTCTTTTGGAACGAACCCCGCGCTGAAAGACAAAACTATCTCGATCTCATTTTGCCCGCCCTCCGAATTCGCCCGCGCCCGCAAGACGGATTTCATTCCCTCGCCATACAGCGCGCCTTCGGCGCGCCCAGATTTTGCGCTTACTTCCGACCAAGTTTCTGAATGTGACCTCACGGGGAATCGGACCCCGATTCTTGCCTTGAGAAGGCAATGTCCTAACCGTTAGACGATGAGGCCAAATTTTAAAACAACCTATATCGAACTCTGATTTTTTCTTCCTACGGAAGCTGTACACCTGTTCTGTTTTTATATCTCGCTACCACTCATAAAAAACTATCACAGGTCTTGCGTTTGGGCCCCATCCCAAACTCACCTCTCGAAGGCTCCGTCCTAACCGTTAGACGATAGGGCCAATGATAAAAATATAACACAAAATTTATGTTTTCCAAAATAATTGCTATACACACTTCCTATTTTATTATAAAAGATACATTGTATAATTTAAATGTTAAATATAAGGTCGTTTTTATAAGATTAAAAATTAAAGTAAATTTTATGCAAAAAACAGCACATTGGTTGTTGATAATTGGAGGCCTCAACTGGCTACTAGTTGGCCTTTTGGGATGGGATATTGGTGAATTATTCGGTGGACAAGCCGCTCTTGTCTCAAGAGTTATTTATGTCCTAGTCGGTCTTTCTGCCTTGATGGCTTTAAAACCAAAATCATCTCCTGCAATGCCTCAAATGTAATTTTGTTTTAAATTCGGAACTATCTTTCTAGCCCCTCACCTTAGACAAGGTGAGGGGCAGTTCCGCTTCAGCGGAACGGGGTGGGGTCTGAAAAAAGAAAGGGAATAGAATATTAAAGGTGACCCTTCGGGACAGGGGCATTTCAAGGGTCACCTTTTGGAAAAAAATTTGTTATAATTAAAGTATGGAATATAAATTCCCACTACCCAAAGCCCCATTTAAAAATTCTGAGGAAGAGATAACCCATTTGCGTAATCTAATTGCTGAAAAGGAAAAAGCACTTGAAAATATTGGTCTAAAAAAAGAAGATTTGGCATCAACTAAAGAAGTTTTAGCAGAATACAAAGTGGCGTCAGCAAATACTACTCTTCATCCTGAGTATCAAATGAAAGAAGAAGAGACAGAAAAAATAATCCTTAAAATTTCTCCTGAAGAACATGACAAACAAATTTCCGAACTGGTTTTGTTGGCTAAAGAAAAGGGTATAAAAAATGCTCTATCAGTTGTTGAAAAAATGGGTAATTTTCATATTACTGACGACTTTCACCGGTTTGTATCCGAGTATTTAAAGGAGGGTTTTACCATTCCTGGGTTTAATATTAAAGATAAAATTGCCAAGGGTTTGAATATGGCTTTATATGAAGTTTTGATTCCTGAAGATGATAATCGTGAAAATGGGACTAGTAATAATCAAACATTGGAGCAGGTAATTTCCGGTATGGAGCAATTTTATTCAGGAATGTCTTCCATCTCTGATCCAAATAAACAAGAAGAAAATTGGATATCCTTAGAAATCGCCAACGCTAATTTTTCTCAAGAAATAATTTTTTATGTAGCAGTGCCTCAAGCTAGAAAAAATCTTTTTGAAAAACAAATTCTTTCCATCTTTCACAATGCTAAAATTACCGAGAAACCGGACGACTATAATATTTTCAACGAAACAGGATATACAGCTGGGGCATATGCTTCCTTTGCCAAGAACTCAATTTATCCACTAAAAACCTACGAAAGTTTTGTCCACGATCCACTCAATGTTATTCTTTCCTCATTTTCAAAAGTGAATAGAGATGGAGAGGGAGCAGCTATTCAACTTATTTGGTCACCAGTGGGGGAAAAATATGTTAAAAAATACAAAGAGGCGCTAGACAAAATTCAAAAAGGCATTTCTCTCAAAGAATCAATTGATATACCAAATAGCGTCTCGGGAGAAATTGTCCACACTTTCAAAGACATCTTTTCATCATCTTCAAAAAAGAAAGAAGGAGAGGAAGAAAAGAAACCAGAACCAATAGACCAAACGGCGGTAGAGGAAATAAAACGTAAAATAGGGGCACCGATAGTTTTATGTAATTTGAGAATATTAGCTTCTTCCAATACCAAAGTTGAAGCGGAGGAAATATTGGATAATGTAAAATCTAGCTTTAATCAATTTGATAATACCTTGGGAAATTCCCTAAAGTGGAAAAAGACAGAGAAAGGCGATTTGAGAAGTTTGGTAAAAAATTTCAGTTTTCGTATTTTTGATAATGATACAACTCTGCCAATGAATTTGAGGGAGGTAACCTCAATTATACATTTCCAAACTAAAGCCCTGAGTGCTTCTGAGGGTCTGCGTCAATCAAGGAGTGCTACTGCTCCGGCGCCACTCGACATAGGCAAAGATGGAATACTCCTTGGTATAAACAAACATCGCAATATAGACACTGAAATAAAAATATTAGAGGATGATCGGTTAAGACACTTCTATTGCATAGGACAGACCGGTACTGGTAAAACTACTTTACTGAAAGAAATGATTATTCAAGATATGCAAATGGGCCATGGGGTTTGTATGATTGATCCACATGGTTCTGATTTGCAAGATGTTTTGGCCAATGTGCCTAGGGGGCGTTATGACGATGTCATTTATTTTGACCCGGCCTACACCGCAAGGCCAATGGCTCTCAATATGCTTGAGTATGATGAAAACTTTCCTGAGCAAAAAACTTTTGTAGTTAATGAACTCTTTAGTATTTTTAGAAAACTTTATGGCAATGTGCCCGAATCAATGGGTCCAGCCTTTGAACAATATTTTAGAAATTCAGCCCTTCTGGTGATGGACGACCCAGCCTCGGGCAACACCTTAGTTGATATGTCGCGAGCTCTATCAGACAAGACTTTTAGGGATTACAAAATATCAAAATGTAGAAATCCTTTAGTTAAACAATTTTGGGTTAATGCCGAGAAGACTACTGGTGAACAAGGTTTAGCCAACTATGTGCAGTATGTGACCAACAAATTTGATGTCTTTTTGGCTAACGATATTATGCGGCCAGTCATTGCTCAAGAAAAATCATCCTTCAATTTCCGCGATATTATGGATAACAAAAAAATATTGCTAGTCAATCTTTCCAAAGGCAGACTCGGAGATATTAATGCTAATTTGATTGGTCTTATTTTAGTCGGCAAAATTTTGATTGCCGCTCTATCAAGAGTGGATATGTTTGGCAAAGATTTCCCGCCATTTTATCTTTATATTGATGAATTCCAAAATATTACTACTGATTCTATTGCCACCATTTTATCCGAAGCCAGAAAATATAAACTTTCTCTTAATATCGCTCATCAGTTTATTGCTCAATTAGAAGAGGGTATTCGTGATGCAGTTTTTGGCAATGTGGGTACTATGTGCGCCTTTAGAGTGGGAGCCGAAGATGCTGAAACTTTAGAAAATCAATTTGTACCCACTTTTTCTTCCAGTGATTTGATGAATATAGATAATCACAATGCTTACTTACGACTACTAGTAAATGGCAAACCAGCTAAACCATTTAATATTTTAGTGCCACCTCCACCAAAAGGGGATGCAGAAAAATTAGAAAAACTGAAGGAAATGTCCTATCTCAAATATGGTAAACCGCGTGAAGAGGTAGAGAAGCTGATAATGGATAAATACAAAGCATTTTAAAATTTAAATTTAAAAAGTTTGGGCTGACCTTGTGGTCAGCCCTTCTTTTGAGTTCGGCGAGGAGAACGAAGCCGAAGCTTCATCTGCCCACCTGCTTTCTCTCTCCTTTTTTCCGCCTGAAGTTTGGAGATTTGGCTGAGAATATTCGATAAGTCCGAAGGGTCTGTGATCCTACATCCCCTCAAGACTTGTATCCGGATATTCTTGTAGTCAGGTTTGTTCGGTTTCTCTGCTCCGCTTTCTCGGGCTTCCTGTTCCAGTCTACGAGACTCAGAAGCATACTTCTTTGAAATTCGGCTCAAGAGCTCTTCAATGAGGGTGGGGTAAATAGGCACTAAAACCTCCTTCTACCTACTTCTGTCTTATATTATACCATACCCACAAATCCTGTCAACTGGGGGGTGTGGATAACAAAATCATCTTGTTTTTGAACCAATTTCAGGTATTATTTTAAATTGATATTAGGGCTCATAGTATAGCGGTAATACGCATCCATGGCATGGATGAGTTCGGGGTCCGACTCCCCGTGAGTCCACCACTACGCTCTCGTCGCCTTGCTCCGAGAGCTACGCGGTGCAAGCACCAATAAAATTAGTTTCCGTTGGGTTTTAACTTGATGCGAATAGGGGCGTTTTTAATTATTTTTAATATCTCATCCTCGTCATCGGTAATGGTGTACAAAGAAAGATCTTCCTCGTCTATCATTTTTTCTTTCAAGACAATATTTTTAAAGTAATCTTCCAAAGGTTGCCAATGTTTTGAGCCAACCAATATAATTGGTGTTTTTGGAATTTTATTTGTCTGAACCAATGTTAAAATTTCTAAAAATTCATCCAAAGTACCAAATCCTCCAGGAAAGAAAACATAAGCTTCGGCCGAAAATGAAAGGCACACTTTTCTGCTAAAAAAATAATGAAAACCTTCTTTGGCAGTCAGATATTTATTATCTAGTTGTTCATGGGGTAATTTTATTGTGAGACCGATAGAATTACCTCCGGCTTCATAGGCGCCTCGATTGGCCGCCTCCATGACTCCTGGGCCACCACCAGTTATTACCGAATAATGCAATTCTCCAGCAATTCTTCTGGCCAATTTCCGAGCTTTTTCATAGCAATCATCACTTTCTTCGGTTCTGACCGAACCAAAAAAGGTGACCGAGCGGGGATAATTTTTGATAAACTCAAAGCCGTCTATAAATTCTTTGGAAATGACCATCACTCTTTCCTCGTTGTCACCGCTTATTTCAATTATGGGCATAGTTTTATTGTTTTTCATATACACACATTTTAATGGTTTTAAATAATAAGGCAATATGCTAGCATAAGTGCAAAGGTAAAAGTTTAAAAGTTATAAAGTAATAAAAAAATATGAAAACTTTGTCAAAAAAGGAGTGGATTGCAATAGCGGTGGCTGTTATCTTTGTTAGTTATACTTTATTTGGTGGGAATATTATGAGTTTATTTCAAAAAAATATCTTGAGTGAAGATGCTACTGCATCCGCAATAAATTCAAATTCTTTTAATAACAACGGGGTGGTTATTAATGATGTTTTAATTGGTCAAGGGGTTGAAGTTAAGGCCGGTCAACTTGTCTCTGTCCACTATATTCTTTCCTTATCAGACGGCGCAGTTGTTCAAAATTCCAAAGATTTTGGTCAACCCTTCAAATTTATTCTCGGAGCTGGAGATGTTATTCCGGGTTGGGAATTAGGTTTTGCGGGGATGAAAGTGGGTGGTGTTCGTACGATCGTCATTCCTCCTGAATTGGCTTATGGCGCTAATCAAGCTGGGCCGATTCCTCCAAATTCAACTTTAATCTTTACTATTGAATTAGTTGAGGTATCTGATGCTCCTGTTCGGACGGTTCAATAGAAATGAATTTTAAAATAGAAAATAAAATTAAAAACTCTCTTGGTCGAGTAGGAGTTTTTTCAACTGCTCACGGTGATATTTTAACTCCGTCTTTTGTCGCTGTGGGCACCAAAGCAACTGTTAAATCTCTTTCTCCAGAACAAGTGAAAGAGGCTGGCTCTCAAGTGATTTTGGCAAACACATATCATCTTTATTTAGAACCAGGTGAAAAAATAATAAAAGAAGCGGGGGGGCTACATAATTTTATGAATTGGCTAGGGCCAACTATGACCGACTCCGGTGGCTTTCAGGCTTTTTCGTTGGGTGTGGCCTATGGCAATAAATTGAGTAAATTTATTGGAGCGGAATCTCCAGAACAAAAAGAAATAGATGAGGCTTATGATGAAAACAAAAATAAAAAAGCCAAGATTACGGAGGATGGCGTGGAATTTAAATCAATAATAGATGGGAGCGCACATTTCTTTACGCCAGAAAAATCAATTCAAATCCAAAATGATATTGGCGCTGATATTATTTTTGCTTTTGATGAATGTACCTCACCCCATGCTCCTAAAGAATATTTAAATGAGGCGATGGAGCGGACACACAGGTGGGCAGAGAGATGTTTATTTGAACATAAAAAAAATAGCCCCTCCCAGTCTGTTTTTGGCATTGTGCAAGGGGGCAGATACGAAGATTTGAGGAAGGAGAGTGCTAAGGTAATAGGAGGGATGGATTTCCAAGGGTTTGGAGTGGGTGGATCGTTTGTGAAAGAAGATATGGCGACGGCAGTCAAATGGGTCAGTGAAATTTTGCCCGAAGAAAAACCAAGACATCTTTTGGGAGTGGGAGAGCCAATTGATTTGATTTTAGGCGTAGAAAACGGCTGTGATACTTTTGACTGCGTGGCACCGACTCGGATGGCTCGCAATGGTACCTTGTATACGAAACACGGAAAAATAAATATTATGAATGCAAAATATAAAAATATTTTTGGACCGATTAGTGAAGGTTGTGAGTGTTATACTTGTAAAAACTTCACCACCGCCTATGTCTCCCATCTTTTTCGTTCTAAAGAAATGTTGGCTTCTACTTTAGCCAGTATTCACAATTTATATTTTCTCAATGACTTGATGTTACAAATAAGAAAATCTATTTTAAATAATAACTTTTTTGAATTTAAACAAAAATTTTTAGAAACTTATAAACCATGATTTACAATTTATACAAACAACGAGGTGAGACGCCACTTGAATGCATTCAGAGATTTGCTAAGGTTAATCCCGAATTAAAAGAACAAAAAATGACCTACTTGGGACGATTGGATCCATTGGCTGAAGGAGTATTGTTGATGGCTAGTGGCGAAGATGTCAAAAGAAAAGAAGAATTTTTAGGATTGGATAAGGAGTATGATTTTATTTCTATTTTTGGATTTGCTACTGACACCTATGATATTTTGGGCAAAATAATGAGAGTAGAAAAATTGAGCGAGCTTTTGGAAAATGATGTGAGGAGAGTGGCGATGATTTATGAAGGTGAGAGAGATCAGGAATACCCAAGGTATTCGTCTAAAAGAATCGCTTCACCGGAAGTTGTCCCAGAAAAAAAGAAAATTAATATTCACAAAATACAATTTCACAAATTAGATATATTAAACAGCAAAGAACTTTTTGGTCGGTTGCTTATGGATATTTCTAGAGTGAAAGGTGATTTTAGACAACATGAAATTTTAGTTTTATGGAAACAATATTTGTTGAGCGGGGAAAATGGCAATTTTTTCCTAGGCAAATTCAGCGCGCATGTTTCTTCGGGTACTTACATTCGTGGTTTGGTTAATGATATCGGCAATACTTTGGGCTGTGGAGCGACTACCCTCTCTATTAAAAGAACCAGAGCAGGGAATTATAAAATAGAAGATAGTATAATCTAATTATAAAATTATGAAAAAAAAAGATATCTACAAAATGTCTTTAAAGAAACATAAAAAGTATGGTGGCAAAATAGAAATTGCTCTCAAATTCTCTATTGCCAATAAAAACGATTTATCACTTGCCTATTCTCCGGGAGTAGCCGAGGTTAGCAGAGAGATATCAAAAAGACCACAAAGCGCCAAGGATTATACATTAAAGGGCAATTCGGTAGCTATTGTTAGTGATGGTAGCGCTATATTGGGATTGGGTAATTTGGGGGCGTTGGCCGCTATTCCAGTGATGGAAGGCAAGGCGGCTCTATTTAAAAAGTTTGCGGACATTGACGCTTTTCCAATCTGTCTTGATACTCAAAATGAAGACGAAATAATTGCTATTGTGAAGGCCATTGCTCCAGTATTTGGGGCAATTAATTTGGAAGATATTTCTGCCCCGCGCTGTTTTAATATTGAAAAAAAATTAAGAGCGGAACTTAATATACCCATAATGCATGATGACCAACATGGCACAGCGGTCGTGGTTTTGGCCGGACTTATAAATTCATTGAAATTAAGAAAAAGTAAAAAAGAAAATGTAAAGATTGTTTTAAACGGCGCCGGTTCGGCTGGTATTGCTATTGCTGAATTGTTATTGATGTATGGTTTTAAAAATATTATTTTAAATGACAGCAGGGGGGTAATTTACCAAGGTCGGCAGGATTTAAATTCTGATAAGAAACGACTCGCTTCTTTGACCAACAAAAAAAATATAAAAGGGACTTTGGTCAATAGTTTGATGGGGGCAGATATTTTTATAGGAGTAAGCAAAGGAGGAGTGTTGTCAGAGGAAATGATAAAAACCATGAATGCAAAGCCAATCATCTTCGCCTTGGCCAATCCGGAGCCAGAAATAATGCCAGAAAAAGCAAAAAAAACTGGAGCTTTTATAATCGCTACTGGACGAAGTGATTATCCAAATCAAGTAAATAATGCTTTGGCTTTCCCGGGTATATTCAGAGGAGCTTTAAATAATCACATCAAACAATTTAATGATGCTATGTTTATAAAGGCGGCCTTGGCTCTTGCCTCTTCAATAAAAAATCCAACCACAGAAAAAATAATTCCAACTCCTTTTGATAAGGGAGTTGTGGAGAAAATTGCTAAAGTAATTAGATAACTCATCCCCCAACCCCCTTCTCTTACAACAAGAGAAGAGGGCTCTCCTAAACCCTATCTTGTGGTAAGAGAGGGTAGGGTGAGTTATTTTAATATCTCATCAACAATTTTTTTGACTAGTGCACCATCAGCATTGCCACCAGTTTCCTTGAGCACGGCTCCTATCAAAATTCCTATTTTGCTTTTATCTGAAATTTTTAAATTTTCAATTTTCAATCTTACAATTTTCCTAACTTCTTCTTCCGACATTTGAGCAGGTAAGAATTCTTCCAAAACTTTTAGTTCAGCTTCTTCATTATCTACCAAATCCTGCCTCCCCCCTTTTTCAAACTGTTCAATAGAGTCTTTTCTTTGTTTGACCAATCTTTTTATAACCGTAACTGCTTCGCTATCTGAAAGCTTATCTTGAGGTTTGCGCTTCAGGGTCATCACTTCATTTGTAAAAGCAGCCAAAACTCCACGTAGGGTGGTGAGTCTCACCTGATTTTTAGCGCGCATTGCCTCAGGAATTTGATTTTGTATTTTATCATGCATAAAGTTATAATTGCATTATGGAGAACCTAATAATAATTATACTTTCTATTGGGCTTATTATAACTATTTTTGCTTTATTTCGCAAAAAAGAGAGCAAATCAGATGATACTGGACTCAAACTTATTCTCCAGCAAATAAACGAACTAAATCGGACAGTGGATGCGAAAATTGGTGAAAGTGCTAAACAAATGAATGATTCGGTTCGTTCACAAATGGATAAGTCATTTGAAGTTATCCGAGAAGTGACCAAAGGACTGACTAAATTGGATGAGACAAACAAACAAGTTGTTTCTTTTGCTGATCAACTGCAAAATTTGCAAGACATTTTGAAAAATCCAAAACAGCGGGGGATTTTGGGTGAATACTACTTGGAAACACTTTTGAAAAATGTTTTAGCGCCCGCTCAATATCAAATGCAGTATGCTTTTGCTAATGGTGAGATTGTGGACGCGGTGGTTTTTGTCAAAGATAAAATAATTCCAATTGATTCAAAATTTTCGCTTGAAAATTATAACCGTCTGACAGAAGCCAAAGATCCATCAGAAAAAGATAGACTGGAAAAGCTTTTTGTAAATGATTTAAAACTGCGTATTACAGAAACTTCAAAATATATCAGACCAGCAGAAAATACTATGGATTTTGCTTTTATGTTTATTCCTCACGAAGCGATTTATTATGATTTGCTTATAAATAAAATTGGGGCGGTGACCGAAGATACTGAAAATTTGATTCAACGAGCGGCCGGTAAATACAAAGTTATTATCGTCTCACCAACCTCATTTTTGGCCTATCTCCAAACTGTCCTACAAGGCCTCAAAGCCATGCAAATAGAGGAAACGGCAAAAGATATCATAAAACGAGTGGGAGAGCTTTCTGAGCATTTAAAAAAATATGAAATGTATCATGGCAAATTAGGCAATTCTTTGGAAACAGTGGTTAATCATTTTAATGCTTCTAGTAAAGAGTTCAAAAAAGTAGACAAAGACGTGGTGCGTATCACCGGTGTCTCTCAATCCTTTGAAGTTCCGGTTATAGACAAACCGGATACTGAAGAATAGAAGAAACCAGCAGAAAAAAAGCTCCTGCTCAAAAAGTCCTCGGGTCGCTCTTGCAGGCTCAACCAGACTTTTTTCTCAGGACTTTTTTTCTGCTGGTTTCTTGCAATATTTAGTGAAATCCTGTAAAGTAATATCTGTTATGCCAGAGACAAAAAAAGTCACAAAAGAATCAAAAAAAGCCCCAGCAAAGGCCTCAAAAACTGTTAAGGCTAAAAAAGAGGTTGTCAGAGAGAAAAATGACGCCTTTGCCATTATAGAAACCGGTGGTAAGCAATACCGAGTGGTTGTTGGGGATGTTATTCAAATTGAAAAATTGAATGATAATTTGAAAGAAGGGGATGCTGTAGTTTTTGATAAAGTTCTTTTGATTGATAATGGTACTGATTCTACTGACATCGGCACTCCATATATTGCGGGGGCTAAAGTTTCTGGCACTCTTACTGAAATCGGTCGCAATGCCAAAGTGACTGTTATCAAATACAAACAAAAAAGCCGTTATCTAAAGAAAAACGGCCATCGTCAGCCATTTTTTGCTGTGAAGATAGAAAAAATTTCTTAACTAAAAAAGAAATCTTTGAATTGGAAGAGGATTAATAGAATACCGACAAGATATAAAGTGACAAGAACTTGCAAATGATATTTAGAAATAAATCTCAAGGATGAGCAGGAAAATTTGAAATGGTCTTCTCTAAAATTCCAGATGGTCGTGTAGAGAAATAGAGGCCAAGTGACTACCCAGACAGTCATACAATAAATACAAAGTGAACCAATGCGGTAAACACTTTCAAAGAAAAACCACATTACAAATGTCATAGTGGCTAATGTTCCCAAATTTACTAAAAGCCAAAGTGGTTTGCGAGCGCGGTTTTCTCCAGTAACTTTATCCAGAAGGGAAGAATTTGACCCACCAAAAAGAAGCATTATGCCAATAACAAAAAGCATACTAAATGCGACTATCCCCAAAAGGGAATTTGGAAAACCAAAAATAGATGCTTGCCAAGTGGAGGCTACGCTGGTGCAACTGATAAAAGGATTAATATTGCAGGGGAGTTCAACATTTGGATTTTTAATAAGCTCTATTGTATCTACGGTAAGTATAAAAGAAGCAAGTAAACCAATAATTGATCCTACTATTAATATATAAGGGAAAAGTTTTTTTAGATTCATGTGGTTAGAATAACATAATTAAGAACGATTTCGCAAAGCATTTTTTAAAGTTTCTGAGTCTGTGTATTCTAATTCTGTGCCCATAGAAAGGCCTTTACCCAGATGAGAAATTTTTACATTAACAACAATTGGTTTTAAAAGTTTTGTCACATAATCTCCTGTATTTTCTCCCTCCGGATTCCAATTTACTCCTAAAATTATTTCCTTTAATCCATCTTTAATCTTTTTTTCAATAAACTTTTTAAGTTCTTTGGTCCTGATTCTTTTTTCTGGTTCTTTTTCTAAAATTGGCACTGAACCGCCAAGGACAAAATAAATACCATTAAATTCACCATTTTTCTCTACCGATTCCATGTCCACATCTCTTTGCACCAACATTAAAGTAGAACCGTCTCTGGTCTGGTCTGAACAAATTTTACATAGGTTTGTCTTTTGATTTTTCTTTTCAAAAAATCTTTTACAATCTTCACACATCACTACATCATTTTTTAAATCCTTTATATTTTGAGAAAGTTCATCCAAAGTGCCATTGGCTCGGGTAAGTAAATAATAGACAAAACGCCGAGCTTGGCGTGGTCCAATCCCCGGAAAATTGGAAAATATTTGAATGAGTTTTTCTATAGAATTCATTTAGTTGTTTTGATTCTTTTCCCCTCTCCTTAAATTAAGGAGAGGGGTTGGGGGTGAGGTTAGAACTCGCGGAATTCTGATTCAGCGCCGGCAAATTTAGCTTTTTCGAGCGGTAGGAAAGTAGCCTTCTTTTCATCAAAGAATAATTCAACTTTGCCAGTGGCGCCGTTGCGGTGCTTTTCAATCAAAATCTCAGCAATGTTAGTTTTTTCTGCATCGTTTGATCCCTTGGCTTTGTCTTCACGATGAATAAACATGACCACATCAGCGTCTTGTTCAATAGAGCCAGAATCTCGCAAATCAGAAAGCTTGGGCTTACCGCCCCTTTGCTCAATAGCCCGAGAAAGCTGAGATAAAGCCAACACCGGCACTTCCAACTCTCTAGCCAAATTTTTAAGGGAACGAGAAATCTCAGTAACTTGGTTAACCATTGAATCATAATTTTTATTAGTAATCATAAGTTGTAAGTAATCAACCACAATCAAACCTAGGCCCTTTTCATTTTTTAATCTTCGGGCTACTGAACGCATTTTTAAGATATTGTTGCCCGGTTGGTCATCTATAAAAATCGGCGCTTTGGCAAGCACATCTAAAGATTGACGAATGGCTGAAAAATCATCTTCCCTATTTAATTTACCGGTACGCAATTTCCAAGCGTCCACATTTGATTGAGAAGCAAGCATTCGGTCTACTAATTGCTGGGAACTCATTTCTAAAGAAAAAATTCCAACCGGCACATTATGATAAACGGCGGCCTGGCGAGCGATATCTAGAGCCAAAGCAGTTTTTCCGATAGAAGGTCTGGCCGCCAAAATAATTAGGTCTGATTTTTGAAGACCAGAAAGTTTTTCATCCAAATCCTTAAAACCAGTCGGTACTCCGCGCAAACCATCTCCAGAATTATGCAATCTATCAAGTCGCTCCCACGCCTCGGTTAGTTCTTCTTTTAGTTCTACAAATTTATGAATACTGGAAACATTGGTAACATCATATATTTTTTTCTGAGCCTGATCTAAGAGTTCTTCTAATTCAGCCGCTTCATCATAACCAAGTGAAGAAATAAAATCAGCGGCGCCAATCAAATTTCTGGCGATATGTTTTTTCTGAATTATAGCTGCATAATAAGCGGCATTGGCGGCTGAAGGTACTGAATTTACTAATTCACTCAAATAGCTGTTGCCCCCAATTTCTTCTAAAAGATTTTTTTCTTTCAATCTAGCGGAGACTGTCAACAAATCTGTCGGATTACGTTTGATAAAAAGTTCAAGCATTGTCTCAAAAATAAGACGGTGCTTCTCAGAATAAAAGGAAGCAGAATGTGTCAAGTCTGTAATTTCAAACATCACCTCAGGACGAAGCATTATGGAACCAAGCAAAGCCTTTTCAGCTTCAATATTATGAGGAGGGATTCTAAGATGAGTTTTCTTGGGTTCCATAATCACCATCATATCTTATGTTTCTAAGACTTCAAATCTTTTAATCTTAATAAGCTGTGATTAAAAAGGGGAAAAGCCAAGATCCCTTTAGCTTTTGTGTTATAATAAAAATATGTACACCCACCAAAGTTCAAATATTGCCAAAACCTATCTTTTAATGGGCTTGTTTTTAGTGGTTATTGCCGGGCTTGGTTATTTTGTTTCTATTTATTACAGTAATCCTGTTTTATTTTATATAGCTATTATTTTTAGTTTATTTATGAATGTAGCCAGTTTTTGGTGGTCTGACAAAATTGTCCTCAGTATGTCAAAGGCTCGCCCAGCCAATCGACAGGAATTTTTTGATTTCTACACTTCTACTGAAAATTTGGCTATTACAGCAGGGCTACCTATGCCCAAGCTTTATGTTATTGATGACCCGGCGCCAAACGCTTTTGCGACCGGTCGTGACAAAAATCATGCAGTAGTTGCCGCGACCACAGGACTTTTACAAAAATTAAACAAATCAGAATTGGAGGGAGTGATAGCTCACGAACTTTCACACATTGGTAACCGAGATATTTTGCTTATGAGCTCGGTAGTGGTACTTGTTGGTTTTGTATCAATAATTTCCGATATGTTTTTGCGTGGTATGATTTTCAGTGGCAATCGTGATAATGACAAAGGTAATGTGGGTGGGATTTTAGCAATTGTTGGTATTGCTCTAATAATTCTCTCGCCTATAATTGCCACCTTGATTAAATTAGCCATTTCTCGTCGGCGTGAATATTTAGCTGATGCATCTGGCGCATTGCTCACCCGCTATCCGGAAGGCTTAGCTAGCGCTCTAGAAAAAATATCTAGCTATAATCAGCCAATGAAAAATACCAGCACCGCCACCGCTCATCTTTTTATTTCTAATCCATTTTCAGGCAAATCTGTTTCCAATTTGTTTAGTACCCATCCACCAGCATCTGAGCGAATCAAAATTTTGAGAGGAATGGTGAATTAAATAAAACTGGGGATAAGTATTGCAACTTATTTTATTTTTTGAGAGTACACTTTATGTAGAGAGGTATTCTTATGGGTTTAGCACTACAGGTCTGTGTTGGATTTGTGATTGGGCAATCCATGAAAGAATGCGAAACTCATGGTATAACCAACCACGTTTTATTACAGGATTCACAAGATAATGTTGAAATGGTTTGTGAAATCTGTGTGAGAGAAAAGATGGAAATAAAAGGCGATGAATATGGGTTCTAACCATATCAAAGGGATGGTAGCTTCTCTGCCACCCCTTTTCATTTGTGTTTTTCAAAACAACAATTAAGTGTTAAATTGAGAGTGTATGGAGGGTTCGCATAGCGGTCTAGTGCGCCACGTTGGAAACGTGGTATGTCGAAAGGCATCAAGGGTTCAAATCCCTTACCCTCCGCCAAATTATTTCAAAGCCAGAAAGGCATTTACATAATGCACTGTGATGCCGCCAAAGTTTGAGTGAGATTCAAAGGCGATATTTATTCTCTCTATTTGCCAATTAAAATATCTTTTAGGCGTATCGTAGAAAGTAATATAAGGAGGTGGCACCTCACCTGTTTCCTGAGCGATAATTATTTGAGTTTTATATGCGCCTCTGCCGGCTGTCTGTATTTCATTTTTTGATACTTCAATAGCGCCATCCTTGCCATCGGCAAAATTTCGGTATGACATTACAATAATAGAGCTGTCAGGTCTTCTATCTAAAATATCTAATAGATGTTTGAAAACATAACCCCGCCTCCCATTGTATGAAAATTTGGGGGTGAACTCATCTTTTTCATCATAGAAATCGGGAACGACCACTGAAAATCTAAGACTATCGGTGTTCATAAAATATTCTGTCTGGTCTACTAGACTAACAAAATTTTTCAAAACAGTGGCTTTGTTTTCTTGATATGAATATAGAAGGTACGGCTCAACATCATACTGGAAACCACGAAATTTATTTTTGTGAGTGGCGTTAAAATCTTTTACGAAATTCACAATAGCAAAAGCTTTGTAAGTGTTGCCTTCCTCTGCCCAATTTTGCCAACCGGCCTCAGCATCTACAGCGATACCTCTGTAATTGGCTTTAATAATAAAATCTTCTAATATATCCGAAAATATCTCTTTTTGTTTCTCTCTCTCTATGCCCTTTGGCATTACAAATATATCTAAATAGGAATCAACAGAAACATAAATGGTATTTATTCCATCAGCCTTAACATCCGAAAGTATAGACTCAACATATTCAGGAGTCATCTGCATAATAGGGGTCCAAATCCAACTGCCGTATTCTTTAGGGCCTTCACTTGTTGGGCTGGTTGTAAAAGATTTAATGGTTCTAATCACTGCTGCCATTTGACTGGAAAAAAGTGATGGTTTTGGAATATCTGTATTAAATGCAATATTTTTAAATTCTGGATTAGTAACCACGGCATTTGGTGTAATATTTTTATTTGAGTATAAAGAAATTTTTGTATCAGCAAGATTACTATGGGGGACTGGGGATTTATAAAAATTAAAAGATAGTATTGTTAAAATCAAAACAAAAACTGCACTAACAACAAAAAACTCATTTTTATATTTACTCAAATTTATATTTTTCACATTATTATTATAACGGAAATATATTAAATTTACTTTGATTATCCACATAAAGAATACCTAGATTGAACCATTGATAATATAATGTAAAAATGATATCTCGATGGTTCGGCTTAAAAGAAAAAGCAATAGATCTTAGATATGAGGGTAATTCTATAAGAGATATAGAAAAAAAT
>ERZ1292629.2215-Hain-H43-01um-R1-2215-length-16848-cov-74_pt1 | contig 16848 bp, 13 predicted proteins | sample MGYA00564399_ERZ1292629 | MGnify/ENA primary metagenome ERZ1292629 (study PRJEB36523, sample SAMEA6512636) | groundwater metagenome | collected 2019-01-08 | study: AquaDiva: Metagenomics assemblies of 32 groundwater samples
CCGCACGCTTACTTGATAGGCTTTTGAAGGATGCACGAGAAGGCAAGAATATGGCCGGTCCTTTTAATACTGCAGAGGAGATGATTGCGAGTTTGCACTCGAAGAAAAAAATAAAGTATAGTTAGATTTTTTATTAAATTATTAACATTATTTATTATCATGAAGACAAATGCACAAAAAGGTTCGGTCATCCCAGCAGTTATCGCGATTGCGGTTTTGTTGATTATCGGAGGTATTTATATGGTGGAAAAGAATAAAGGTACTGGACCAGGAGATATGATTCGAAAGGAGATGAATGGTTTGACTACTGATAATACCCCAAGCGCTGTACAACCTGTAGTTGGAAATGATCGCGACATTCACGGTTGTATCGGTTCAGCGGGATATTCTTGGGATGAATGGAAGTTGAAATGCATTCGGTCTTGGGAGGAAGCTTCATCAACCGACGCTAATGGATTGCTGGATACCACGAAGATTTCAGAAAAAGGATCTGCTAATTGGAATGAATATTCTGATATAGAAAATGGTTATACCTTGAACTATCCTAGTACTTGGAATAAACGTTTAGAAAAAGACGGGATAATTCTTATTAGTCCATCTGAAAGTCATCCTCAACTTAATGAAAGCAGTGTAGGTGATATATATGTTCCGGTTAATGATGTAGAGATAAGAGTATGTGGAGATAAGATGATTTGCACAAATACCCCCGAAATATCTAATAAGCTTCTTAGTCAAGATAAATATAATAACTCAGTCATAATACTAAGAGATGAATATTATCCAAGAGTCTTATTAACTAATAGGGCTCGAGGATTCGGTTATCAAGTTACTTATAAAAATTGGACCAACTTTAAAGTTGATGTGCAACATTATAATAGAATTTATCAAATACATTTTTCTTCTTCCGAAAATGGTAACAAGCTTACAGACATACAGAAACAAATATTATCAACTTTTCGATTTACCAATTAATTATCAATTTTAACTTGTCATTTTCCATTTTGATTTTTACATTTTAATTTAAACACCATGCAAACACCAACAAAAAAAGCTTTTGAACCGCAGGACTTCGATATGATACGGCTGACCTTGGCGTCGCCGGAAAAGATCATGGAATGGTCGCATGGAGAAGTGACGAAGCCGGAGACTATCAACTACAGAACGCAGAGAAGCGAAAAAAGCGGACTCTTCGATGAGCGTATTTTCGGTCCAGACCGAGACTATGAGTGTTATTGCGGAAAATATCGCGGCATTCGCTATAAGGGAATAATCTGCGAGAAATGCGGGGTTGAAATCACACGCTCAATCGTGCGCCGAGATAGAATGGGACATATTGAACTCGCATCGCCGGTCTCACACATTTGGTTTTTGCGTTCGGTACCTTCAAGAATTGGACTCATTCTGGGAATGACTTCTTCCGACCTTGAAAAGGTTGTCTATTTCGCCGGCTATTTCGTCACAAAAGTCCATGAAATAGAAAGAGATAAATTCTTGAAGGAACTCGATAGTGAATACAAAACTAAGGTCAAAATGGCGCAGGATGATAAGACAAAAGAAGCTTTGAAAGAATTGGTGCTTAACGCGCGCAGGGAAATAGATGAAATCATTCTCGGTTTTGTGATGGATGAAGTTACATATCACAAATACGCCATGAAATATGGTTCGCTTTTTGAAGCTGGAATTGGCGCTGAAGCGATTTTCGATATATTGAAGAAAGTTGACCTTGCCAAACTCAAAGAGAGTCTTGAGAAAGAATATGAAGAGGTTGGTACCGCTGACCGAGAAAGAGTAGCCAAACGACTTTCGCTCACGAAACAAATGTTGAAAGCCAATATCCGCCCTGAATGGATGTTTCTTACTAGAATCCCAGTTATTCCGCCAGGTCTCCGCCCAATGGTCGCTCTCGATGGCGGAAGATTCGCCACGTCGGATGTGAACGACTTGTATCGCCGTGTTATAAACCGCAATAATCGTCTTCTCAAATTGAAGGAAATAAATGCGCCGGAAGTAATCCTCCGCAATGAAAAGCGTATTCTTCAGGAAGCTGTCGATGCCCTCATTGATAATTCAATCCGTCACAGTTCCTCGGCCGGCGCCGCCGCTATTGCCGCGCAGAAGCGAGCTTTGAAATCACTTTCCGATGGTTTGAAGTCAAAACGAGGCCTTTTCCGCCAGAATCTACTCGGCAAGCGAGTTGATTATTCCGGCCGTTCTGTCATTGTTGTCGGTCCAGAACTCAAACTCAACGAATGCGGTTTGCCGAAACATATGGCTCTCGAATTATTCCGCCCCTTTGTTATTTCTGGAATTCTGAAAAGAGAGCTTGCCTATAATATTCGCGGAGCCAATCGCCTGATTGATGATGGCGCTAAAGAAGTTTGGGAAATCTTGGAAGAAGTTATCGCCGGCAAATATGTGCTTTTGAATCGCGCGCCGACTTTGCACCGCCTAGGTATTCAAGCTTTCAAGCCGATACTCATAGAAGGTAATGCCATCCATGTTCATCCGCTGGTCTGTTCAGCTTTTAACGCCGATTTCGATGGCGATCAAATGGCCGTACATGTGCCATTATCTGAGGAAGCGCAAATGGAAGCAAGGGAGATTATGGCGGCTGATAAGAACATTTTGAAGCCGGGTAACAATGATCCCACGGTTGTCGCGAAAATGCTCGATATTGTGCTCGGTTGTTTCTGGGTTACGAAAATAGTCGAAAAGACGAAAGGGGAGGGTAAAATATTCGAATCGCCGGAAGCGGCGGTGCTCGCGAATGATTTCAAGGAAATTGACCTGCGCGCCAAAATAAAAGTTCTTGTTCCGGATAGCGCGAAATACGCGAAGTCCAGAGGCGCTTTACTCGAGACTTCAGTTGGCCGTATTTTATTCAATAACATTCTTTCAGACGAGTACCCATTCATAAATGAGGAAATCGCCAGCAAACGATTGAGAACTGTTTTCGACGATATGGTATCTATCCACGGCGCCGAGAATGTCGCGCCAATCCTAGACCGCATCAAGGCTTTTGGTTTCGGCTACGCGACGATTTCAGGAACAACATGGGGCATAGATGATCTCATGGTTCCAGCTTCCAAAGAAGAGATTGTGAATAAAGCCAAGGGTCACGCGAAAATCATCACTGAACAATTCAATGAAGGGCTTTTGACGGAAGAGGAACGCGTCAGAAAACATACTGAAGTCTGGCAGAAGGCCAAGAGCGATGTGGAGAAAGTTATTCCGCAATCACTTGACAAAAATGGCTCGGTCTATGATATGTTCACTTCCGGCGCCAGAGGTTCGCTCTCGCAGATTACCCAAATGGTCGGCATGAAAGGCCTCATCTCTTCCGTTTCCGGTATCGTCGAATTCCCGATACTCTCATGTTCCAAGGAAGGATTGACCCCTATTGAATATTTCATCACGACTCACGGTTCTCGCAAAGGTCTTTCCGATACCGCTCTAAATACCGCCAAGGCGGGTTATCTCACGCGAAAGTTGTTCGTCGTCGCCCAAGATGTTGTCATTTCCGAGGAAGACTGTGGCACGAAAGATTCTATAGTTATAAAGAAGCAAACGGCATCGGGCATGAACATTGCCCTTTCCAAGAATATTCGTGGTCGCATTATCGCCGAAGATGTGAGGGATAAAGATAATAAGGTTATATTCAAGAAAGGACATCTAATCTCTAAAACCGATGCCGTTGCCATCGAGGAACAAGGTATTGTCGAGGTCCGCGTGCGTTCTCCATTGTCTTGCAAGACTATCCGCGGTGTTTGCGCGCAGTGTTATGGTTTAGACCTCGGCAAGAATTCCTTAATTGCTCTAGGAGAGGCCGTTGGTACGGTCGCGGCTCAAGCCATTGGCGAGCCCGGAACACAGCTTACCATGAGAACATTCCACGCCGGTGGCGCGGCTGCTCTCGGTGGCGATATTACCGCTGGTTTGCCTCGCGTGGAAGAGATTTTCGAGAAGCGCTGTCCGAAAAACCCAGCCGTTGTATCTACAGTTAATGGCGTTGTGGTTGAAGTCAAAGATATGGGTAAGGAGAAATCCATCAAGATCCTTCCGGAAATTGAAGATAAGGGCAAGAAGAAGGTAAGCGAGGTTGAATATATTTTCTCATATCGTCGCACTACTTTCGTCAAAGTTGGCGACCGGGTGAAGAAAGGCGATTTGCTTACCGACGGGTCCGCTGATATCGCGGAGGTATTCGAATACGGTGGCGAAGAACGCGCCAAGGATTATGTCATCACTGAAGTAGGTAAGATATACGAATTGCAGGGTGAAACTGTTTCCAGGAAACATATCGAAATCATCGTGAAGCAAATGTTCTCGCGCCGACGCGTGATAAATGGTGGCGATACGAACTTGACCGAAGGCATGGTTATTGATGATATTCAGCTCACCGAAGAGAATGCTCTGGTAAAGTCGGAGAACGGCGCTCATGCCAAGGTTGAAAAGATTGTGATGGGCATTACAGATACTTCACTTACCCGTAAAAGTTTCCTTTCGGCGGCTTCATTTCAGCACACTACTCGCGTACTCATCTCGAATGCCGTTCGTGGCGCCGAAGATGACCTCACTGGTCTCATGGAAAATGTTATTATCGGCCGCCTTGTGCCGGCCGGGTCAGGATTCATAGGTTCGCCGAAGCAGAAAATGGTGGATAAGGTGGGGGTGGGAGATATGGCTCAAGAGTAACTCATGCTCTATAATGAGCGCATGAACCGTTCAAATGTCGAAGAAATAAAAGCTCGTCTTGCCATTGAGGATGTCATAGGCGGTTATATCAAAGTCGAGAAAGCCGGCAAATCATTCAAGGCAAAATGCCCGTTTCATAATGAAAAAACAGCGTCTTTTTTCATTTCACCAGAAAGGGGCGGATATTATTGTTTTGGATGTAATAGCAAAGGCGACATATTCTCATTTGTTGAACAATTCGAGGGATTGGATTTTCGCGGAGCCTTGAAGATATTGGCTGACAAAGCGGGAGTCAAATTGTCGTATGACAAAAGCGCGGACGGCGAAAGTGACATGATGCGGGCAGTGATGGAGGATGCGACGAAATATTTTGAATTGCAATTTGAAAAGTCCAAAGAGGCGCGGGAATATGTTAAAGGGCGAGGAATTACTGACGAAACTCGCAAGACATTTCGCATCGGCTGGGCGCCGGAAGGATGGACAAATCTTTCTATTTACTTGAAAGGAAAAGGATATAGTGAGGCGCTGATTGAAAAGGTGGGTTTGATTAAACAAAAGGAATCCAGTGATTCGTCAGCCCCGACTCGTTCGGCACTTCCCGGAACGAGCCTTAGCGGAGCGGAGCGATTAATGGCTCGTGGAGGGAATGTGCCGAACGAGTCGGGGAGCAATTCAAGTGATGTAAAGACACTAGATTCCCGCTTTCGCGGGAATGACGATAGGCACTACGACCGTTTCCGCGGACGAATAATGTTTCCAATTACTGATTCCAGCGGCCGTGTCATCGCTTTTTCCGGGCGCATATTGAAAGACGACGGCAAGTCCGCGAAATATTTGAACAGTCCCGACACGCCGCTTTATGACAAATCCCTAGTTCTCTACGGGCTCGACAAAGCAAAAAGCGAGATTCGCCGCTTGAATTATTCCATTCTAGTCGAAGGTCAAATGGACTTGGTAATGTCACATCAAGCGGGAATAAAAAACACAGTCGCTTCTTCCGGTACGGCTCTCACCGATGAAGTTGTTAGCGAGATTGGAGCAGTAAGCAATCTCGGGCTGGTTCGCCGTCTTTCACCGAATGTGATAATAGCATTTGATTCAGACTCCGCGGGTAGGAAAGCGGCGATGCGCGCTTCGGGAATAGCACTCGGTATGGGAATGGATGTGAAAATTGCCGATATTGTCGGTGGTAAAGACCCGGCCGACTTGGTAAAAGATGACATTGAGAAATGGAGAAATACTCTGAAGAATGCCAAGCCGGTAATAGAATTCGAACTCGACTGTGTCGTCCGCGAAGTTACGGACCAGCGGAAATTGACAAAGGTAATTCAAGGACGCGTCTTGCCATTAATAGCGAAGATGGAAAGCGTTAGCGACCAGTCGCATTTCGTTCAGATGATTTCCGACCGCGCAAAAATGACAGCGGATATTATTTGGCAGGATTTGAAGATAGTTCAGAAAAGGTTGAAAGATGTGGCATTTGCGAATACGAATGCGTCCAATTCAAACAACGCGGCGATGCCTAATATCGGTGCCAATTCGCCTAATGCTAAAGTTCGCACAAGTTCTGAACAAACAAAAAGAATTGATATTGTCGAACGCCGGCTTTTCGGGCTTCTTTATTTAATGGAAAAAGAAAGTAGTGAAATAGTGGAGAAATATTTGAGTCAATTGAAGAGAATAGCGGGTGCTTCGTACATTGAGCGTGAGAATAGGGCAAAGGCGATGAGAGGCGACTTATTATTCGAAGCTGAAGAATTCTTCGGCGCTGTTCGAGATAGTTGGGACAAGCAAGCGGAGATACTACTTTCGAACTTCGAAGAAGACCTCGTCAATGAAGAAATTATTCGGACAATGCAGGAATTGAAGATTGCGGAAACTGCGCAAAATAAAGAGTTATTGGGAGAACTGGTTAACAAGTGTCAGGCGCTTTCTATGCGGAAGGCGGAGATTGGAAAGAGGAGGAAGAGATAGTTTTTTCGGGAGGTGTCACCTCCCGAAAAAATTTGACTTCTATTATTTTATGCTAGAATAGTCTTGATGCAGAGTTACGCCATAAAAAGCAATGTGCTGTTTCTCGACCGACCTTTCCGCAAGTACATACTTACGGTCAGGGATCTGCCAACGGAAGGGAAACCGCGCGAAAGACTGATGAAGCAAGGACCGGAGGCGCTAAGCCTTCGGGAGCTTCTGTCTGTGGTCTTAAATACGGGAACGACCAAGGAAGGCGTTCTCGAAATGGCGGACCGCATCATTCGCGACTATGGCGAGAAAAGCATTCTGGCTGAAAAAGACGCGAATAAGCTTTCGAGGGAGATGAATATACCCATAGTCAAAGCTTGTCAGATTGTGGCGGTCGGCGAGCTCGGCCGGCGGGTTTATGAGAGAAATCAAAGCGGTTTTTCGACGATTAGGAACGCGAAAGACGCGTATGATTATCTGCAAGATATGCGCAATTTGCCGAAAGAACATTTGCGCGGACTTTATTTGAATAGCCATAACCGCGTGATTCGCGATGAAGTCATATCGATAGGCACGATCAATAGCAATATGATACATCCGCGCGAAGTTTTCCGTCCGGCGATAGAGTCGAACGCCGCCGCGGTCGTGCTCGCGCACAATCATCCATCGGGCGAAGCGACGCCTTCAGAGGAAGATATCGAAATCACAAAACAACTTGTTCAGGCCGGGAAGATCCTGGGCATTTCATTACTTGACCATGTAGTTATCACAAAAGATTCATTCGCCAGTATTCAGGCGAATTACTAATTCAAGAAAATAAATGATACGAGATTATCAGATAGTTTCTCCATCCCTAGATGGGATTTTGAGGCATGACTCTGTAATTTATGAGGGAATAAAGAGGCCTTTGGAAATAGCGAAAATATTCGATAGGTCGGGAACTTATCGAGCGATTGACTACGGCGATATAAGCGCTGAAGACCGTAAAAGAATCGAGGGTTATTTTCACGATTTATACGGCATTATCGTGAAGAAAATATCGGAATTTGTCATGAAATCCGAATCGTCTCCTGACGAAGCAGTAAAGTTGCAGGCAATGTTGCAGGAACTTATCAAGGTGAAGAAACTGCTGTAGACTGAAGTCATGACTTCGCGAGATTATTTCAAAGGGAAAAGAGTCGCTCTTATCGGTCTTGGACCTCATGGTGAAATGGTGGAAGACGCCAAATTCATGATAAAACAAGGGGCGCTTTTGTCTATTTACGATTTGCGTAGCGAGGCAAGATTGAAAAGCCACTTGGTATTTTTACGCTCCGTTGGACTAGCCAATTATATTTGCGGTTCCATTCCCGCGGATGACCTTCTTGATATGGATATTATTATCTTATCCCATGAATATCCGCGAGATTCAACTTTCCTCAAGGGGATAAAAGAAAAGAAAATCCCCATAGAATATCCTGAAACGCTATTTTTCAAACTCGCGCCACCCGTGACTTTGGTAGGCGTTATGGGTTCATGCGGCAAGGCGACGGTAATATCAATGCTCGTGCCAATGATAGAAGAGGCATGCGCTAGCGCTATGCGAATGAATGGCGAAGGCAATCAGCAATGTTTCGTTGCCGACCCGGAATCGGGCGAAGGCGTGTTGGCTCATCTGAAAAAGATTAAGAATGGCGATATTCTTATCATGCGGATAGAGGAACGCATGGTACGAGAACTCGAAAGCGTCCGTATTAGTCCGCATGTGGCGATATATGTTTCTCCGCTTTCGAAATTCTCTTATGACGAGTCGCCTTTCAATATTCTCAAGCATCAAACTTATAACAATTTCATTATCGCAAGTGATGAGATAATAGATTCCACGCGTCTTTACAAATTCCAATCAAAAGCGAAAATGCTTCGAACAAAGGCCGCGCTTATCCCAGTTTTTTGGGAGTTCACCGGCAAATCGCACGACCGCGAGAATGCCGCTTTGGCTCTGCAGGCGTCTAAATTATTCAAAGTTGAAGATGAGACAGTACAGAGGATATTGAAAGATTGGAAGCCGCTCAAAGGCCGTTTGGAATTTGTTAAGAAAGTTAAGGGTATTGAGTTCTATAATGATTCAACTTCTACCACGCCGAATTCGACTATTGCCGGAATTATCTCATTATCGGAGAATCGCGATACGATTCTCATTCTAGGAGGAACTGATGGCGATTTGGATTATCGAGAATTGTACGCGATATTACCGCAATACACGCATACTGTTGTTCTGTTGCCGGGTAGTGGAACTATGAAAGAAAGAGGGGCTATGCAGAAAATTGACCACGCGAAAATATTATCGGCCCCCTCTATCGAGGAGGCAGTCCGTCTCGCGCGCGAGAATGCTCGGGTTAACGATAAGGTATTGTTTAGTCCGGGATTTGACGCGGGAGGGTTCGATGTTTCGAGAAAAGAAAGGGGGGAAAGGTTTGTTAGGGTAGTTCGAGGATTGTGAATAATAAAAGATGAAGACGCTTTTTCTTTTATTATTCTCCACAAATCATACATACTATCGCGCCTTTTATTTCATATCCCAAGTAAGCCGCTTGCATGGCACCGACTATCGAAAGGGCGCTGTTTGTCGATATTTCAAGCCCGGTATGTTTCGCGACCAATTCTTGCGCATTCAAAATATTCTCATTTATCGCCAGCCAGCCACGACCGCCAGTTTTTCTAATAAACTGAACAAGTTTGTCTTTGCGATATGCCGTTTGGTCAACTATGGCGTCGGCGATTGATTTCTCATTTGGAATACTGAATGATTCAAATGTATCCGCGATCGGGTGGCATGAAGATGTTTGTATGATGTGGACTTGAATAGGTAGTTTGTTTTTCAAAAAACATTCGGCTAAAGCTTGCGCTGTCGTGCCGGAAGAAGTGCCGATAAATATTGCGCCAACGCCCTTTATCTCCGCTAATTCTCGCGCTAATGATTCATATCCTATCAAAGCAATATCATCTGTGGATTGTCTTAAACTTCTTTTACCCTCTTGAACTGCCTGTACCAAGGCTTGAAGCGGGCGTTCTTTTATGAGAATTCTAATATGTTCATCAGCCAATTTTCTTAACTTTTCTAACTTGCGAGGCATGACATTATTGCCAACGAAAATATCGAGGTCAATCGGTTCTGTATTTATTTTATTCAATTCTTTTGCATACAATGCCGCCGCCAATGCCGCGTTCCCGGATGATGATATGGCGAATTTTCGATCACTTTTCTTATAGTAATAGTCAATCATGAATGGAATAGAACGGCCCTTATGTGAGCCGTAAGGATGCAAATCTTCGCGCTTGAAATAAAGTTTTTTTAAACCGATAACTTTTGCGAGTTCGGGGTAGTGTTCATGGGGAGTAATCATTGTTGCTATATTATCCTATTTACGATAATATTTGAAGCATATGATTCAGCAAAATATTAAAGACGAGAATTTACTATGCGTTTGTCCGGAGTGTAAAAATACTATTGACTTGTCACGATACCCGAGCATTACTCCCGGCATGATTATCGAGTGTAATCATTGCGGAATGACTTTGCTTGTAAAAGAGATTGAGAATGACGGTAATATCAAAACAGAGATTGTCGATGAAGGAAAATAGTACTTAGAAATCTATTTCCTTTATTGTTTCTTCTATCATTCCCCTGAATCCGTGCGAACCAAGAAAGATGATAACATTGTGACCATTGGAAGTATCTGATTGTGACTTCAGAAAAGTAACAAGGTTTTTGTCATCTTTTATATATCGAACATTAGAATGTGTTTTGCCGATTATTTTCGCCAACTCATCACCTTCTATCGGTTGGTTGGTTTCATTTTCAGGAACTTTCAATTTTGTCAGGCGGGGAATGATCACAATATCAGCGTTTTTGAAAGCGTGGTCATATTTCGTTACTGATTCACGACTACGACCTCCAATATTCGGCTCAAAAACAGCGATAATCTTGCCTCTGTAAATACTTCTAAGATTCTGTAGAACAGAAGATGCTTTCTCCGGTGAATGGGCAATATCATCGAAGATAGTGACTCTAATTGATTTATTGGTTTTCTCGGATATGTCATTACCGTCAAGTCTCTTTTCCAGACGGCGTTTTAATCCTTGGAATTGTCCGATAGATTTGACGATTACTTCTGGAGAAATACCAATACTATGCGCCACGGCGAAACAGCCAGTAATATTCTCTGCTTGAAATGTGCCAATCATAGGTGAATGGATATTGAAAGATTCTTTGCCATGTTTAATGGTGAAATCAAGTCCATTTTGTGTTTGTCGGATATTTTCATAGGTATAATCGGCATTCGTTTTACCGTAAGAAATAACCTTGCCCTTGAATTTGCCGATAAGTCTCATCACGCCGCTGTTATCCGTATTGGCAATAATGAATCCGGTTTTCGGAATAGAAACGATTAGTTTTTCAAAAGCATGAAAATAATCTTTTTCTGTAGGGTATAAGTCGGCATGGTCCCAAGAGACTGCCGTGAGCAATAAATGGGTTGGCTTATAATAAAAGAATTTTGCAGTTTGGTCTGTTGGTGAACTCTTGTATTCATCACCTTCAAAAACACTCCAATCACTGTCGGTAAGTTTTGCCGATGCATTATGTGAGAGGGAAATACCACCGAACATATAACTAGGGTTGAATTCACCTTTGTCTAAAATGAACGAAAGCAATGCCGAAGACGAAGTCTTGCCCCATGTTCCGACGCAGATAAGTGATTTCTCTTTCGCGAAGAATTTACCAATGGCTTCCGCGAATGAATATAGCGGAATATTATTCTTTTTCACGTATATTGTCTCCGGATTTTGACTTCCTGAAGCAGTACCGACAATAATTACATCCGGTTTGCCACCATCAATCATCTTTTCAGGATGCCAACCGGCATAAAAGGGAACTCCGTGTTTTTCCAATTCGGTTGAGATTGGTGGGAAGAACCCCTTATCACTACCGGTAACTTCCACTCCTTTTTCATGAAAAGCAATGGCAAGAGCACTTGTCGCTACGCCACAGATACCTACGATATGAATCTTTTTTGGGAGTTGCATTGACTTATTATACAGAAAAAAGGCTAGAATAAAAGGAAAACATTCAGAATTAAATAAAGCTATTTTATCATGAAATTGAGTAGTTCTTTTGCCTTTTCAATATCACTAGACCACTCCTTGCCATCGAACCATTCAAGGCCTTCAAATTGTAGCTTGTAAGTATCCGTTGGTCTTTGTAGTGAACCGAGATAAACATAAGAGAGTCCGCGCGACTTCGCATCGGCGATAACTTTATTCATCATGATGAGTCCCATGTCTTTTGGCGCGGTTTCTAAATCATAAAATGGGTATGAATAGTGAAGCATCGATGGATTTTCATAACAAATCGCGTAACCATGGGGCACATTGTTTTTCTTGAATATTAAAAAGATATTGAAATTTTGATTAGATATTATAATTTCTTTTATTTTATTCGCGGAGAAAGCGCCATCGGCTTTTATTTCATAGAATACTTTCGCCATCTTGGCGATTTTCCAGCTATAGTCTCCGTACGGAATCGGACATTTTCCGATTATGACTGATTCACCCTTGCGAATAATGCGGCGATTTTCACTGCTCGGTTCGAACTTTTTCAGGTCGATTCGCGCACTTCGAGTCTGATGCATTACGCCTTTCCCAATACGAGTAAAGACATAGCCATGATTGTACATATCCGATACATTATTGTCGGAAAAATCTGATATTGTTTTTTCGTTCCAGCGTAAATATTTCATAATATTATAGATTCCCGCTTTCGCCCTTCGCTTCGCTCAAGACATTGCGGGAATGACAAAGCCGACTAATATAGCGCCAACCAAAATCCAAATACTACGAAAATAAAATGCACCATCCAGAACCTCATAACGGTTTTCTCTTCACTCCAGCCTTTCAATTCAAAATGATGATGCAGTGGCGCCATCTTGAAGACGCGGCATCCGAATAAATATTTTGAAGCGACTTGAATAACCACCGACAGCGCTTCAATATAGAAAATAAAACCAAGGAAAAATAGAGAACTTAACTCCCCGATCGCCATGGCATTCACGGCTAAAAGCGCGCCCAAACCGAGCGAGCCCACATCGCCCATCATGAATCGCGCGGGCTTTATATTGAAATAAGTATATGTCGCCAGCGCCCCAACAGTTGTGGCATTCAAGACGGCGATTTCCCCGAAACCATTGATCCAACTTAAGAAAGCCAATGCGCTGAATGTGGTGATGAGCATGCCGCCGGCTAAACCATCCATGCCGTCGGCGATATTTACCGCGTTGGCGGTGAACATAACCACGAATATGGTGATGGGAATGATGAGCCAGCCGGCATCCCAGCCATAGTCGAGCGGGAAATAGATATAATGCCAAGCTGGACCCAGTTTCGCGTATATCCAATATGCGGTTATCGCGCCGGCGATGAATTGCAGAATAAGTTTTTCATGAACGAATACGCCACGCCTAGTGCGTGAGCCAAACCAGACGGATAATCTCTTGAACGCGGTCCATGGCAGAGTGATGAAATACCATGCGCGTATTCTCCAATCTCTGTGAATATGGATAAGATTCCAAATATGGTTTAATTTTCGCGAGCGCCTCTCTGCCCCAAAAACATTCATGAGGTCATCCATGCCTCCCAAAAGCGCGGATATGAGCATGACGCCGATTGGCACCCAAGTAAAATCGCGAGACCAATTCAAGAAATATGTTATAACCGCGACTGTAACGATAATGAGCAGACCTCCCATGACTGGAGTTTGCGCTTTATTGCCATGCGAACCAAGTGATACTAGCTCTGTTTTTACTCCCTTTATAATATGGAAGCGATATAACATTTTCGTCAATAATGGCGCCCATGTGAAGGCTACCATGGTCCCAATTAGCATAAAACTGAGGATATAGGCGAGGTCGGCGGTGCCTTGCAGGATTGTTATCATTCGTAAACAATATCATGATATTAGAACCACTTCAATCGTCGGATTTCAGTCTTAGATTTTCGCGCGCGAATAAAAAGTCGATTCGAATTACCTTCACTGTTGTCTTCAATCCATCTCTGTTCAGTAATATATTTGTCCGGAGAGATTATCTGGATTTCTCCTTGATAGATGCCACTGCCATAAGGACTGTCTTCGGGATACGCGATAGCATGGGAATAATGGATTGTCGCTGGAATGAAATTTTGATATTCGATTTGATGTATGACTAGAATGTGGTCGCGATTATTTTCTTCTGACTTCATGGTGATAATATCTCCCGGCTCTATTTCCTTTATTGGGATTGAGCGACTATTCTTGTCATTCGCGAATGTCGCGACATTGCAATTCTCTATTGGGCGGAGTGAACAGCGAATCCTGCCTAATATTCCATGACAATTCGTGAAAGAAAGATGTTTATCGAGATGCCCCTTCTTTCTTTCCTCGCTTTCGGCGTTCAGGACATAGTATACGAAGGCAGAACAATCAATGCCGATATTATTATCTGCCAGTAACCGTTTTAAAGAATCGTTCGTGAGTGCATTTATTGAAATGTGATTCTTGATTACAATATCTTGAACTTCTTCAAAAATCTCTTTCGGACTGCCTTTGCCTATGGCGACGCGCAATCCACCGCGGGTTCGAGTAGTTTTGTTATTGAAATAGGGAATAGAGCATACAGCATTGCCTATTTTGAAATGCAGGTATTGGTCGATGACATTAAGAGCTCTCTGAGTTAAAGTTTTTGTGTTCATGGATGCCATCGCTGGCGTTCTTATTGTAGCTCAAAGCAGAATTTTTCGTGCTATTGACAAATAATATTACTTGATATATAATGGGGGCAGAAAGTTGAAGAAATCCACCTCGCTAGATGGCGGAGGGTGGATATGAAATGACAACAAAAACCTGTAGAAACAGTTAAAATTATGACTGAACAACAGATTCCCATGCTCGCCGGGAAATTGGTCGAGCATCAGAGCTTTTTTAGGACTCTGTCCGTCGAAGATGCCCAATGGGCAATCCAACATCCCCAAGAAACGATCGCACTTTTCGTAGCTGCGGTTACGAATCGAGCAGAGAAAACGGTCCAGAAGCTCGAGTATGTCACCACAATCCCCGTTGCCGGAGCCAAGAGCTTCGTTGCCAAGAAGTATTTCAATGGTTTTGAAGTCAATACTTCCAACGATGTCGAGGTGAAGACTTCGCATATCGGAAGCATGTTCCAAGAATACTTCATGGGTAAAACCGAGAATGATGTGAAACCCGCGGATATCAAAATCCAAAGGCTTCTCATCAATTCAAAAGACCCACCGATTATCGCGGAACTTGGAGATACCCACGAAACAACTTTGACCTATTTATGGCAAGCCCTGGAAATCCAAGGCCACGGTCAACGGGGTAAACTTTTAACCGACGGATATGCGAATGTTTTTTACATTCGCGACGATGTTGATGGAACGCTCTGGGCTGTGTGCGCGTACTGGTGCGGCGGTGGCTGGTTTCTGAACGCGAATTCTGTCGAGCACCCGCGTCCGTGGAGTGCCGTCTTTCAGGTTTGTTCCCGCTGATTCTTTGTGACTTTGGCTCTCAAAACTATGACACTTTGAATCTTAGACCCTCTGAAACTTCGCGAAAAGTGGAAGGGGGTCTTTTTTATGTTATAGTCCAAGTAGGGATGTCTTAGCTAGAGCGACTATGGTTTCTCTAGAGCTCCTCGAGTGTTATTATTCGAGAATCATTCTGAATATGTTTTGAATGAGAGGGGATGATGATATTCTGAAAAAAGAAAGAATCGGCGCGATACGCTGAAGGGTTTCTATACCCCGTATAATTTTAACTCCAAGTTTGCCGATTGGCAGACAAAGGAAGGTTGCACGGATGGCGTGTCGCGCGAAGCTCTGGGCTGTGAACGCGAACTGGTACGACGATGGCTGGAATCTGAATGCGAATTCTGTCGAGAACCCGAATCCGTGGAATGCCGGTAATCAGGTTTGCTCCCGCTATTCTTATCTTTCTTCCGTACATTTTACGGAAGTTTTCTTTATAATCTCTTTTCTCCACGCACCTACATTATTTCCTATTGTTTCGAGACTTATTCCAAAAGAGATAAACTGTTCGTTCGATATTAAATGATTTTCCCATAGTAATTGGACAAAGAATCTAATATCATCTATTTTAACAACGGCAATTTCCAATATAGGTATTTTTTGCTTTGGTTCTGTGAATGAAGCTCTTCGGAGCGCGGTCAATAAATCGAGGAATGCGTTATCTATTCTAACTCCAAGACCGAAACGCTCCTAAACCTCGAGACATTCACAAAGCATTAGTACGCGATCGTCTTTTGCATCACGCTGTTTATAGACAACTCTATCCTTTCTTCGATAAGACATTCATATCTGATTCATATTCATGCAGGAATGAAAAAGGAACTCATAGGGGTTTCAAAAGATTCAGTAATTTCGCGTATCGCGCATCGTTCGGACATACCAAAACTATTTGGGTTTTGAAGTGCGATATTAGGAAATTTTTCGCTTCCATTGACCATCAAGTCTTATTCAATATTATCGGCCGATATATTCTCGATAGGGATATTATGTGGCTTGTATGTAGAATCGTAAGCAGTTTTCACTCAACGAAGGAAAATGTTGGTTTACCCCTTGGCAATCTAACCTCTCAATTATTCGTGAATATTTACATGAATGAATTTGATCAATTTATGAAACATAAACTTAAAGCGAAATGGTATATTCGATATTCTGATGATTTTGTTATTCTGGACCAAGACAGAGAATGGTTGGAATTAGTCCTTGTTAATATTCAAACATTTCTGAAAGAGAAATTACACCTAACTCTTCACCCGGATAAGGTATCCATAAAGACATTTGCAACTGGAGTTGATTTTCTTGGCTGGGTTCATTTTCCGGACTATCGAGTTCTTCGCACAACAACAAAGAAAAGGATGTTGAGAAATCTTGAATATAAAAAGGAAAATACTGATCCAGAAAAGATGATTTCCACAGTCAGATCATATTTGGGAATGCTTTCGCATGGAAATGCCTATAAATTGTCATCACTAGTCAAATCCAGATATACAGACCATGATTAAAATCTCAAATATAGTGTACAGATTAGCTAGTTCAACAAGTAAGTGCAACACTCCTGTAAAATAGAAGTGTCATGAATTA
>ERZ1292629.2216-Hain-H43-01um-R1-2216-length-16847-cov-7_pt1 | contig 16847 bp, 21 predicted proteins | sample MGYA00564399_ERZ1292629 | MGnify/ENA primary metagenome ERZ1292629 (study PRJEB36523, sample SAMEA6512636) | groundwater metagenome | collected 2019-01-08 | study: AquaDiva: Metagenomics assemblies of 32 groundwater samples
TTCAACAGACAATAATTTGATAACAATCAATTACTTAGGAAACAAGAATCTTGTTTTGGAGCCATATTTTGTCTATAACAGCCAAAAAACCCCATATAATAATCTTAATATTGCCATGCAAAATGTTTCGTTAAAAAACTTATTAAGCTTAAATAACAGACTTGAAAAAGACAGGAATTCATTCAAGTTCGGAACTAATTTCAGTAATGTCGAAGGAATCTCTGAATTCGGATTTGATTTTAGCGGAAATTCTTTGATTACAGCAGAAGAAAACACGATTGTCCTGGATAATATAATTGCTATAGATTTCAGTGATTTAATTGAATCAAATTATACAATTTCTATAAGCAACACCGGAATCAGGATTACAAATTTAAAACAAGGCTTTAATGACCTGGATCCTTTAGTGCAGTTTTACTCTGCAGGATCAAAAGATGGAAGAATAGAAGGTGCTATTGGAGGGACCGGGGATGGGGATACGGCAATTGCAACAGGCACTTCCCAGTTTGCAGGTTATTTTAGCGATTACACCACCTTATTTGAGAAAGAAGAAAGATTGTTCTTTAACTTTGACACTTCAAGTCTGGGAGAAACTGCAAATGTAACCAATGCAAAATTTTTCTTCGAGGTGAAATCAGTAACCAATCTAGACCAGAATAATAATCCCTGCTCTGGCTTTGGATGGAGCTATGACATTTATTCAGGCCAGAACCTAATTGGAGGCAGCCTTGATGTTGCTGATTACAGCAAGGGAAGCTACGATACCAGTATTGATTTAGGTGTAGTAAATAATTATACTGTAACAATAAGCAATTCAAGAGTAAACAACACAGGGTTTAGCGACATAATAATAAGGCCTGGATTCAGCCATACTGACTTATGCAAGGAATACAACACAGTATGGATGGGCGAAGCTTTGGCATATTTAAGGCCCTACTTGAATGTAACTTATAATACTGTTGTCACCTACAATTTGGTTTATGATGCCAATGGAAATCTGATTCAGGGCTTTGGAAAATATTTTGAGTATGACGGCTTTAATCATTTAGTCAAAGCAAGAAATTCCACCAATGATTTAATAGCGCAGTACTACTATGACGATGAAGGAAACAGATTAAAGAAATTCGAGACATTCAATGCAACCAATAACCAGTCTACATATTACATGGGCGGTTTCATTCAGGTGAGAAATATTTCCGGGGTTTTCAATTCTACTTTTTATTATGCCAATGATGTTCTAGTCGGAGAGAAGAGATATGATGGCAAGACTTACTTCTATCATCCGGATCATTTAGGAAGTACTCAATTAATTACAGATCAAAATGGAAATGTAGTTGAAAATACTAGCTATGATCCTTATGGCACTGTTATACAAGACGGCAAATCTAGATATCAATTTACAGGCAAGGAACTTGATAGAGAAACTAATTTCGAATATTACGGGGCGAGATATTATTATCCTTGGTTAGCTAGATTTATTCAACCAGATCCCTTAATACAAAATTATTACAACCCACAATCTCTTAACAGATATTCTTATGTCTTGAATAATCCGTATCGTTATATAGACCCTAGTGGACATTTTGTAGAAACAGCCTTGGATATAGGCTTTATATCTTGGGATATTTATGATATCAATGAAAATCCGTCTAATCCTTGGAATTATTTATCTTTAGCTTTAGATGTGGGAGCAACCACAGTTCCATTTGTAACTGGTGGTAGACTATTAGTAAAAGGAATAGAGAAAAGTGTAGATATAGCTAAAACTGCTGAAAAAGTTAGTACAGTTGATAAGGTAGGGGATATAACCAATATTGGAGGTAAAAGTTTATCTAAATTGGACGAGAGTATGTCTATTCAAAAGTTCTCAGACTTGTCAAAGGATGCACAACAAGCTATTAAAAAAATAGATAGTGGAAATATAAAAGATTTAAGAGAACATCCTTTTTATAATACAAAAAGTCAATTACCTATGAAATCTGATACAAATTATTATAGGGCATATGATGTTATATCAAAAGAAGACTCTAGGAGGATTGTTAGAGGTTCTGGTGGAGAAACTTATTATACCTCAGACCATTACAAAACATTTTCCAAGGTGGAACCTCAAAAGGAGTGGTGGAGGTTTTGGAAAAAATGAAGAAAAAAATATTTATTATTGATGGAAAAAATTTCTCTAATATAGAAGGTTTTTATGATGAAGTGCAGAAAAAATTGACTATTGATTTCCCTGGTTTTGGTAGAAATTTAGATGCATTTGATGATATCTTATATGGGGGAGATGAGTTATTTAAATTCAAAGAAAAAATTGTTATCATATGGAAAAATTTTAATAAATCTAAAAAAGACTTGCCATCAGAATTTATAAAGGATGTACTTGAAATTATTAAGCACCATAAGCATATTGAATTAGGGGGTGTTAAATGATTTCTACTTATTACTATCATCCAGATCATTTAGGCAGCACACAGTTAGTTACGAATTCTACTGGAGGCGTAGTAGAGAATACTTCTTATGATCCTTATGGAAACACGATAGAAGGAAGTGATTCAAGATATTCTTACAATGCTAAGGAAAGAGATATAGGAACAGACTTGCTTTATTATGGTGCAAGATATTACTACTCAAATGGCCCATTTTTTATAATGCCAGATCCTTTTATACAAGATTATTATAATCCGCAAGGTCTTAATAGATATAGTTACGTGTTGAATAATCCTTATCGCTATATAGACCCAAGTGGAAATTTTGTTTGGGATGTTGTTGATGTTAGCTTCTTCGTTTGGGATATAAAAACAGCAATAGAAAACCCCAGCTTAGAAAATATTGGATGGGCTACATTGTCAGGAGCTTCATTACTTCCCCTATTACCAAATATTGCAGGGTATGCAAGATATAGTGAAAAGGCATTAGAATTAACCAATGACTTAAATAAAATTGGTAAAGTCGAGAATGTAGCACAAGGTCTTAAATCATACACACAACGTAACTTTAGAGAGAATCTAGGTAGATTAACTGGAATATCCTTATCTAAAACGGAGGAAGCACACCATGTACTCCCAGTTAAATTTGAAAAAGATTTTAATAGAGCTGGTATAAATATAAATAGACCAGAATATGGGGCCATTGTAGGAAAAACTTCTCATAGATCGTTTAGTTACCAATATAATAAAGATTGGGAAACTTTCTTTAATATTAATAAAAATCCAAATAAAGAATTAATTGAAAGTTATGGAAAACATCTTTCAGAACAGTATAAATTTAAAATAAATTATGGAGTTACTAACAAATGAAATATGCAGATTTTTTTGTTTTAAACCATGGATGGGCGACTCGTTATTATTGGCATAGTATTGAAGAAAATATTAAAAATAATGAAAATTCAATAAATTTAATTAAAAAAAGAAAGGTAAAATTTATAATCCGCTCTGGAACTACTCCGGGCGATATTATTGGAGGTACACCAGTCCTTAATTTATTCTCTGAAAGATTTGTCAATCTATTAAAGGAAAACAAAATAAAATCGTTTAAAAATTACCCCGTAATTTTTGATTCAAAATATGATATCACTACAAAATATTACTACCTAGAGTTCCCTTCCAAATTTTCTGAAATATTATTAAAAGGCAAAAGTAAACATCATATCTATGTCACTGATAAAGGAGAAATGGCTAAGTTCGGTCAAAAAGGATTATATTTCGATTTACAAGAATGGGATGGCAGTGATATATTTGGAATTAAAAATACATCTTTGGTAATTGTTACTAAAAGATTAAAGGTATTGATAGAAAGAGCAAAACTGAAAAATGTCATGTTTACAAATTTAGAAGATTTTAGTTTTGGATGTTAAAAATGAAACCTACTAAAGAGGTCATGTTAGGAATAGTACTTTTATTTACATTTTTAGTAATTACATTTGCCAAAATCTCACAAGCAATTCAATACTCTGCCTATAACCCATACGGGGAAGTAACCCAAGAAGGAAGATCTAGATATTTATTTACAGGAAAGGAACTGGATAGGGAAACTAATTTTGAGTATTATGGGGCGAGATACTATAATCCGTTTGGCATCGGTTTTATAATGCCTGCCCCCCCTTGTCCATAAATCAAATTATGATCAGCAAAGACAAGGCTATTAAATCCGACAATTCCCGCCCAATTGTTCCTTACAATATTATTCCTAACATGCAAAACACCATTAACTTGCGCAATTCCTTGATAACCCTTACAATTTTCTACAAGGTTATTTAAAATGTACCCATTAGATTCTATGGAACCATTATCAAAAGATGATTGGTCATTAATACCCGTTATGTTTCTTCCACTTCCATTTATAGTAAAACCATCTATAGTGTACTCAACTTTTCTACCTCTTCCTGTAGATTCGTCATTAGGGATATGAATATATACCACACTGTAAGTAGAAGATTCTGTAGCATATAGTTCTGTGTTACTGTATCCAGCCTCACTCCTTAAAACAATTTGCTTGTCAATAACTATACCTCCAGAATATCTTCCCTGAGCTACAAGAACTTCATCACCATCTTTAGCTTTGTCTATGGCCGCCTGTATTGTCGGATAATGAGATGGAACCCTTAAAGTTCTGGCTTCCAATCCTTTAGCAGCTCCAAAACCCATTACTAAAGCTGCAAGTCCTGTTAATGCAAATTTTTTTAGGCTGTTCATTTTCCAATAATTTAGCTGTTTTAAAGTATATTCTGTAGAATATAGGTATTTATAAATATTGTTATTTTGCCTTCCCGATATAACGACATTTATAAGTTTTTTTGATGTTTATTTATTCTGTAAAAGTGGTTGTATCTTAAGGTCTTTTGCATTAAGGGGTGTAAAAGAAACGGGGGTACCAAAATGAAAAACAAGTTTTCTGTGGCAAAGCCAAGTTTTAGTAAAGAGCTAAATGGCTCTAAAAAGCCAGTAATGTCTAAGAGATACAATATTACAGTTGCAGCCAGCATGGGTGTATAGGCATTAATATGAAAGGCTTATTTCCGCCCACTATAGACGGCACTGTATATTTGGAACTAACGCATAGATGCAATTACAGATGCAAACATTGCTATGCAGAATGTCCTAAACAAGCGGGGATGTCTTGCAGCCATCACAAAGCTCTTCATCATACATTATCTTCTTATGGCAAACTATGCATTTCATAAAGATTATATGGATTACAGACTATTAATATTACAAGGTTCAGATTTTTGACAAAAAATTTTAGAAAGATATAGACATCAGGAAGCCTATCTAGCTATCAGAAATAGCCAAAAATTGATAGGCTCTATACCTGATTTCTAAAGCCTCGGAAGGGACTTGAACCCTCGACCTGCTGATTACAAGTCAGCCGCTCTACCAACTGAGCTACCGAGGCATACGCAATAGAAAAATAAGAGAAAGGTGCTTTAAAAATATTTGTTTTTATATCATCATTTTTAGAGCTTTCTTAAATAGCGGACTTCAACAACTGAAATAGGATATATCTTCTTCAGATTGTCTTTCAAGGCTCGCTGTATTTCAATGTTTATCAGCTGATGAATCAATTCATCAAATGTGAATTTCTTGAAATGTGCTATTATGAACTCCCTGATCATAGACCTTAATAAGGTGAGTATAGAATGCGGGCCCAGAGTTTTAGTGAGGACGATTGGCTTAATCCTTACCTTTACATTATCCTTTGTTTCAACTTCAAAAGAATCATCAATCTTGCTCCTTGCCCTCTTCACGACCCTTCTAATCAAACTACCTGCTAGTTCATAGCCGATGAATTCTGCCATTGCCCTGTTTTCAGAGATACTAGTTATTTTGAACCTCACCTTGATGTTCTGTTTTTTTATGTCATTTGTTAGTTCCATGAGGTTTACTTCAAGATGCTTATTCATAAGCATATTCGAATCGGAGACATAGCTTTCGCCCAGATTTGCGTCTTTGAAATCTTTAGTGCCGTAAATAGATACCCATTTTTTCTTCTTCTTTTTCAGCGTGGATTGTTTTATTGGTTCGTTTGCCATTTTGTCATGCTACCTGTTCAATCTTGCCCAGATAGTTCTTTACCTCCGTGATGAATTGGTCGTCTTTTTCTTGCGATATTACTGCCCCGGCAGCATTTTCATGGCCGCCTGTCTGGCCCCCAACTATTTTTATTACATCTTGCAATATATTTCTCAAACTTATTTCTTTACCATTGCCAGATATTCTCGCACTTATCTTAGTAAAGCCGTCTACAGTATGAGCCATCGCGATTATTATAGTGCCGCTTTTATAAATGTTACTCTTTGACAATATAGAGGCTGTCGTGCCTATCAAAGTGTCCTTAATGTACTCCTCGGCATTTATTATTGTGAGATTTTCAAGCTCAATTATTCTGCCAGTTTTCCTGTTCTTATGGAACCAGTTTAGCGAGTTTATTATTTCTATCTTGTAGTTTGCCAAGACTTCATTGGCTTGCTCCTTTGATTGACTGTCATTCAAACAAACACCTAACCCTATTGATGCCTTATTAAGTCTAGCGCAAGCATTCAACAGAGTGCTGAATTCTCTCAAGTCTTTGTATATTCCATCTTCTTTTTCGTTTTTCAGCAAATAAATATTTCCGAGGACGTCTTCGGGATCGGATTTTTCATCCTTCATCCTTTCAAGAATTATACCACCTACAAGTCTTTTTATTTCATCACTAGTCAAATTAGAGAGCTTCCTGTATTTTCCTAGCTTGTCTTGCAGCGGTATGTCGAGGTTTTGCAGGAAACTTATAGAACCTTTTTCATCTCCTGTCACACCAGGAATGAAAATCTCCGTGCTGTATTCGAGAATTTTATGCAATGGCCTTGTTTGATAGCCAAATAGCCTTAAGCCCGTCTTTATCTCTATATGGCTTAGGGAATCTTCTAATATTAATCTGTTCAATCCAGAGAATCCTTTATTTTCCTGCATATCTCCCACAGCACCTATAATTGCAAGATATGCAGAATCTATGTTTTCAGTATCGATTGTCTTTGCTAGCAAATATGAAATTCCCGCTGCTGAAATTCCAGTTTCTCCATCCACGTTAAATGCAAGAGGATTAATGAAAATGCCATTGAAACCTGTTTCAATGAAGTGATGATGGTCAAAGACAAATACATTTCTGTCTTTCAATAAATTGCCTATATATTCAAGAGAGCTGCTTCCCAAATCAAGGAAAACAACATTCTCATAAGATTCATATGAGAGTTCCTTTATCACATCATTTGTAAGATTTTTAACAAAGCTTACAACAAAACTCATCTCCAGCCTTTTCAAAGCCTTAACAAGGATTGCTGCTGCAGTAATTCCATCGCAATCATTGTGGCTTATTATCCTTATAATGCCTTTGCTTGAAACTAATTTCTCTGCAGCTTCCCCCAATGAATAAAAAAAGTCATTTTCCATATTCAGCTTATTAAAAGTTTAGCTTTGTCTCTTTCGTATTTCCATGCTTTCGGCAATACGTCATTATTTTTGTAATACTTAATGAGCCTGTTTATTTTGCTTTCTGTAAGCATCATGCCTCTCTTTGCTGCCATGTCTTTCTTATTTTGTTCTAGATGTTTCATCAAATCAATGTCTCTTTTTATTAAAGCCGTTAAATCTTCAGGCACTTTTGAAAGAAGACCATTCTTCTTTAGAATGTCTGTTATGCTTTTAATTCCTAGAGTCCTTACATCCGGAACTCCATAGCTGTCCCTTAAAACCAGGCCTATTTGGCTTGGTGTTTTGTCGGCCTTTGCCAGCTTTACTATTATAGACTCCAATTCATTCTCTGAATACCTAATCCAGACTTTTTTTGTGATTTTTACTGGTTTTTTGCTTCCGCTTTTTCCATGCTTTCCTGAATACATTCTTGCCATTTTACGCTCCTAAAGCTTACAGAACTCACATAACATGGTATAAGTAAGCTTTCAACCGACTTATCCTAATAATGCTTGAAAATTATTTGTTTATAAATGTTTCTCTAGTTTGCTTTGTGAGAATTTCGCTAATCTGCTGTAATAAGGACTGTTTTTTAATCTGCTGACATCTCCCATTAATCTTTCTAGGTTCTCGCGGATATCTATTTTATACCGGGCGGAATTTCTTCTTGCAAGATTAACTAAGTCACTTACATATACTACAGACTCGTCTGTCAATTTCTGGTCATCTAATATTTTTGAGGCCATAAAGAAATATGTATCAATTTCGTCTACTTGAATTAAATTCTTGAAATCTTCATATCTCTGGGGTATTACCTGATTAAGAACCGTTTTTATGAAACCTTCATAAACTTTTGAAGGATCAATATTATTTTTAATAGCCTCGCTTTCAAATTCCTGCAATAAGAATCCTGGATAATATTGAAGGCCGATCATCAAACCATAGCCACCGGAACTGAAAGAATCTGCCAAAAGAATTTTGTCGCTGAGTCTTTCGATTAAACTAGGCTCTCCATTGTTTTCTCTAACTTTTCTATAAATCAGAGCCATCTTTATTCTATCTGAACTCTAGTTCCTACACTCTGGCCAGGCAAGCCTTTCTCGAAATGAACCCTTAAAGCGCCTTTGCTGCCATGGAAATTGGTTATTTTACCTATCATCTCTTTTCCAGAACTAGTCTTCCAAAAAACTTTCTTGTTGATCAAAGACTTTGCCTTTTCTTTATTGTCTATTGAATCCACTTGAATAATCATCTGATTGTTTGTTTGAGTGTGCTTCCCCTGCCTGAAGTTCATTATTGTTCCGTCCATAAATTTTCTACAAAATCACAGCTTTTTAAATGTTTTGATTGTTTTGAGACCTGTGCGAAATAGCCGATAATATTAATTTTTTAGCTTAATTATTGAGTTAATATGATTTTTTAATATTCTTAATAAACTCTTTTTCTCCCCAATTATATCATTAAATAAGTTATATAAAAAGTTTCTCATTAAAATTTTTAAGCCAAAACAAAGTTTTAAATAACTTTCTATATACTATAAAATATATATCATAAGGGGCAATAAAAATGGCATTAATAGATAGAGTATTAGGAAGATATAAGAAAGAAGTTAGTGCGTTAGTAGAAGGAACTTATTCTGATGAGTGGGGCACTTTACAATATAAGTTTGTTGATTTACCTTTAGAAGCTACATCTGCTGTAAATGATGGTGAAAACAAGTATAAATTATACGGAATAACACCAGATTTCGAAAGAATTATACCTTTAAACACAGATATTGGAGATTTAGAAGTAAATGTGGGAGATTTAAGATATCTTGGAAATTATAGACCTATAGACAGGGTGAGATCTTTAATATTAAGAGACGGCAGAATTTTTATTGATGAACAAATGCTAGAACAAGGTTATGCGGAGCGTTTACCTCAATTATTAAAACATGCAAAAGATAAATTTACAGTAAATGAAAAGTCTTGAATAAATTTTACTCAAACAAAATTATTTAGTCTACTTTTTAGCTGAATAAAGGCGCGATATATAGTTTATGGAATTTCATGCAAGAATAAAAGTAAAAAAGATTTATATATTTAGAGATAAAAATATATTTGATGAAAAATCTTATGCTTGTTAATTTTAAGGATTATAAGGAGGCTAGTTCTGATAGGGCAGTCAAACTGGCTAGAATATGTTATGATGTGGGCAGAAAGCACAAGAAGGAAATATGGGTTGCTGTTCAAGCTTCGGACATCTTCAGAGTTTCTAGGAAAGTCAAGATAAAAGTATTGGCGCAGCACATAGACCCCGTCGAAGCTTATAGAAGTACCGGATTTGTGGAAGCAACTGATGTCAAGAAAAATGGGGCATATGGAACTTTGCTGAACCATAGCGAGCACAAGCTTAATTTTAATGATTTAAGAAAGGCTGTTCAAATGGCCAGAAGGGCTAAACTAAAAATTATCATATGTGCTGCTAGTCCAAATGAAGTCAAAAAAGTCAAGACATTAAAGCCGGATTACATTGCGATTGAGCCTCCGGAATTGATAGCGGGGAATATTTCAGTGAGCAGGGCAAAGCCCGAAGTCATTACAAAATCTGTCAAGCTGACTAGGATAAAAGTTTTGTGCGGGGCTGGAATAAAGACAAAAGAGGATGTTGAAAAAGCAATAAGGCTTGGAGCAAAAGGAATATTAGTTTCTTCAGGAATAGTATTAATCAAAAGTCCAAGGAAAGTACTTGAAGACTTTGCAAAGGCTATTTAGGCAGCTCAAACTTCATCAAACTTTTATTAATTCTTTGTTCCTGGCTGAAAAATATTTTGATTGTCTTTTCTAATGCTAGGAATAAAACTAGACCGATAGATATTGCTGCCAGCATAAAAATCCAGTCATTTAATTCCAGGCTAGTTGTTTTGAAAAACCTGCCCAATGGAGTATATATTAATAGTATGTGGAGCATCAAGGAGCTTAAAACAGCCAATAATAGATATTTATTCGACTTTAATATTGGAATGTCAAAGACTTTTCTTATGAAGAACACCATTGCCAGCTCTATTATAACTAGAGTTGTGAAGGCCATCGTCTGCGCCTTTATTAAGTCATGCTGCAGGTAGTTCGTGAAAACATAAATAACTGTGCTTACTACTATAATATTAGACAAGATTATTATCGTAGCGAGATCTTTTGTGATTATGCTTTCCTTCAGTTTTCTTGGCTTGTTTTGCATTATATTTTTCTCAGGAGGATCAACTGAAAGGGCCAAAGCAGGAAAGCCGTCTGTAACAAGATTAAGCCATAATAACTGCACGGCTATTAAGGGCAATGGCCAGGAGCTTAAGGCAGCTATCAATATTATTAATATCTCGGCTATATTCACTGAAAGGAGATAAGAAACAAATTTTTGTATGTTTGCGTAAACAATTCGGCCTTCTTCTATTGCATTGACAATACTATGAAAATTATCATCTACTAGTATCATGTCTGATGCCTCCTTGCTTACATCCGTTCCCGTTATGTTCATAGAAATGCCGATGTCTGCTTTTTTCAATGCCGGAGCGTCATTAACACCATCGCCAGTTACGGCGACTACATAGTCAAGGCTTTTTAATGCAGAAACAATCCTTAATTTGTGCTCTGGAGTTACTCTTGCGAATATATCGTATTCCTCTGCAATTTTTTTAAGCTCGCTCTCGTTTATAGAACCAAGCTCTTTTCCTGTTATGGCTTTGCCATTAATTCCAACATCTTTTGCGATTGCAACTGCAGTGGTTATATAGTCTCCTGTGACAATCTTCACCTTTATTCCAGCAGCACTGCATTTTTTTATGTCTTCCTTGATCGTTTCCCTTGGAGGATCAATCATCCCTTGCAAGCCAACAAAAACCAAGTCTTTTAGTTTAGAGTCATTTTCTTTGTATGCAAATCCGAGAACCCTTAATGCCTCCTCGCCAAACTTATTGTTTACTTCAAGTATTTCCCGTTTCTTTATATCAGTTAACCTTATTTTTTTGTTTCCTATCAGAATGAAGGAACACATGTCAATTATTATGTCTGGAGCACCCTTGACAAACAGGATTTTTTTATTATTATAACCATTAATAGTAGCCATGTACTTATTTTCTGGGTTAAATGGGATTTCATCCAGCTTTTTGTAAGAAGAATCTATTTTTTCTTTATCAAGGCCATATTTTGAAGCGCTTACAATTAAACTTGCTTCTGTCGGATCTCCGGTTATTTGTTTTTTGTTGAAGTCTACAAAGGCATTGTTACATATTAAGCCTATTGTGAGTAACTTTTCTAGATCAGGAATTTTCTTTCCTGTAATGAAAGAGCCCTTATTGCTGTAGCCGATGCCAGCAACTTCTATAATTTTATTGCTGCAGTATATTTTCCTTACAGTCATCTCGTTTTTTGTCAGGGTTCCGGTTTTATCACTTAAGATTATGTTTGTGGAGCCTAGTGTTTCTACTGCCGGCAGCTTTCTTATCAATGCGTTCCTCTTGCTCATTCTTTGGACTCCTAGAGCAAGAGAAATAGTTACTATGGCCGGCAGGCCTTCAGGTACTGCAGCCACAGCAAGGCTTATAGCAAGCAAAAAAGCACTAAGCAGACTGTCGCCTTTCAAAACCAGCATCACTAAAATAAACGTGCAGATAAATAATGCAATAACCCCCATTTTTTTGCTTAAATCGTTAAGCTTTTGCTGCAAAGGCGTTTGTTCTTCTTTCTGCTTTTGTATTAAATTGGCTATCTTCCCGATTTCTGTTTCCATTCCTGTCTTTACAATCATTGCTTTTGCCTTTCCTGAAGTAACTATGGTTGATGAGAATACCATATTCTTCTGATCTGCAACCACTGCGTCTTCTTTTAAGACAGAAATACTTTTGTTTATTGGAGAAGATTCTCCTGTGAGAGAGGCTTCTTGTGTTTGAAGCGTATAGACTTCAATGAGTCGGCAGTCGGCGGGAACCTTTGAGCCCTCTTCTATAATTACGATGTCTCCCGGAACTAATTCTTTTGCGGGAATTTTTACTTGTTTGTTGTCTCTTAAGGCTGTTGCGTTTAAAGCTGTCAATCTTTTCAATGCCTCAATTGCTTTTTCCGACTTAAATTCCTGGATGAAGCCAAATACCCCATTGAAAAAAACTATTATCAGTATCAATAAGGCGTCTTTAAACTCGCCCACAAAAACAGAAAGCAATGCAGCGATCAGTAAGATTAATATTAGAAAATTATTAAACTGCTCCAGGAATAAAATGTAAATAGGCTTTCTTTTTGCTTCCCTGATTTCATTGAAGCCATATTCAGAAAGCCTTTTCTTTGCTTCTGTGGATGTTAAGCCTTTCTCGCTTGAATTGAGATTTTTAAGAATGTCCTCAATACTGCTAGAATGAAAATGAACCATAAAAATAAATTTCTACTATTATATATAAATGTTAATTACTACAAAGAGATAGTTTAAAAAAATAAAAAGTAAAAGAAAGATTAAAAGTTCTTTCTTTTAAAGTCCATCAGCCATCTTGCTGCATCATTCTTCATTCCCAAACCTAGGCTAATGCCTAGAGCGAGGGCCATTCCCACTGCCAACGACGCAATTACTATCAATATCAAGTTCTCCACCAGAGAAATTTCTAGGCCAAGTTGCTTCAAGCCTATTACGGTAGCGAGCAACATTATCACTACTTTTAGCAATGAGCCTACCATTTTCATGCCCTTCATTTGAGTGTGTTCTGTTATTTTCATGTCAACGACGTGGGCTATTGTGATTCCTACAAGGAAAACCAATATTGCGGCGATAGCATTTGGAAGCCATCTGACAAGCCTGTCAAGCAATGAAGTAAGAGTGCCCACGGCCAATATGTCAACAGCAACCTGCAAGAATATTATGAATATGTACCATTTTGTGATTTCTCCAAAAACATTCGACCAATGAGTATGACCGATGCTGCCGACCATCTTTGATTTTTTTAATCTTGCGTCCAATCCAATCTTCTCGAGAATTAATTTCACCACATGTCCTATAACCAGAGCAATAAAATAACCGATTATCAGGACAATAACGGCTGCAACCAAACTAGGCAATATCGTCTTAAAATTTAGCCATAAAGTATAAAGCGGATCTAAAACAGCTGTACCAGTAGCTTCTAATCCATTTGACATTTACATACACCTCCTATTTTAATAAGAGATTTCAGTTTCGGGCATTATATATATTTTTGCGAACACTTTGAAATGATAACATAAATTGCATTATTTATTTTTCATTAACTGTTCTATTTTAAGAATCTCATTCAGCTTGTCTCTGTCTTTCTTATATATGCCGTATTTTATTACAGGGATTTTAAAAGCTATGCAAAAATGAACAATAAAATTTTCTTCAGTTTCATAATCTGCAGTCTCTAGTATTACACGGATATTATTTTTTTTGCATGATTCAATGAACTCATTCGCTTCAGTCAGGGAACCTAGGTCATTGAGCCTTAAGATTACGGCGCTTACGCATTTCTGCTTTATTGCCTTGTTTAAACTGTCTAATTTTGAGCCTATCAGTTTATTTCCTATAATGAGGCAGTTCAATTTCTTCTTTAATTCTGTATATCCCTTAAAATCGTTTTTTTCTAGAGGATCTTCGATGTAAGATAAATTGTATCTGTCTACCAGGCCGATTATATAATCAAGCTGCTCTTTTCTTTTGAATGATTTTTCCTTTTCTGAAGAGGAATAGTTCTTGTAATGGTAAAGTTTTGCTTCTTCATTGTAGAGTGAATCAGCGTCAAAATTTATCCCTATCCTGATATTGAACTTGAATTCATCTGATACTTGCCTGCAGATCCTGCTTAATAAATCCAGCAGATCAAAATTGTTGATGTCTGGAACTAATGCCCCTTGTAAGTTTATCTCGCCCCGAAAACTCTTATCGTATTTTTTAATTTCTCTTTCAAGCAGTTCATGCACCCTTAAATTTGCATCCATGCCCTTCCTGAAATCATTGTTTTCCAAAGAAAAAAGAAGCAATTGCCTGAAGTCAGAGCATCTTTTAATTTCGCTGTTCCCGACGATAACACCTAAAGGCCTCGGTATCATCTTCGTGCTTTTGTCAAGAAAACTCCAGAATTCATTTTTTGAAACTGCCTTAATAATTGTTGACTCTATTAAATAAAGCGTTTTTCTTAGTATCTTTTGTTCATGGCTTTTTATTATGGACTCAATCTTTTTCAAGTCATCCAAAGAATTTATTTCTAGGCTTTTTATTTTGCCATTAAAAGTATTGTTTATGAAGCGTATGTCATTTTCCAATTGCTCTTCCTTGTACAGGGAATTGTTGTAGAGACTTAGGCATGATTCAAGTTTGCTATTGCTTGTCTTTAAAATAAGCCTGATGCTTTTCTTGCCGTTCAAGGAAAACTTCTTTGCCTCTATAGAATTGATTATCATGCAACTTAATTGATGAGAAAATTTTATAAAAGTATTCAATTCATTGCTTTACTAAAAACTAGATCTTCTTACACCCCAGAAGAGATATATTATTGTTAGTACAATAAGGCCTAGTATGAATATTATTGGAACTAGTACTACAATTGCAGAATTTCCTTTCGATAGGCTATACAATTTTGATATTCCTATAATCATTAAGATTAATGAGTATATTATTGAAATAGACCCTACGAATGGAATGAGCAATAATACGAGGAAAGGTAGCATAGAATATGCATATGCCCTGTAAGCATCTGAATAAGTTCCAGAACCTTTAAGGCTTATGGCTAGGAGATGCATAATTCCTGCATATGCAAATGAGAATACAAAACTAAGCACTACAACTATCGCATAAAACAACCAAAAATAAGAAACATTCCTAGACATTGTAAAATCTATCGATATTGCGACAACAACAGAAAAAAGAGAAACTGAAATGTATGTTATTAATGAATTTTTTATTCCATATTCATTTTTTACTTGTTCAAAGAAATAATTTGGATTTGACAAAATGTACTTGATCTTATCTAATAAATTAATGTTCTGCTGAGCAATTTTATTTTTTGCCACATTAATTTAACTAGCAATCTGTTATTAAACATTTCGTAACATAATCTGAGTAACAAAAACTTTATTAACGAACTGAGTATAGTTTTTGTAATGGTCAAAGCACAATACATATTTTATGTTTTGGGCATTATATTTCTGTTTTCAACTGTGGCTTATTTTTCATACCAATATTTATTCAATTTAAGCAATACAATAAAGCTCATTATTTTAATATGCCTAATCATAGCATCTTTTTTTATAGCCGACTATTTGAGGGAGCGTGACATATAATGGTGTGGTACCCATTTTTGGGATATGGTATTTTCTGGGTTAGCTTGATAGTTGCGATAATACTGTATGCGATAAAAAGAAAATGGAGTCCTTTGGTTTATATGATTTCGGTTTCGTTATATATATTCACGGTAGGTTTTGTGATTGATATTTTTGAACTTAAGAAGAATGGGGTATTACTTATTTTATTTGCTTCAGCATTGATAATGATACTGCTTGGATGGTACTTGTCTAAAAAGCTGGACCCGCTAAAAACCGTTAAAAAATGAACTTGAAAATACTACTCGGTGTTGTTTTACCTTTATTTGTTATAATTGTATTGGCACTTCTAAGCAATTCAAATACGGGTTTGGAAATAGAAAAGACATATGTTAGTTCTGTCAATTTGAATTTGCTAGTTGTAAATGCCTCAAGGTACGACCCATATAATTACAATAAAGGACAGCTATTTTTGCAAAATATAACAATAAAAAATAATTTTTTCATGCCAAGAAAAGTTACACTACCTAATGTCTTTGGCTGTCTTAACGACCTAGAAACCAACACAAAGTTATATGTGACTCTGCAATATAATTACTATGACCGAGCAAGCAATTATGACCCCTATTACATAGGAGCGCCTTTAACACTCGGGTATTATGATGACTCTGATGGGGTAGAAATAGAGGCTAATGGTGAAAAAACACTTAGCATTTATGCAACACCGATTTATTATTATAGCACTATCTACGGAAATTATTTAAATTATGATGAATTGATTTTAATTGAAAAAGATGGTCAAAAATATTATGATTGTTCACAGTTGACTGATAAAGATTTACAGAATGCAGTCCATATAAAAATAATAAAATAAAAATTTAAAAATTATAATCTCTCAGGCATGCTTCTCTTTATTGATATTGGAATTATGTTCTTATCAAATTCAAGCTTTGCAATCTTTATCGGATCGTACCTTAAATTCTCTAGGTCTTCCTCGCTTAATTTCAATAATAGCGGTGCACCCATAGAAATCTGCAACGCCCTTGCCCCGATTAACCGCGCCCTTTCATATTTAGTGAATTTCATGTCAGCCATTTTTTGCTCCTAGATAAGTTTTCTC
>ERZ1292629.188-Hain-H43-01um-R1-188-length-64964-cov-21_pt4 | contig 16841 bp, 16 predicted proteins | sample MGYA00564399_ERZ1292629 | MGnify/ENA primary metagenome ERZ1292629 (study PRJEB36523, sample SAMEA6512636) | groundwater metagenome | collected 2019-01-08 | study: AquaDiva: Metagenomics assemblies of 32 groundwater samples
GCTTGTTTGTAACTACTATCGGCTTGAATTTGTAAATCATTGGCCTTTTTGCGCAATAATTGAATTTTACCGAGAATTGATTTCAATTCATTGCGCAAAACATTTGCTTGGCTGTTTATGGCTTTACATCTATCCTCAATGGAATGACCTGCTAATGACAAATTTTTAGCCGAAGCTCCATCGCCGGAAGAATATGCCTCCTGACTTTCCGAATAAAGGCGGCGGAATTCTTTTGCCAAATTTTCAGCTTTAGCTTGAAATTCATCAATTTGTGGCTGATGCTCGCCCAGCAATTTCTGATACTCCGACTGAAGATTATCAACTTGCCCCAACAATTCTTTTTTCTGGCTAATCAAATTATTGGCGATTTTTATTAAACCGCCCTTTCCTGACTTTTCAGTTCTTTTCATTTTACAGCTCCTTTCTGATTTTTCGGCTATTTAATTTTTAAAAGAACACGACTCTACGCATATATTACCCTCGAACAAAGTAAAGTCAATCTATACTATTTCTGACATTTCTCTTAAAATTTCTTCGGGCAACGGTTCACCCGCTTTTGTCATCCCCGGATAACGCCAGGCGGATATTATTTTCCGTTCTTTCTTCGTTTCTTCCAGCATTACCCAGATTTCCTGCGTCCAAATTTCTTTCCTTTTTCCATTTTCCATTTCACTTTTAACAGATTGAGGTTGCATTATTGCGATTGTGTCGGGCGCTATTCCCTCTTCAATCCTTTTTGGAGAATGTAAAACTCTTTTAATTCTTGACTCGGACAATCTGTAAAATCGCATTTTATCTTTGGAATGCGCTGTCCAAAATAAACTTTTTGGTTTTTTGATGTAAATCGGCATAAAATACATTATAATATATAAAAAGTCGCGTAGGAATTTCCAATTGCCAATTACAAATTATCAACAATGAAAAGAATCGCTTCAATTTCGGCGCCCGCAATTTTAACCATAATAATACTCGGCGCGTTCGCTTTAATGCTTAATTCGTCGCTTCAAGAGTCGGCCATAATGGACGAACTGGCCCATATTCCGGCCGGCTACAGTTATGTAAAATATTTTGATTACCGGCTGAATCCCGAACACCCCCCGCTCGTAAAAGCGCTATCGGCATTGCCCCTTCTTTTTCAGAAATTAAATTTCCCGACAGACAGCCCTTATTGGCAAAAAGACATCAACGGCCAATGGGCCGTAGGCGCCCAGTTTCTTTATGAATACGGAAACGACGCCGATAAAATTATAAATTGGGCGCGATTCGCCCCGATGATTTTAACTTTAATTTTAATTTTATTCGTTTATATTTGGGCCAAGGAACTTTTAGGCAAATGGTGGGCCTTTGTTCCGACAATTTTGACGGCATTTTCTCCAACAATTTTAGCGCACGGCCATTATGTAACAACCGATGTCGGCGCGGCATTGGGAACTTTTATTTCAATTTATTACTTTGTTAAATATCTGCTCCGTCAAAACGCGAAAAATTTGGTTATCAGCGGCATTGCGTTGGGAATCGCCCTGCTTATGAAATTTTCAACTGTTCTGCTTTTGCCGCTTTTTGTTTTTTTGGCTTTAGTATACGCCATTTTGGAAACCCGGGATTACGCCTATGAAAAATTCGCCGGAAAAATACTTTGGTTTTTCAAAGATTTTTTGAAATACATCGGAATTTTAATCGGCATTTTCGCAGTCGCCTACGCTTTGGTGTATATTGTATATTTCATCTTCACAATTAATTATCCGATTGAAAAACAAGTGGCGGACACGAAATATACTTTGGCATCTTTTGGAGACGGACCGGATATTAATTTTGAAACATGTAAAATAACCAACAGCATGCCATTGAGCAAACGCAGCCGGTGTTTGGCGGAAATCAATATCTGGATGTCGGGAAATAAAATTTTCAGGCCTTTAGGGGAATATCTCTTGGGCGTTTTAATGGTTATTCAACGTTCCGCCGGCGGAAACACCGCCTACTTTTTAGGCGAGGTCTCAGCCAGCGGCAGCTGGTATTATTTCCCTGTCGTATTTCTGCTTAAAGAACCGATTCCATCTTTAATTTTAATTGCTCTGGCGATTTTTGTTGTTTTCATAAAGTTTATAAAAAATTTCAACAAGGCGAGCTTAAAAGAAAGATTTTTCACTTACCTTGATTTGAATTTCGCGGAATTTTCAATGTTATCGTTTATTATTTTTTACTGGCTTTACAGCATCAGGAGTCCGCTCAACATCGGGGTCAGGCATATTCTGCCGACAGTGCCTTTTATCTATATTTTGACAACCGAGGCGATTAAAAACTGGGTTAGGCGCAAAACAATAGTTTCAGATTCGTTCGTTAAGAATTTTTTGAAACAAATCTTCAGATTCCTTAAAACTTCATCTAAAGCCGCTTTTATTTTTATTTTAATCGCATGGTATCTAATGGAGACACTGGTTAACGCGCCCTATTTTCTTTCATACTTTAACGAATTCGGCGGCGGGACATTCAACGGATATAAATACGTAACCGATTCAAATTACGATTGGGGCCAGGACTTAAAACGTCTTAAAGATTTCGTTAACGATAAAAAAATAAATAAAATAGCGGTTGATTATTTTGGCGGCGGCAATCCTAAATATTATTTGAGCGACACTTCGGCTCCGCTCAACGCAGGTAAAGCGGTTTACTGGCAATCGTCCAAAGGCAACCCCAAATACGAAGGTGTTAATTGGTTGGCGGTTTCAATCAATACTTTGCAAAGCGCAATAGAAAAACTCCATCCGGGTCAGCAAAGAAATCCGGAAGATGAATACCGATGGCTGATAAAAATAAAAGACGTTTATAAACCGGATTATCACGCGGGAACTTCAATATTTATATACAAGTTAAACTAGTGCATAAAATCACGAGAGCATTAAAACATAAAAACACTTTTTTAAAAAATACCCCGCTATCTTTAAAGATAGCGGGGTATTTTTGTTTGATAACTTTAAATTTTAAGGTATTTTCTCACCGCTATATAACTGGAGATAATTCCAAGGCCGATTCCAAACGCGAGCTGCCACATAAAAAAGCCTGATAATCGCGCGGTATAATAACCCCAACCGTTTATACCAGGGACAAAAATCTTCAAATACGGAGCTGCGTAATAAACCAAAAGTGAAATAATCCCGACACTCAAAACACCACTAATAAAACCGTAAAGCATGCCCTCTATAAGATAAGGCCCGCGAATGAAAAAATTAGAACCGCCGACAAGGCGCATAATTCCTATTTCTTCTCGGTTGGAATAAATCGCCAAGCGAATGGTGTTAAAAATTATCAAAGCGGCAATCAAACTGATAAATACAATCATCACAAAACCGCCCTGTTCCACGATGCCTTTAATTCTTTTGAGACGGTCAATGACTTTGACATTTTGAGTATAAGAAACTTTGCTTATGAAATTTTTAAAGTCCTCCTTCCCAAGATAGGAAGCAATGACGGAATAATCTTTAAGCTCCCGCGCCTTTATATTCAAGGAAGCCGAGAGCGGGTTGACGCTTAATTCTTCAAGCGCCTGGGAAACCGTATCATCCGCTTGGTGCTGTAATTTAAAAATTTTCAGCGCCTCATCGCGGGAAATATACTCAATTGACTTAACTTCCGTCAAACTTTCCAGCGCTTTTTTGATTTTTAAAATTTCATCTTCCGGAGCGTCGGTTTTAAAATAAGCGCTGATGTCAATTTTGTCCTGAATGTCGGAAATAAAAATATTAGTGACGGAACTGAAAATCAAAAGACAACCGAAACCGACCAAAACCAAAAACATAATTGCGATAGTCGCCGCGGAAAGCCACCCATTTCTCCAAAATCCCACAAAGCCATATTTAATTATACGAGAAAAATTTGTGAACACGTTGATAAATTTAAAAATTAATTCATTTAAAATTCATTGGAAATTTAGAATTGGAAATTGGAAATTTTGTCTTTAGACAAGTATATATTTCCCCCGTTCTTCGTCCCTTATTACTTTACCGTCTTCCAAACTGATGACGCGCCTGTTCAAGTTATCAACAATATCTTTATTGTGAGTCGCCAAAATCACGGTTGTGCCAAGTTCGTTTATTTTAATAAGTAATTTAATAATATCAGCCGAATTAACCGGGTCCAAATTCCCCGTGGGTTCGTCCGCAACCAAAACATCAGGATGATTAATCATGGCTCGCGCAATGGCCACCCTTTGTTTTTCTCCGCCCGAGAGTTCACGCGGAAAATTACTGGCCTTTTCTTTTAAACCAACCATATCAAGGGCTTGAGGCGTAAATTCCATAATTTCTTTCGGAGTCCTGCCCGCGACCTCCATAGCAAAAGCCACATTTTCATATGCGGTTTTATCGTTAAGCAATTTGAAATCCTGAAAAATGACGCCGATTTTTCTGCGCAGATAAGGCATTTCTATCGGCTTTAATTTATTGACGTTGTAAGAACCGATAACAACTTTGCCTTTGGTCGGCATATCTTCGCCTATTAAAAGTTTTATTACCGTTGATTTTCCGGCTCCGGATTTTCCTACCAGCGAAACAAATTCCTGGGGTTTGACGTGAAAAGTGGCGTCATCCAGAGCAATTGTCTCGTGAGAATTATTTTTATAGATTTTGCTGACGTTTTGAAAGATAATCATCGCTTCTCTGTATCGATGCCAATATACAAATAAATGCTAATTATACTAATAAATTCGTATTATTAGTAAATTAGTATATTCGTATCGATACTTCTCATTATAACTCCGCTTCAACAAAAATATCAATATCTCCGTCTAAAACCTTATCAACCTGCGTTGTCTCCACATTATTTCTGTGGTCTTTTACCAATTTATACGGGTTAATAACATAAGAACGAATTTGATTCCCCCATTCGGGTTTTACTTTTGTTCTAAGTTCGCTCAATTCTTTTGCCTGCTGTTCTTCCATTGATTTAATCAATTTTGACTTGAGAATTTTCATAGCCAACTGCCTGTTTCTGTCCTGTGAACGTTCGACGCGCGAAGCCACGGTAATTCCCGTGGGAATATGAGTTATACGGACCGCGGTCTCCACCTTATTAACATTCTGTCCGCCCGGACCGCCGGCGCGCATAAAATCAATTTTCAAATCATCGGGATTAATCTGAAATTTTTCTCCCTCAACATCCGGCAAATCAGGCAAAACCTCAACCAAAGCGAATGATGTATGCCGTTTGCCTTCGGCCGAATAAGGAGAAACTCTGACTAAACGATGAACTCCTGTTTCTTTTTTTAAATAACCGAAAGCGTACGCGCCTTTAACTTCAAAAGTTATGTTTTTAAAGGCGCGGCTCGCGGTTTTAGCCAATTCGCCTTCGCTTTCGTCCACTATATTCGTTTTCCATCCCCGTTTTTGAGCAAATTTAGAATACATTTCATAAAGCATTCCAGCCCAGTCCTCGCAATCCTGACCGCCGGCGCCGGAAAAAATTGAAATTGTCGCCGAACCATTGTCGTATTTTTCTTTGAAAAGATTTTCCATTTCCAATTGACGCATTTTTCTTTGAACTTCATGCATTTCATTTCCCGCATCCTTGCTTTTATCAGCGCCAATCAGCGTTTTAATCTGCGTTAGTCCACGTTCTAAGTCGTCAAATTTTTTAATTAAATCGTTAAACTCGCCGACTTCTTTTATTTTTGCGTCGGCAATTTCCTTATTCTTCCAAAAATCAGGGTCGCTGAATTCATATTCCAATTCCTTAACGCGATTTTTCTTTGCCTCAATATCAAAAACCCCGCCAAGACGGCGGATTTCATTTTCCAATTCCTCAATTTTAATCTTGATTTCATTCATCGTATTTCAATTATAACTTATGCGCCAACAAAATAAAACTTAGTAAAGTTTTTATTGTTTCTTAGTGTGATACTGTAGTATCACACTAAGAAATTAACTGCGAGAGATAAAATTCTCAAATTTAAACGATTACGTTCTCTTAATTGAACTGAATTTGGAAATTATACATCCCCATCGCGCAGCTGCCTTGAAGGATTGCACCGGATTTTTGCGGAGGAATCACAATATCCGTTTCACCTGCCGGAGGTAAATTTGCTCTATATCCGATACTCGGAATTAAAACAGCGGACGAGCAATCAAATGAACCTTGTGTTTTCATTCGTAAGATTGTTGGCATATCCGCTTTTGCCGATGACACTCCAGGAAAGTAGCCGCCCTTAACTCCGATTTCAACTATTTGTTTTCCATCCACGACCGATACGTTACTTACAGCAATGACAACATCCTGACTGCCGCTTTGGCCGGCTATTACAATAGCGCCAACAATAAGAACTGAAGCAATTATGATTGATATGGCTATTTTCATATTTTAGAAATTAAAAACAGGATTTATCAGTCCGACGACTACCAGACTATTAATGAGGTTGAAGAGGGCAAATATAATTACAATAATTCCCGCCGTTTTGAAGAAAATTCCCGCCTTGGAACTATTTTGGATGCTAAATGAACTGAAACTGATAAGCGCAAAAACCGGAAATGTCCCGAGAGCGAAGGAGAACATCGTAAACGCGCCATTCAAAAAACTTCCCGTTGAAAGCGCGTAGATTTGCATTGACTGAGTAAATCCGCACGGCAAGAAAAATGTCGCAATACCAACAAGAACCGGCGTAAGCGTGTGATTTATTTTTGAGACGCCCAGCGCGTGTTTAGCGATAAACTTTGGCATTGAAGGCTGGAATCTTTTCGCAAAATGGAAAATATCCAACAAGTTGATGCCTAAAATAAACATCACGGCAACAATAACAAGGCTCAATATAAACGCGCCTGCCACGCTTAATTGGAAAGCGGAACCGATTGCGCCAATTACTCCGCCTAAGGCGAAAAACGACACGAGACGACCCAGATGAAACATAATTTGGGGTTTTATTTTATCCCCTTCTTTGGCAAAAGTCGCCGACATTGAAAGCAACAGTCCTCCGACTATCGCCATACAAGTTGAAAGGGACGCGATAATGCCGATAACAAACGCGGTACCGTACGAAACATTGCCGGTGTTAATTAAATTTACAAGGCCGGCTTTTTGCAGTAAAACGAACAAAGCTAAAAATCCCAGCGCTATGGGAATCGCCAGTTTGAAATCGGACCAATTTTTGTCTTTTATTTTTTTCTCAACCGAGAGAGAGTAATTGTTTTTTTTAAGAACTTGCGTCAATTCTTCCGCAATAGTTTCTTGGCTCTTATTGCCAAAATCCCCCGAGATTTCCACGGAATGATTTTTAAGGCTTGATTTTGCGCGGGAAATGTATGGAATGTCCAGTAATTCGCTTTCAATCATCAAGACGCAAGCATTGCAATGCATTCCCTTTACATGAAAATTATAAGTTTTTTGTGTTGTCATATTAATTCATAATGGTTAAAGTTTTTTAGTTTTAAGGCGAAGCGAGTTGCCGACTACGGACACGCTTGAAAATGCCATCGCAAGCCCGGCGAAAACCGGACTTAAAAGCCAGCCGAAAATCGGATAGAACAAACCTCCGGCAAGCGGAATACCCACAATGTTGTAGATAAACGCCCAGAACAAATTTTGTTTTATTCCTCGCATTGTAATCTTTGAAAGCTTGATTGCTTTGACGAGCTTGGAGATGTCGCCGTGAAGAAGCGTAATACCGGCCGATTCAATTGCCACATCCGTGCCGGTTGCCATCGCAATGCCGATATCCGCCTGAGCCAGCGCCGGAGCGTCATTTACTCCATCGCCCGCCATTGCGACTATCCTTCCTTGCGATTGAAATTCTTTTATTTTATTTAATTTTTCTTCCGGCAACATTTCCGCGAATACATCATCAATACCAACAAGTTTACCGATATAAGAGGCGGTGTTTTTATCGTCTCCGGTAAGCATTACAATTTTGATTCCCAAACTATGAAGATTTTTCACGGCATCAATCGCTTCGGGCTTTATCATATCGGCTATCATAACTACGGCAATCACTTTTTCTTTGGTGGCAAGAATAACCGGAGTTTTACCTTCCAATGTTTCTTTTTCCAAGGATTTATAATCAAAAGACAAATTCAAATCTTTTACCAACTTCGCGTTTCCGGCAAAATATTCCACCCCGGCAATTATGCCTTTAACTCCTTTACCTTTTATGATTTCAAACCGTTCCATTTTTTCCGTCTGAAACCCTTTCTCTTTCGCGTGCGACACAACGGCATAAGCAATCGGGTGTTCCGACTTGTTTTCCAATGTGGCAAGAATACCCATAAGCTCGTTGTCTTTCATTCCGGAAAAGTTTTTGAATGAAACGAGTTCCGGCTTTCCTTTGGTTATAGTTCCCGTCTTATCAACAACAACCACGTTCACTTTGTGAAGTTTTTCAAGAGTGGCGGCGTCTTTAATAAGAATGCCTTCTTTTGCGCCCTTGCCAACGCCGACAATAATCGCCGTCGGAGTCGCCAAACCCAGAGCGCACGGACAAGCAATAACCAAAATTCCCACAAAAGATACCAACCCAAATGAAAACGCTTTCGCGAAACCAAGATACTGCGTACCGACAAGAAGCCATACCCCCAGCGCCACAAACGCCAAAACCAAAACAATCGGCACAAAAACGCTTGAGATTTTATCGGCAAGCGCTTGAATCGGCGCTTTGCTTCCTTGGGCTTCTTCAACCATCTTAATGATGTTTGATAAAAGCGTTTCTGCCCCGACTTTAGTTGCCTTAAAATTAAATGTCCCGGTTGTATTAATTGTCCCAGCAACTACGGTATCGCCAATATTTTTTTCCACGGGAATCGGTTCGCCGCTTATCATTGCTTCATCCACAAACGAAGACCCCTCGGTCAAAATTCCGTCAACGGGTATTTTTCCCGCCGGTTTAACAACAATCACATCGCCGTGGACAATTTTATCCGCGGCAATTTCCTGCTCCACTCCATTACGAATAACAGTAGCGACTTTTGCCTGTAAGTTAAGAAGTTTTTCAATCGCGTCGCCGGTTTTCAATTTTGACCTGACTTCAAGATATTTACCCAATGTAATAAACACAATTACGACAATTGCAACATCGTAGTAGGTCTGGTTCACGTTAACAAACTGCCTAAGCGGCTCTTCAAAAGCGTTGACTATAATGCTGTAAAGATACGCCGCGGAAGTGCCAATGCCGATAAGCGTATCCATATTCGCTTTTCCGTAGCGAAGAAATCTGTAGAATCCCAAAAGATACGGCTTGCCGACGACAAACAGCGTATACGTCGCCATAAGCGGCAACAACTTGGATAAAACATCTGCCCACAAACTTGGCATAACTGGGACAACATTAATCTGGGAAAAAATATCCCAGCCCATTACAAAAATACTGATGACAGCCAACGGAACGGACGAAATAAGTTTTGCCTTCATAGCCGAAAGCTCGGCAAGCTTTTCTTTTTTTGATTGGTTCAAACCCAGATGCGCCGCGTGTTCGCCGGCCGACATGCCCATTTCTTCCGCGGTGGAAACCATAAGTGAATAGCCCAGGGATTCAAGTTTTTCCGAGAGTTGTTGAGGATTTGTTTTTGTTTCGTCAAAAGAAATTTTAGCCGTTTCCGTGCCGTAATTTACTTCAGCGGAAACAACACCTTCGGATTTCTTTAATGTTTTTTCTATGATGCCCGCGCAAGAAGCGCAGTGCATTCCTTTTACGTTATATTTTTCTGATTTAGCCATAGTTAGAAGTTATTGTTAATTATTCAGATACAAAAAAGCCCTGCCAAAAACGGCGAAAATGCCGGATTAAAAAGCAGAGTAAGAGAAACTTTAATAAAGTTTGGGATTAAGGATGCCATTTGAAAAAGCATCCTGAAGAAAACTATTTGTTAAAATATATTTTTGACGATGAGAATATGAAAACTGCCGCGACAAATTTTTAGACGGCAAATATATGCGGTATATCCGGCCAATTCCGATAAAAAGCGCCAAAACAACAAGCAAAAGCAACCCTAAACTCTGTTGCTGTGGCAAAGAAGTAAACATATTCTGCCAAGCAGTAATATATTCAAAAGGATTCATATTGCAAACCGACATGCCGTCGGCAAACGGGCAATAAGACATTCCCATATCCATTCCAAAATTCGTTAACCCCAAAAAGCCCACAAAAAAGAACGCCAGGACTCCAAAAGCGAATATGATTTTTGCTGATTTTTCGGATGAGAAATACATATTTATATTGTATACGGTTTGACCGGTTTATCAATAGAAACTCTGGAGCCTCCTGTCAGAATCGAACCCCGCACAAATTACTTCGTAATTTAACGGGACACGCTGACTTCGTTTGAGCCACCTCCGAGAGTCGAACTCGGGACCTCTGCTTTACGAAAGCATTGCTCTACCAGCTGAGCTAAGGTGGCGATTGCTCACTAACAACCAAAGGCTACTTTTTCGGTTTGATTACGTCAACCGGCATAAACTTTTTCAAAACTTTGGGGATTATAACAGAACCATCTTTTTGCTGATAATTTTCAATTATCGCAATCAGAGTTCTGCCTATCGCATAGGCCGTAGCATCATTGGTATGCACAAATTGCAAATCTCCATTTTTTCTTCTGACTTTTGTATTTAATCTTCTTGTTTGATAATCAGTCATTGAATCCGAAGTATTCGTTTCCCGATATTTATTTTGACCCGGCATCCAGGTTTCAATATCAATTTGCCTAAAATCGGGGCCACCCATGTCACCAGTACAAATTGAAACAACTCTATACGGCAAATCCAAAGAACCCATTAGATATTCCTGAATAGCCACAATAAAATCTTGTTCAACCATGGAATCTTCCGCTAATGAAAAAGATTCCATTTCTAATTTATCAAATTGATGCACTCTTAAAATCCCTTTCATATCTTTGCCATATGAACCGGCTTCTCGCCTAAAGGCGGTTGAAAAACCAATATATCTTATTGGTAAATCTTTTTCATCTAAAATTTCATCCATATACATGGAACCAAGCGTATGCTCGGCACTCCCCACTAAATAAATATCGTCACTTGGAATATGGTATCTTTCTTCGCGCGGTTCTAATCTCGCCATTCTTTCCATTGTCCCGGGTTTTATTAATACAGGAGGAACAATGGGAATAAATGGTTTTGTACTGACTTTTAAATTATTTTTTTTCACGATTTTTTTCAAAATAACTTCGTTTGTTAAAATTGAAAAACAATATTGAATGAGAGCAAACTCCATTAATGCAAGTTCGCCTTTTAAATAATTAAATCGAGCACCGCTGACTTTTACCGCCCGAGGAACATCAATAACATCTAATTTCTCTCCCAATTCCCAATGTTCTTTGGGCTGAAAATCAAAAACCGCGGGTTTGCCCACCTCTCTCAAAACTTTATTTCCCGATTCATCCGAACCTACGGGAGTGTCATCTGAAGCTATATTGGGAACTTTATTTAAAATTACTTTGAATTCTTGGTTTATTTCTTCCAATCCCGGCTCAAATTTTTCCAATTTTTCTTTAATAATTTTACCTTTTTCAATTATTTCATCTTTTTTACCGCCTTTTTTCATTTCGTCGTTAAGGCGGTTTTTTTCGGCTTTTAACTCGTCAATTTTCAAGATTAATTCCCTCCTTTTTTCATCCAATTCCAAAAGCCGATCAATATCACATTTAATATTGCGATTTTTGCAGTTTTCTTTGATTGCATCCTTATTTTCTCTGATGAATTTTATGTCCAGCATAGTATTTATATTAAAGAAATTCGCGCAAAAAGAAAAGCCGCCCCGTTGTACATCGGAGCGGCTTTAAACACTGAACGCTTTATTTTAGCGGCTATCGCTTAATTCATCTTTCACCGAGACCTTCTTTTCACGGTATGAGATTTATACCTTTAGCAAAAGTTCTTGGATGGAACTTCTTATACTCTTGATTTGTAGTGTTTCTTTACTGTTCTGATTATTCCCGATTGCACAGACACACTCGACAGCACTTAACCGCATATCCCAATCACGAAGCGAAGCCAATGGAACAGCCATCTCGTTTTCTTTCAATGTCTTTTCCATAAGTACCTCCTTATTTATTTAAATAAAAACTGCTTAAATAATATCAAAAAAAACCAATAAATCAATGCTCTTTATACTTTTAATTTTCTACATTATACTATTTCAATGATAGCTATTTACCGGAAATACCGGCCCAAAAAACTTGAGGATGTTTTAGGACAGGAATTTATCGTTCAAATTCTTAAAAACGCTGCCAAAACCGACAAGCTGGCGCATGCTTATTTATTTTACGGCCCCAGAGGTTCGGGCAAAACCACAACAGCCAGATTAATCGCCAAAATCGCCAATTGCGTGACACGCCAAACAGACGCCAAATTCCGCAAGCTCGGCGAACCGTGCAATAACTGCACCGCCTGCAATGAAATAGACAACGGCACAGCACTTGACGTCATAGAAATTGACGCCGCTTCAAACCGCGGCATTGACGAAATCCGCGAGCTCAAAGACGGCATCCGCCTTTCTCCTTCTTCATACAAATACAAGGTTTTTATCATTGACGAAGTACACCAGTTAACTAAAGAAGCGTTTAACGCGCTTTTGAAAACTTTGGAAGAACCGCCGGCGCACGCCATTTTAGTTCTGGCGACCACGGAATTTGAAAAAGTTCCCGCCACTATCGCTTCCAGAACACAAAGGTTTAATTTCAAAAAAGTTTCTCTTCGCGAAATCGTTAATAAACTGAAAACGATTTGCGAAGCCGAAGACATAAAATTTTCCGAAGAAGCGCTTGAGCTTATCGCATCGGCCGCCGACGGCAGTTTCAGGGATTCGGAATCGCTTTTGGAACAAATCGCCGGGCTCAACGAAACAATTGAGGTTGAAAGCGTTGAAAGAATTTTGGGCAAAGTCAGCTCTTTGCGAATTGCCGCTTTAGCGGAACTTTTGCTTAATAAAGAATTGGAAAAATCGCTGGATTATATAAACAAAATCAGCGAAGAGGGCTACAATATCGTGCAATTTAACAAAGACCTGATACATTATTTCAGGAAAATTTTGGCGCTCAAATTCGCTCCGGTTTTGGAAAAAGATTTTCGCCAGCTTCTGACCGACAAGGAAGTGGATAAAATAAAAGAATACGCGGGCTTGTTAAAAACAGCCGAAGCCCAGCAAAAAGCCATAAATATTGTAAAATCTCTTATCCGCGCTTATACTGAAATGCGATATTCGCCATTTGCGATTGTGCCGCTTGAAATTGCAATCATAGAAAATCTAAAATAACACGGATTAATACGGATAGTTTAATTGGATTTCGAACAACGGTATGCTATAATTATAAAGTATAACCGTTGTTTTTTTATGAAACCAATTTTAAAAGAAAAAGCAATTAAATTACGCAAGCAAGGACTCACCTACTCCGAGATTTTACAGCAAATTACGGTGTCAAAATCGACCCTGTCTTTATGGCTTCATTCAGTCGGATTATCCAAAAAACAATTTCAAAAATTAACCGAGAAAAAATTGGCGAGTATGAAACGTGGCGCGATTGCAAAGCATAACCAAAGAATTCAGCTAACCGATGAAATTAAAAAGAAAAGTCGCGCCGAAATAAAATCCATAAGTCATAAGGAATTATTACTAATAGGAGCCGCGCTATATTGGGCGGAGGGGTCAAAAGAAAAAGAACATTCCATCGGGCAAGGGGTAATTTTCAGCAATTCCGACCCTCTTATGATTCAACTATTTCTCAAGTGGCTGAAAGAAATTTTAAACATCTCAAGAGAGGAAATAGTAGCGGAAATTTACATTCATGAGAATTCAATAAACAACATAAATGCCGTCAAAAAATATTGGTCCAGGATAACGGATATTCCTCTACCAGAATTCAACCATATATACTTTAAGAGAAATAAACTATCGACAAATAGAAAAAATATTGGTAAAAATTACTATGGTCTTCTTAGAATAAGGGTTCGGCGAAGCGCCAATATGAATAGAAAAATTTCCGGATGGATAGAAGGTATTTTACAAAATTGCGGGATAGTGCAATGGTAACACGGGAGACTTTGAATCTCCAAATCTAGGTTCGATTCCTAGTCCCGCAGCACTCGATATTTAATTTTTCAAAAACCGAGGAATTTCGGAGGGATGATTTTTATTTTCATTTACCTACAATTAATTGCTTTTTAAAATGATAATTTATTTATATTGATGCGGAAAGATGCGCGTTCAGTCTTTCATAAATTATGCCGGTCAATTTTCTGGACAGTTCTCTCCTTTTCCAAAATGAATTGCTTTCCGAAACATCTTTCTTCTGAATTTTACTCAATTCCTGAATAATCATATATCTTGCATGCCCCAAATCAATATTTGATTTTGTGTTTATATCTTCCAATCCTTGATAAATTTTTTTCAAATAATCATATTTGGCGGCAATGTCTAATTCTCGATTGGCTTTTACGCGATCCGAGAGGCCTTTGAAAAGAATCGGGTTGAGCTCAATATGCTTGATAAAGTCGTGGATGGCCACAAAAAAATCAAAGCTTGCCGGTGTTTGCAAAACTTTTTGGAATTTTTTATCCAAGTCGGATTTCGTTTTTACTAATGACTTCATACGCCTATAGTTTATCACGATTATGAGAAAATAGCAATTTATATATTTTTTTTAAAATTATGCCGCGCTTCTAACGGGATTTGACAAATTATTCATACGGGCGTAATTTTAAATCAACGCACTTTAAAACCCAAATAAGAAAGCATTAAAAGGAGGTGTTGATATGAAAAAAGTCCTCTTTATGATAATCGTTGCCGCCTGCCTGATTCCGATGGGCTTCATAAATCAAGGATACTGCGACGAAAAACCAAGAAGAATTATGCGCAACTGCGGAATTCAGAACGAAGGCAAAACCGACATAATGCCCGGACCCTGCGAACATCTTGACGGATTTACTAATGTGATATTGTGGCCGGAACAAACTCTTGTATGGGACGAAATGGTTTATTTCTCGCCTAAAGTTCCTGAAAAATCACTGATGGATTTTTTCGGTTTTGTAACAAGTTGCGATGAGATTGTCATTAAATTCAATGATGAAAAGATAAAAAAGCATTGTATCCGCAACGGAGAAAACGAAGAAATGCTGTATGCGATTTACAGCAAAAAATACATCTTGGACCTTTTGGAAGAAAACGATGACTTCTTCATACACGTTGAAATAAAAAACGTGTCTCAAAAAGCCGTTAATATCATCATAAAACGAGTGGAACCTCCGCCTGAATTGAAAGATAATAAAATATATTATGTAAAAAAATAAATTCCACACAAGTTTTGTGTGGAATTTTTTTAAAAACAAATAAAATCGGTTGGAGAAACTTTGGCCGCATCAAATACATATTTTTATTTAATTTATCTATAAATTATTTTTATACCACTTATATGACGATCGTCATATAAGTGGTATATTATTATATTTTCAAAATTCCTCCAAAATTTTTTCATTGTCTATTTCCCCTACAGTTATCAAATTAACAAAATTTCCCAAATTTTTTCTATTGATTTCCCTAAACAATACGAGCCGCGCTATGACATAAAAAACAATCCCCCACATAAATTATGCGGGGGATTGTTTTTTATAGTAAATTTTACAGCGAGCTGTCCAAATCCTGAACGTCGGAATTGGTTTGCGTATCCAAAGCGTTCAAATCAATGGCGTTTAAGTCATTATCAATTAAATCAATGCTATCCTCCGGCGTTTGCGCTTCAGGCGCCGCGGCTTGCGGAGCCGACTGAACCGCTGGAACTTCAGTAATCGGAGCAGCGGTTTTTTTGGTTAAAAAGTAATAAGTTACTGCGCCGGAAACTATAATCACAAAAATAAGCAGAAAAATAATCCACCCTGTTTTTTTATTTGGTTGTTCTGGTATTGGAGGAATTGAAGCTGGTATTTGCCCCGGCCCTCCAACGCCCTGTTCTCCAACTTTTGACGAATCAAAATTTTGGGTCTGGATGTTAATGTCTTCGTTCATATTGTTTTACATTTGGCAGCGAACTCGCAAGGAGAACTAAAATTTTCCTTGCGGCGAGCGAACCAAATGAAAATGTACACTTTGTGACATTTTTATTGTTGAGTTGAAGCGCCGGGAATTGGCGCCGTTGAAGTCGCGATTGTTGAAGTAGCGGCCGCTGTTGGCTCTGCTTCTTTCCTTAAAATAACAATAGTGTCCACAAGCGCCTTGTGAGCCGCTTTTATTTTAGCTGTTACGGCTTTAACCAATTTTCCCTTGACGTTAATAAACGCTTTTTTGGGGCTGGCTGACGAAAGCATATCATCAACTCCCTGTTTCAATTTTGCCAGTTCGTCTTTTGCTTCCTGAATCTTTGTTTTGGCTTCGTTTAATTTCGCCTGGACCTTGGACATATCTTTTCCCTCTCCAACAAGTTTATCAATGCGGTTTTGAATTCTCTGCGCCAAAGAATCAAGATTGCGAATATGGACATTGAATCGATTTTCCATATTATCAATAAAACCTCTGATTCTAAGCATCTTTTCCTCCGCTATTTGAGATTTAACCTGAACTTTTGTTCCGGCTGGAGTGGAAGTGGTTGTAGTCGCCGCAATGGCTATAAGAGAAGCCGCGGCTAACCCGGCAGTCATAACGATTACGCCGGCAATTTTTATTTTTTTATTCATAAAAAAATTTAAAAAATGTAGTAGCGCGAACATTTTTTCATTTGGTTCGCTCGGACAAAATGTAAATAAATTTCCATTTTGCTCCTTGCTGCCAAATGTAAATCTTTCGACCTTTAAATTTATCAAATTATAACTCTAAATCCGCTAAATAACAAAACCTCGTTATTTCATTTTCATTTCCCCGTCTCCCCAATAAA
>ERZ1292629.917-Hain-H43-01um-R1-917-length-31444-cov-18_pt4 | contig 16829 bp, 21 predicted proteins | sample MGYA00564399_ERZ1292629 | MGnify/ENA primary metagenome ERZ1292629 (study PRJEB36523, sample SAMEA6512636) | groundwater metagenome | collected 2019-01-08 | study: AquaDiva: Metagenomics assemblies of 32 groundwater samples
CATACAGTATTCTTTATAATTTAACGCCCGCACCAGGAATCGAACCTGGATGCCCCGAAGGGCTCCGATATCTTGTTAATTTCTTAATTCGAGTCGGATACAGTACCATTGTGTCATGCGGGCTTCTCTAGCTTCTAAGGTATTAGTAAGAAAATAATACAAATGTTTAAAAATTTACTTCTTAATGAAAAATGATGAAAAGTTTAGAGTACTGTGCGAAGCAAGCAGTCAGAACTTGTGCCGCTTTGAAGCCTGGAGAAAAAGTAGTAATCATTTATGATAACGCCGCTAAGAAAATAGCTGTTGCAATCGATAATCAAGCACAATATGCTGAAGGAAAAACTGAAGTTTATTGTATGGAAACATATGGGCAGAGGCCTGATAATGGAACAAATCCATTGAAATTTCCGGATGACATGAGACGTGCTTTAGAAAGTGCCGATGTGAGTTTTTACGTAGCTGGAAATACAAAAGAAGGAGAATTAGAAAGTTTCAGAGTACCAATGCTTGGTGCCGTTGAAGAAAATAAGAGATTGAGACACCTTCACCTGATTGGAATTTCTGAAGACGCTTTTTTGAGAGGTATGTCTGTTGACTACAATAATGTTAGGGACTTTAGTATGAAGATTAATGAAATTGTTAAAGGCGCAAAAACAATCAGTGTTACAACTCCTGCCGGTTCAAACTTTACAGCTGAAGTTGGAAAATACAAATGGGCGATTGCAGATGGTTTTCCTACACCTGGAAAATGGGTTAACCTGCCAGATGGGGAGACGTTTACAACTACCTCTAATTTAGAAGGACACATTGTTGTTGACGGCGTTCTTGGAGACTGGTTTAGCGGTAAGTATGGACTCCTTGAAAAAACACCTCTTGCACTCAAAGTTTCACATTCTAGAATCATCAGAATTCAATGCCCAAAAAACAGAAATCTTGAGAAAGATTTTATACGATACATTGACACTGACCAAAATTCAAATAGGGCTGGAGAATTTGCTATTGGTACAAATCTCGGATTGGAAAAACTTATTGGAAATATGATACATGATGAAAAGTTCCCTGGAGTTCATGTTGCTTTTGGAGACCCTCTTGGAGAAGTTACTGGTGCAGAATGGGAAAGTAAAGTTCATTGCGATGTGGTGATGAGAAAATGCAGTATCTTTGTTGATGAAAACCAGATAATGGAAGATGGGAAATTCCATGCAAGCCTTTTGTAAAAATTCTATGAAAGTGATTAGGTAAATTTATAAAAATCCGTTCTATTACTGTTTATGGGAAACAAGTTTTCTTCAAATTTTTTGAGAGTGTTAGGAATTATTTACATTGCCTTAGGAATTATCGCTTTTTACAACGCGATAAAGTACACTGAAACTGCAGGAATTCTTTGGTTTTCTTATATTGCTTTTTTTCTCATTGGTATTGGACTTTTGACAAGAAACTCTTATTTAATAGCAAGTCAGTTTAACATAATTTTCATACCTTACCTTTTTTGGAATATTGACTTCTTTCATTTTCTTTTTACACACACAACTCTTTGGGGTATCACTGACTATTTCTTTGCATCTAGGCCAACTCTCGCTCAGTTAATATCTCTTCAACATCTTTTTACAATTCCGGTGTCTCTCCTTGCGATTTATTTCATCAAATTGAAAAGAAAAGATTTCTGGAAGTTCAGTGCTGTACAGGTAACGGTTTTCTTCTTCCTTGTAAGATTCTTCAGTAGTCCAGAGAGAAACATTAACTGTGCTTTCACAAACTGTATTCCCTTCCAAATTGTTCCTGGTTCTTACATTTTGTCTTGGTTTGTTTCTTACGCAATTATGATTACAGTAGCAACATTACTTTTGACGAAGGTTAAAGCTTTCAGTGAGAAACGAAAAACAAATAACCGATAATTTTATAAAAAAAGATATTCTGAGCTTAGAATGTTACACTTACTTCCAAAACTTCCTTATGCTTACGATGCTCTTGAACCTTTCATAGATGAACAAACGATGGAGATACATCATGGAAAGCACCATCAGACTTATGTTGACAAATTGAACAAGGCACTTGAAAAGTACCCTAAATTACAAGGTAGGAGTGCTGAGGAACTTCTTAAAAATCTTGAGTTAATTCCTGAAGATATTAGAACTGCGGTACGGAATCATGGCGGGGGACATGCTAATCATAGTTTTTTCTGGCAGATTCTAAAGAAAGATGTTGAGCCCTCCGGTGAAATCCTTAAAGTAATAAACAAGAAATTTAATGGGATTGACAACTTTAAAACAGAGTTTAGTAACAAAGCTGTTGGTTTATTTGGCAGTGGTTGGTGTTGGCTGGTGTTAAACGGAAAAGAACTAGAAATAATAACAACTCAAAATCAAGATAGCCCAGTTTCACAAGGAAAAATTCCCGTTCTCGGATTGGACTTGTGGGAGCATAGTTATTATCTCAAGTATCAAAATCGTAGGAATGAATATATAAAATCTTTTTGGAATATTGTAAATTGGGATCAAGTAAATGCTAATTTTAAGAAAGCTAAATTATAAAGATATTATCTACCATTATTGAGCCAATTATCTACATAAGCTATTTTTTCTGGCTTAAGCTTGGTTGTTTTAATGTTTTTAAGAAATTTTCCTATATCTTCTTTTTTGTATATTCTTAAATGATACATTATTTTCCTATTTTTTCTTTTGTCGATTTGTTTTGATATTTTAGAATTAATGCCGAGATTTATTCTTATTAAGTTCTCAATTAAGTTTAATATTTCAAGATTAGTATTTGCTATATCCAGACATATCTTTGGAGTTTTTCTTACTTTTTCTCTTATTATTTTCACACACCCCTCTGCATCAAAAAACCCCTCTATAAATTCGATGGAATTATCTTTGTAATTTCCCTTTTCAATTAAGCTCTCTAATTTTTTCAAATCTAACCTAATTTCTTTGAATAAGTTATAAAGTGTTATATTTCCTACTCTAACAAACCAAATATTTTTATTTCTATCAATGTAATTTTTTACATTATTTGTTGAACATTTAGATAGCTTCTCAGTATACTTCTTAGTAAGCCTTTCATCTCCAATTAAAATTAATGATTTTGTGTTTCCCTTTTTCCAGTGATATGCACAGCCATCTCCTAATAAAGCGCCTAAGACATAAAATAACTCTTTTTTTAGCAAAAGTTTCTTACTAGAAAAAGTAGGAGAATTAGATTCTGGTAATTCAATTAAAGAACTAATTGCTTCCATAGTAAAATTGTGACTTTAAACTATAAATATACTTATTACGACGATAAAAAGACAAAAGCTTAAGTTTTAAAAAGCTGGAAAACAAGGTTTTTCTATGAAACAAAGTCAAATTATTACGAAAGACACTCCTGTAAAGGAATTGATAGATGAGCATCCCGAAGTCCAGGAGATTTTGATGGAATATGGGTTGCATTGTGCGGGATGCCACTTCTCTGAATTCGACACTCTTGAAGACGGGGCAATGATGCATGGTTTGGATGATGAAGATGTTGGGATGATAATTAAAGATGTCAATTCAGTTATAAGTAAGAAAAGAAAATAAGGAGGTTCTATAACAACTTTTAAATAACCGTTTCTTTAAATTAAAATATGAACACTTTGGGTATAACAAGGAACATTTATGACGATGCAAATGAAGAAAAATTTATTTTTAAGTCTGGACTAGGGGTTTCAAAGGCATTGGTTCGTCAGATTTCTGCAGACAAAGAAGAACCAGAATGGATGCTGAAAAAAAGATTGGATGCATTGGAACTTTTTGAGAATATGGACATGCCTAATTTTGGACCAAACTTGTCTGATTTGAATTTTGATGAGATTCATTTCTATATGAGGCCAGATGCAAAGAAAAACTCGGAAAGTTGGGAAGATGTTCCCGCTGATATAAGAGAAACGTATGAGAAGCTTGGAATTCCAAAGGCTGAACGTGAAGCTTTGGCAGGAGTTGGAGCCCAATATGAATCTGAAGTTGTTTATCACAAGCTTAAGAAAGAACTAGCGGAACAAGGAGTTGTTTTCTTAGACTGCGATGAAGGATTAAAACAATATCCTGAACTATTTAAAAAATATTTTATGACAACCTGTGTTGCAACAAATCTTCACAAATTTTCTGCATTGCACGCTGCCGTTTGGAGTGGAGGAACTTTTATTTATATTCCTAAAAACGTTGAGGTTAAACTTCCTTTGCAGGCATATTTTAGAATGAATGCAAAAAAAGGCGGGCAGTTTGAACACACATTAATAATTGCAGATGAAGGCAGTGAAGTTCACTATATTGAAGGGTGTTTTACAAAAGGAAATCTTGTTAGGACAAATCTTGATTATAAAAAAATAGAAGAAGTAAATGATAACGACTTGGCTATGACTAGTGAAGGTAATTTCAAGAAAATAAAAAATATTCAAAATAGTTTTTATTCTGGTAATTTGTATAATATTGAGTTTTATGGCGATTCAACTCAGAAAATTGAAGTTACTGAAGATCATCCTTTTCTTTATGTAGATAGAAAATATAAAAATGACAGAAACAAAACGTTTAGTCCAAGATGGAATATCCCTAGGTTTTTCAAAAAGGGAGATTATTTGACAATGCCTATAAATCAAACTATTAAACATAAAAATCATAGAGAATTTGAAGTTATTTTTAAAGGAAAGAAGGAAATTATCAAGATGCCTATGAGCCCAGAATTCTTCAGACTTATTGGCTATTATCTTGCTGAAGGGTCAACTATTGGAGAGCATTATCTTTGTTTTGATTTCAACTCTAAAGAGAGAGATTATATAGACGATGTTAAGAATCTGATTAAAGAGCTATTTAATATTGAAGCTTATGAACAACCGCATAAAATAAATAATGGAATTTCTGTAAGAGTTAATTCTTCAAGACTTGCAAGACTATTCAAACAATTTGGAAATAGAAGTTATAACAAGAGTGTTCCAGAATGGACTATGCAAGAAGAAAAAGAAAATCAAAAAGATTTGATTAAAGGATGGTTTAGAGGAGATGGCAACTATTATTCCAAGAAACACAAATCAGGGCATAAAGAAGCTTTTAGAATAAACACGACCTCCGAGAAGCTAGTCAGACAAGGAAGGGATTTTCTTTTGAGATTAGGCATCGTTCCTTTTATCAACAAAAGAGATAGGTCAAAGGAAAATAGAAGAACAATGTATACCCTAGGAATTACGGGTGAACAAATGATAAAATTCTCTGAAATTGTTGGAATTCAGATAAAAAATAAACTTAACAGTAAAAACAGAGCTTCAATGTTTGGAATTAATGAAAAATTTGCATTTTTACCCATTAAGAGAATTACCCAAAAAATAGTTGAGAATATTCCTGTTTTTAACTTTTCAGTTGAAAATCATGAAACTTATACTATTGCAGGTTTAGCTGTTCACAATTGTTCAGCTCCAAGATATGATTCGAATTCTTTGCATGCTGGTTGCGTTGAAATTCATGTTTTGAAAGGCGCAAGAGTTAGATACAGCAGCATAGAAAATTGGAGTAAAAATACTTACAACCTTAATACAAAGAGGGCCATTGTTTACGAAAATGGAATAATGGAATGGGTTAATGGAAACACTGGATGCCTCACAGAAAATTCAAAGGTGTTTACAAATTCCATGGGTCCTAAAAATATTAAATCAATAAAAACTGGGGACAATGTTTTTGTTTGGGACGAAGATACAAATAGCATAAAAACATCTAAGGTTAAAAGCAAGATATTTAGCGGGAACAAGAAAGTTTACAGACTTAGTTCAGGAGGGAGAGAAATAGAAGCATCTTCAAACCACCCCTTTTTAACATTAATAAGAGAGAAAAATAATCCAAATCATAAAAAAGGATTCTTTAAACTTGTTTGGAAACCATTAGAAGAATTAAAGAGGGGAGATTTAGTGGGAATAATAAAAAAATTACCTCATAAAGGAAAGTCTTATCATTTACCTAAAATTAAAATTGGAAAAGAAGTTAGCAGTAAAAATCAATATTCTTCCTTTAAGATGGATACCTCTTATTTATATAATAAAAATATAAAAATACCCGAAGAAACAAATAAAGATTTTATGTGGCTAATGGGACTCATTATGGGTGATGGCCACATTGATTTAAAAAATAATAAAATAAATATTGCAACACATGAAAAAGAAGATTACAGAGATGATCTAATAAAGTTGCTAAAAAAGTTATTTAATTACAATGTTACAGAAAAGAAAGAAAGATACATCATAGTAAACTCTAAAATTTTATGCGAGTTATTTTCTGAAATTGGTTTTAGTGGAACTGCGGATACAAAAAAAATGCCTCCATGGGTTTTTACTCTTCCAGAAAAACAGATATTCTCCCTTTTGGCTGGATATATTGACTCAGACGGGCATATTTCTAAAAATGCTGTTTATTTGACCAGCGTAAGCAAAAATTTACTTGAAGACGTTAAATTCCTTGGGATTCAAATAGGATTGTGGGGGTCTAAAATATTTGAGCATGGGAAAGCAAGAAACTCAGAAATTCTTGGTAAAAAAGTAAGACTTAAGGATTCTTGGAGATTATTTTTTAATGGAAAAAATGTTAAATCTTTACCTTTAAAATGTAAGGCAAAAAAAGACAAGATAAATAAGCTGAAAACTAGAAGAAATTACTCTTCTTCAAAGGGATTTAACTTTAAAAGCAAGGTTAATGAAGAAATTGGGTTTTCAAGAGTTAATAAAATTGAGGAAACAGGTATAAAACCAACTTTTGATATAGAGGTTGAAGGATATCATAACTTTATAGCTAACGGGTTAATAGTTCACAATTCAAAAGTTACAATGCTTTACCCCTCTTCTGTTTTGATTGGCAAAGGAGCGAGCACAGATTATGTCGGAATTGCTTATGCGGCAAAAGGAATGTACCAGGACACAGGATGTAAGGTTTATCATTTGGCTGAGAACACAACAAGCCATGTTATAAGCAAGAGCATTTCGATGGATGGAGGAATTACAAATTATCGCGGCTTGGTTAAGATAAAGAAAGGGTGTAAAGGAGCGAAGTCAAGTGTTCGTTGTGATGGATTAATGCTTGATGATAGAAGTAAATCTGGAACTGTTCCTGCAATGGAAGTTGAAGAGAATGATGTTAACGTCTCCCACGAAGCTGCCATTGGAAAAATCGGAGAAGAACAACTTTTCTATTTAATGTCTCGTGGCTTAAATGAGAAAGAAGCAACGAAAATGATTGTATCTGGTTTCATTGAACCTTTAATCAAAGAACTTCCTTTAGAATATGCTGTTGAATTAAATAGACTGATTGAGTTGGAGATTGAGAACAGCGTTGTTTAAAATGACAGTCAATTTAATTGATATTTTACTTGACTTCTCGGGAATAAGAAGCGTTAAACCAGTTTGGTACGTTAGATTCAAAACAAGAAGAAAAATTGAAGGAGAAGTTTTTGAACAAACTAGATTTAAAGGAATTCTTGAAGATAAATATGTTTGGGAAATAGCACCTATGACTTTAATGGACCCTAATCAAATTAGATTAAGTAGGATACATACTGAAATGAACGATATTCATATTCCTCTTCTTGAAGAAGACGAAGGCGCTAGACAAATTAGCTCAATAAGAGGTATTTACAAACGTGAAAGAACTTATCGTTTTGGAAAGCAAATTTCAGATGCGGTTACTATAGACTCAAAAATCGAATACAAGGATGGACGTGTAGTTAAATATGAAAATAAATAATAACATTGCGAAGAAGTTGAAGAAAGATTTTCCTATTTTTAAGAACAGCCCGGGTTTAGTTTATTTAGACAATGCGGCAACGAGCCAAAGGCCTAAGCAAGTGATTAAGGCAGTTATAGGTTTTTATGAAAAAGAAAATGCAAATCCTGGAAGAGGAATTCATACTCTTGCAGAGAAAGCTATGATTAGATACAACGAAGCAAGAAAGATTGTTTCGAATTTTGTTGGTGCTGATTCCAAGGAAATTGTTTTTACAAGAAATGCAACTGAATCATTGAATCTTCTTTCTTATACCCTTCTTTCGATAATTCCTAAAGGGAAGAACGAGATTCTTTTGACGGAAATGGAACATCATTCAAATTTAGTTCCGTGGCAACAGATGGCTAAAAGAAGCGGAATGGTTTTGAAATTCGTTAAGATTAAAGAGGATTTTACGCTAGACCTAGAAGATGCAAAAAGAAAGATAACAGAGAAGACCGCGGTGTTTGCATTTACTGCCGTATCAAATGTTCTTGGAACAATAAATCCTATGAAAGAACTTACGAAAATTGCAAAACAAAAAGGAGCATTAGTGATTATTGACGGAGCTCAAGCAGTTTCTCATATAAAAGTTAATGTTAAAGACATTGGATGCGATTTCTTTGCGTTTTCTTCACATAAAATGTTAGGACCTGGAGGAATTGGAGTTCTATACGGAAGAAAAGAACTTTTGGAAAAGATGAGACCATTTAATTTTGGTGGAGGAATGATAAGCAAAGTTACAAAAGAAAATTCTGAATGGGCTGAAGTTCCCCACAAATTCGAAGCTGGAACCCAGCATATAGCAGACGCTGTGGGATTGGCTGAGGCCATAAAATACCTAGAAAAAATTGACATGAAGAATGTAAGTGAATGGGAAAAAAAATTGACAGAGTATGCTTATTCGAAATTAAGCACGATTGAGGGTGTGAAAATTTACAGTTTCAAAAACAGTTCTTCGATAGTGTCTTTTACTCTTGAAGGGGTACACGGACACGATATTGCTGAGCTTTTGAATAGAGATAAGATTGCAATTCGTGCTGGACATCAATGCGCAATGCCTCTAATGAATGTTTTAGGTGTTAAAGGTGGAGTTTGTCGAATTAGTTTTTCGTTTTACAACACTTTTGAGGATGTTGACAAATTGATAAAATCCTTAAAAAAAGTAAAGGAGAAGTTTAAGAAACGATGAAGAAAACTGAGGCAATAATTTTTGATTGGGTTGGGACTTTATATCAGTTTGGGGGTAAGGGATTATTTCCTTATTCAGAAAAGGTTTTGAAAGAGTTGCAATCAAAGTACAAACTAGCTGTTATCTCAAAAGCAGTTTCTGCTAATGTTGAGAATAGACTGCGACAGATAGATGAAATAAAAAAATATTTCGAAGTTATAATTGTTGACATTGATAAAACTCCCGAACAGTTTAAGTTGTGTATGAAAAAAATGGGTGTTAAACCTGAAAATACCTTAGTAGTTGATGACAGAACCGTTAGAGGAATTCAAATAGGAAATCATCTGGGTTGTCAAACTGCTTGGATTCAAAGTGGACAATATTCTGGAGAGACTCCTAATTCTGAAACGGGAGAACCAACTTACAGAATAAACTCGGTTGAAGACTTGTTAAAAATATTAAAATGAAGAAACAAAGCAAAGCAAACGAACATGAAGCAATTCCTGAAGATATGTACAGAGAACACATTCTTGAGCTTTATAGGAGTCCGAGCAACTTCGGTTTGTTAAAAGAATTCAGTCATGAAGCGACTGAGTACAATACTGTGTGTGGCGACGAGATTACTGTTCAGTTGAAAGTTGATAAAAGTGGAAAAATTATTGACGCTAAGTTCTCTGGAAGTGGCTGTGTTGTTTCTATGGTAAGTTCTTCTATGCTGACTGACAAAATGAAAGGCATGAGAATTGAAGAGATAATGAAAATGACTTCGAAAGACATTATGAAAATACTTAAGATGAATATAACTCCCGCGAGAATTAAATGTGCTTTGCTGCCCTTAGAAGCAACGAAGAATGCCCTGAGATAAAGATGGAAGAAAATGAATGTGATTCACGCCTAGAACTTAAAATTGGAGAGACTTACAGGATGACTCTGGGTAGAAAGTTGGTAGAGAGAGCGTTATATCTTGGAAAGAGTAGTAGGGGTGGAGGAGACATAATTCCTCGAAAACATGTTATTGCTTTTAGGGAAAAGGATGGTACCGTTAAGTGTTTGAGATTTCGTAGCTTTACCGTTAAAGGTGAAGTAGTTCCTTTTTTTCCGTATAAGGACGGAAAAGTTAAAGCTGGTCGAAGTTTAGATTACAAACTTACAGGTTCTGAAATGCGTTATCTTGATGAAAGGCTTCGAAGGGGTGAGATATAAAATGTTAGAAATAAAAAACCTGTGTGTTGGATTTGAAGGGAAGATGATTCTAACTGGAGTTAACATGACTGTAAAGGACGGAGAAGTGCATGCTTTGATGGGCCCAAACGGTTCTGGAAAGACAACTTTGGCGTATGTTCTGATGGGAAATCCGAAGTATAAAATAATAACTGGAAAAATTATTCTGAATGGAGAAGACATTACAAAATTAGGTCCAGATGAAAGAGCTAAGAAAGGATTATTTTTATCTTTTCAAATGCCTGTTGAGGTTCCAGGAGTTACTATTACTAACTTTTTGAGACAAGCTTATAACTCTTTAAACGAAAGAAAAATTTCTCTTCTTGAATTTCGGGCGTTGCTTGAAGAAAAGTGTAAAGAATTGGGCATTGACGCTAAATTTTTGAATAGATATCTAAACCAGGGTTTTTCTGGCGGTGAGAAGAAGAAAGTTGAGATTTTGCAAATGCTTGTTCTAAATCCAAAAATTGCAGTTCTTGACGAGACCGACTCCGGTTTGGACATTGATGCCTTGAAGAAGATTTCGGAAGGAATAAAAAAGTTTATGGCGCCGGAAAAAAGTGTTCTAATCATAACGCACTACAAAAGAATTCTTGAGTACGTGAACCCGAGCAAGGTTTCGGTAATGATTGAAGGAAAGATAGCAATGGAAGGTAAAGAAGAGTTGGTTAAGAGTCTGGAAGAAAGAGGATATTCCTGGATTTCTGACAAATAGTCTTTTCGCGATGGTTTCTAAAGTTGTTAAATGAAAATAAATAATTAAGTTGCATAGAAATTATTGGTACTTGCGAAGTTGTTAATTAAAAATCCTATTTTTTAATCTGCTTTACAAGCCACGTTATGAAAAGTACTAAAATAATCAGAATTAATATTCCATAAAACCAACTAAAGAGCATCATTGCGTTTCCGTAATTTCCATACATCATGTTGGTCATTCCACCATAGCCCGCAAAGCTCGTTCCGAAGATTGAAAAAATAGCTACAGCCGCTATGATTATTACTAAAGTCAGCGCCTCGTTTTTCATTTTATTATTAGTTTTTTAGATTATTTAAATCTTTTTTCCGTCACTTTACTCCAGCAGTCATTACGGTAAACATTCCAATTTTGCTCTGTTTAACTTCTTTAAAGTTGTATTTTGCAAATATTCCTCTCATCTGAATCTTATTGCATACCCCGCTATTACCTGGTTCTATTCTGTGGAATATTTCATTTAAAAAATCCCCAAATGTTAAGTCAACAACTGCCAATTTTCCTCCACTCTTTAAGACTCTGTGAAAACTTTCCATTGCTTTTTCTTTACTTGAATAATGGTGAAACGCATCTACGCTAAAAATATAATCAAAGAAATTACTTTTAAACTTGAGACTTTCTACGGAAGATAAGCTAATCTTTGAAATTTTTAGTTTATGCTTTGCAATTTTAAGCATCTCCTTAGATATATCAATTCCATATAGTCTCTTTATATTATCCTTTTCTAATAAAGATAAAAAATTGCCAGTTCCACATCCCGCATCAAGAACTTTTGAACTTTTGTCTATTTTAGAAGACTTAATAACTTTAATCTGCGTTTTTCTTATCCAATTACCGAAGATAATATCATAATATCCTGCTATTTTCCCAAAGAAAACCTCATTTTGTTTTTTAATATCCATTATAACTCTTAAATCTTCTTTCTTCTTAGTAAATTAGCGTTTGTCACAACTGTTATTGAGGAAAGGGCCATGGCAATCTCTGCAACAACCGGATGTAAAACCCCGGCAACGGCTAAAGGAATGGCCACAACGTTATACGCAAACGCCCAGAATAAGTTTTGTTTTATCTTTCTGAATGTTGCTTTGCTGAGGTTTATTGCTTGTGTAACGCCTATTAAAGAGCCTTTAGCAAGAACAATGTCTCCCGATTCTATTGCAATGTCTGTTCCTGTCCCCATTGCGATTCCGACATTGCTTTGTTTTAAGGCTGGAGCGTCGTTTATACCATCACCAACAAAGGCAACCATCCCTTTCTTTTGAAGCTCGGCAACCTTCTTTGCTTTGTCTTCAGGAAGAACGTTGGCTATCACTTCAGAGATTCCAGCCTCTTTTGCAATTGCTTTAGCAGTTCGTTCGTTATCTCCAGTAATCATGACTGTTTCATAACCTTCGCTGTTTAGAGAAGCTATTGCCAAAACAGAATCTTCTTTCAAGGCGTCTGCAACCGCAATAATTCCTATAACTTTGCCTTTTTCGGCTACAATCATTGTTGTTTTTCCTTCAGATTCAAACTTGTCAATAGAGTCTGTGAATTTGTTAAAAGAAATCTTTTTTTCTTTCATTAAAGTTCGGTTTCCAATAACAATATCGTTCTTTCCGATTTTTCCTTCAACACCTCTGCCTCTTAATGTCTTGAAGTTCGTTACTTCCTTGTATCTCTTTAGTTTAGCCTTTTCGACAATAGCTCTTGCAACTGGATGCTCACTTAATTTTTCAAGTGAAGCAGAAATTTCGAGGAGGTAATTTTCTTTAACGTCAGACTTTATATCTGTTACTTCTGGCTTTCCTTTAGTTATTGTTCCTGTTTTATCAAAGACAACTATTCTTACATGTTTCATTGTTTGCATAGCTTCTCCCTTTCTTATTAGAATTCCGTGCTTGGCACCCATTCCAGAACCGACCATTAAAGCCGTTGGGGTTGCCAAACCAAGGGCACATGGACATGCAATAACGAGAACGGAAACACTTGCAGCAATCGCTTTGCTTAAGTCGGAACTAAAGTAAAACCAGCCTGCAAAAGTTAATGCGGCAAGAACTAAGATTGATGGAACAAAGACTCTTGTTATTTTGTCTGCTAAAATCTGTATGGGGATTTTTTCACTCTGAGTTTCTTCAACAAGTTTTATTATGTGCGCGAGGAAAGTGTCTTTTCCTACTTTTGTTGCTTTGATATAAAGAATTCCATCTTGATTTATTGTTGCTCCAATAACATTGCTTCCTTTTGTTTTATCTGTAGGCAGGCTTTCTCCTGTAACCATCGATTCGTCAACGCTGCTTTCTCCCTTTACAACAATTCCGTCTGTAGGGATTTTTTCTCCGGGCTTGACAATTAACACGTCTCCGATTTTTATTTCAGAAGCTTCAATTTCAATTTCATTGTTTCCTCTCAAGACTCTTGCTTTCTTTGCTCCTAACTCAAGAAGCTTTTTTATTTCTTGCGAAGCACGCCCTCTTGCTTTTGCTTCAACATATTTTCCTGTTATGTAAAAAGCCATAATCATGGAAGCAACTCCAGAGTAATCCTGAATTTCAAAGAACAAACTGAAAAATCCTGTAAGATATGCAACTATTGTTCCTAATGCAATAAGAGAATCCATATTAAAGTAAAACGTGAACAGCCCGCGAAGTCCGCCTTTAATTGTAGGCCAACCAAAAATAAAAAGAACTGGAAACCCAATTGCTAAAATAAGGAAAGTAGTATATTCCATTGAGAAAAACCGAAGACCGAAAAGTCTTTCAGATAACATCAAGAATGCAATAGGAATTGTAAAAAGCCAAGCGCCGAAAAGTCTTCTCTTCCAATCAGATATCTCTTCATCCTCAATAGGAGCGTCATGATGATGTTCATCTGAGCTATGTTTAATAGACTCTTCAGACATATCTTTCATATTGTGCATCTTGTGCATGTCGTGTTCCTTTTTGTTTTTCATATTGTTGTCTCTATTGTTAATTTAAAACTGGTTTGAAAACCGAGCTCGATTTTACTATATTAAATTTTTCCTTATTACTCAAATTCTATTGATTTAACCTCATAGCCAGCTCTTTTTACTGCATGCTTCAAATCTTCTTCCTTGACGGAATTTTCACATTCAACAGTTGCTTTCTTCAGGAGCAGAGAAACGCTTGCGCTTTTTACTCCTGGTGTTTTGCCCAAGCTACGCTCTATGTTTCCTGCACACGAAGAGCAGTGCATGCCATGAATTGTTAATTTAGCCTTTTTCATTTTGAATTATCAACAATGTCCTTTATATCTTTTTCTACTTCTTCAACTTCCCCCTGACTTAATTCAGGAAATAATTGTATAATCATTGTTGGTTTCATTCCAACAATCTTTACTTTTCCATTTTCTTCTAACACATTAATCTTACAAGGCATACACAAAGAAATCATTCTATTTTTGTTTAAAAAATTATTAGCGTGCTTTCCAGAGCAAATTTCAATAATTTTTAGCGGTTTATGTTCAAAACCTTTCGCAGCCAGTCTTTCCTTTATATCATAAATCTGGAATAAAGCCCAACCTTTTTGCTCAACAGCTTTTAAAACAGATACAACTGCTTCATCAAAACTTTTTTCTGTTTCAATTATGTATGCGAAATCTTCTGTTTTCATTTTTTACCTTTCTGTAGCTGTTTAACTAACCACAGGATAAATAAAACTAGGGCTACTAAAATTAGAATCATAAATAAAAACCCAAAAATCCACATTCCTCCCAAACCATATCCCCAATTTCCCATCATGCCATAGCTTCCACTCATCATTCCACCAAAACCAAACACCCCTAAGAGTAAGAATACGGCTACAGCAATTATTATCCCAATTAACAAGTCATTATTATTTTTCATTTTAATTTTAATTTATTCTTAACTACCACAGCCACAACCACCGCTTCCCGAACCACCGCAACTAGACCCCTTTGGAGCGAAAGTATCAACGTAAGCAGATTTAGTTCCATCGCTTTCGACAACAGTAAATGTTCCCCTATACATATTCATAGAACATGCAATGTTAAATGTTCCTGCTTTGTCTGGGGTGAACGCGATTGTGTTATCACTTGCAGTCACTGTTTTTCTAACTCCAAATGCAGAGATAACAATTGCCTTAGAGCAGCCAGGCATTCTTGAGACATCTGCCTCTATTCTTACTGGAACTCCTTTTTTGAACTCTGAAGGTTGGAAAACATAACTGCCTCCTTGAACATACATCTTTACTACTTGAACACTTCCAGAGCCAGTATCTACTTGCAAGTTTATTTGCGAGTTTCCTTTAATTAAAACCAGTCCTCCGAAAACTATTATGGCAAGAATTGCAATGCTAAAGAACAGATTTTTGCTTTTCATTGGAATAACAAACTCCTTGGCCCAAATACGATAAGCCAGATTGTTGAAGACGTGAGTATAAGGCTCCAGAAAATTGTGAAAAACGCATCATCTTTGTGTTTTCTTTCAAAGGAGCGAGTTTCTTGGTAAATCATGTAATTCAATCCAATCATTATGACTGCTGAGACAAGGAATACAAGAACGGCTGCTAATTTTAGATTATCATTCAACATCATCACTGCAGTCATTGCACCCATAAGCCCACCCATAAATCCAGCCATTATTCCTTCCATAGTTCCCATTACTCCGCAGCACTTCCCGTTCCAAGCTCCGAAAACTATTCCTATAGCCATTCCGAAAAAGCTTCCCCAAAACATTCCGTTTGTTGCTCCAACGTAAAACCCGGGCAAAAAGCCTGCAATCATTCCTATAGTCATACCTATCATCATCCCACTCATGCAAGGGAATTCTTTGTAAGCTCTAACATGTACTATTGATGGGAGAACTAAGGCATAGCTTAAGATTGAGAAGAACAAGTAAAACCCATATTTGGGAATAAAATCTTCTAAGTATCTAAACCTTAAGAAATACAAGATTGCTAAAATTGCGAAGGACGTTGCTAAAGAGATGAAAACTGTTTTTAGTAGTTCTCCCTCTACTTCTTCGTTACTCAATGCATTTACAAATTCTTTTGTTGACATAAAAACCTCAAGAAAATTTAATATATAAAGGTTTATCTGAAACTAGTTTCAGATTTTTACTTTCTTTGTTTTATCCACTTTATGTGTTCGTAAGCGCTACTCCACAGTGTTCCATACGTGAATGCGAACATAAGTTCTTCCAAAGGAATACCTGCAACCAATATCTCAGAGATTGCGGAAAGATTCCAATAATCCTTAACAACGTAGGGGTAAACTTTTATAAAAAAGAAAAAGAACACGAAGTACAGCAAAAGAAATAAAACGCCGCCCATCCAAACTTCTTTTTTCAAGTCAGGCCTGCATAAAATCGTAGCCATACCTCCAGTGAACATGGCTATGCTTGCCGTATAAATCGGGTTTAGCTCAGTAAAAGAAGACAGAAATAAAAACACAATTACTGGCGAAAACAAAGCCAACAAATGAAGCCTGTGTCTTTTACTGTGCATTTCGTTTTTACATATTTTCCTGTGCTTTACTCTAAAGAGGAAGTTATACAAAATAGCTCCAATACCTCCTATGGCAAAACTAAAAATTAAACTTTCAATATCAAATCCTGTTGTTGTTGCGAGATTAAACAAAGAAGGAGGGTTCCAGTATTCTGGCACAAATAGAGGCTCCGTCAATCCGAACGGAGTGGTAAACAAACTTACCAGAAACATTTCTTTTCTTGAATTTTTATTAAAAATAAAAATAACTAACCAAATTCCAAATAAGATTAAAGAAAACACTAGCCATTCATTAAAAAATACCACCTTAATTTCCCTCTTTAGTTACCGTTTATCTGAAACTAGTTTCAATTACTGATTCTTGTTGTTTATGCCAAAAGCATTATGCAACCAACACTGCCCCGTAAAACTTTCCAGAAGAGCAATTAAACCAATAATTATCACAATCCAGTTTGCCCACACTAAGTTTAATT